>Ga0315912_10002466_pt1 | contig 19659 bp, 18 predicted proteins | sample VfabasoilMG_FD_204469 | JGI IMG/M metagenome (GOLD analysis project Ga0315912, IMG submission 204469) | Garden soil microbial communities collected in Santa Monica, California, United States - V. faba soil | ecosystem: Environmental > Terrestrial > Soil > Garden | place: USA: California...
CACCATCGGCCAGCGCAAAGGTCTTGGCCTGACGACCGCGAAACCGGTTTACGTCGTAGAGTTGGATAGCGAGAACAATCGCGTTGTGGTCGGCGATGAAGCGGCGCTTGATCGCGATGAGTTCGTTGCCGAGCGTTGCAACTGGCATCCGTTCGAGCAGTTGACCTCGCCAATCGAGGTCACGGCGAAGATCCGTTACAACCATCCCGGCGCACCGGCGACAATTACGCCGTTGGGGGACAATCGCACGAAAGTGAAACTTCACACTCCCCAGCGCGCCATCACGCCCGGCCAAGCTGCCGTGTTTTATCAAGACGATCTGGTGGTTGGCGGCGGGTGGATTGCGCGCTAGAGTTCCTGGCGGCGAAGGCTGCCATGAAGATCTCGGACATTTCTTCAACCTACAAAATGCCGGTGCTGCAAGCTGCCGGGCTTTCGATTTTCCTGGTGATCCTCTCCATGATGGTTTTGGACCTGGGCCAGACCCTTTCCGCGGCGCCACTGGCTTTGACCGCGTTTTGGGGCGTCGTCGTGTTCATCATCTTTCAACGGCCGAGCGCCCCCACTTTTTCTGACCTCCGCTTCATCCGCTTTGGTTGCTTGTGGGTGTTTGTTTTGGCGCAAGTCCTGGCGCGGCTGATCTGGTATCTACGGGGAGTAACATTCTGATGCCGCGGCCAATTCTTGAAATGGCCGTGGACGTCCGTCCGTTGACTTTATTGACCTGCCACTGTGTTTGTTGCCGGCGCTCGTCTGGCTGTGCTTGCTGCCGGCGTCTGTAAGTCGGCTGCCAGCACAAGTTGGTCTCCTACGAAAATACCGGTGCGCAGTTTGTTCTCCGTTTTGAGCGGCTTGGAGTAAACGGCAGAGTTCGCGTTTGGCGCCGAGCCATCAAGGGTATAACGAACCTCATATTTCCCCGCAGCTTCTTTGTTGGGCGAAGCCGCCGAGGACAGGATGCGCGTTTCGCCATGCTCGTTGAGCAGACACAACGCGTAAACGATGGCGTCGGGATTGGCAAAATCGCTGTTCAACAGGATGCTCGCGATTCCCGCTTCACCGTGGATGGGATTCTCACCCACGAGGCGGGCATTGCCCGCGACACCAAAAAACACGGGAGCGCTCGCAGTCGGAACAATCTGGGTATGGTCGTCCACTAACTCCGCGCGGCAAAAGATCGCGTCCTTGCCCGTCGCAGCGAAGGCGCGTCTGCTGGTGTCAAAGTCGAGTCTGAGTTCCCGAACCGCTCCTGGCGTGTGGCGCCCGTATTTGGCTACTGCCATCCCGCCGATAAAGCCCAAGGCGCGCAATGTGCCCGGCTCGAAGCGGCCGAGATTGAAGGTGAACGGCGGGTGTTTGAGTTGAGTGGACACGCGGTTCGTATCCGGGCGGCGACGTTCGATGAGCTTCCCGTTCACTTCCAGCGCAACTTCATCGCAATTGCTGAACACGCGCACCTCGCGGGGTGAATCCGGCGTCCAGTAATTTGCGATGAACACTACTGAGCCGACCGGCTTGCCGGCGATAAGTTCGTCGGGATCGCGCTGGCTGCGGAAAAACCAGTAGCCGAACTTCGGCAGCCGGAAGATGTCCATCACCCCGGACGCTTCGATATCCGGCGCGTAGCCACGATTGTAATCGAACATCACCCAGATGCCATCGGCGAAGGCCGTGGTCTTCAGGTTGTCGTTGTGCGCTTCTTGGAAGTTGAGCGCCTGTTGCAGCAGTCGCACTTCGCCATCCGCGCGCAACTGGCGGCTGTTGCGCTCGGCGGGTTTGATGTTCTTCCAGTGGTGTTGTTCGAGCCCGGCGTTTTGGGCGAAGTATTCCCAGTCGCCGTATTCGCTCACCACGCAGGGAAGATCCTTCACTTTTTTGCAGCCGCCGTGTTGCCGAGCCTGGATGAACACGTCATACCCTTTGGTCCAGCCGCAGCTGAACATCTGGTCGCCCGGATACTCCTCATGCGCGATGGCGTGCGTTTTCTCGATGAACGGCTTGGGCATGGCGCTTTCATTGAGCGAAACCTCCCAGAGGATGACGCTGGGATGATTGCGGTCGCGGCGGATCAATTGCCGGCTCTCCTGGTATTTCAACTCGGCGAAGGCGGGATCTTTGCCAAAGTATTGCCAGCCCATCAGGCAATTCATCACCACGAGGCCGAGTTCATCGCAGGCGTCGAGGAACGCGGGCGACTGCGGATAGTGGGAGAGCCGGATGTAATCGAATCCAGCCTCCTTGATCTTGAGCGCGTCGCGATATTGAGCGGCGTCGGGCAACGCGTTGCCAATGTAGGGATACTCCTGATGCCGGTTGCAGCCGCGGAGAAACATTTTCTCACCATTGATCCGGAAACCGTCCTTGGTGATTTCAATCCGCCGGATGCCAATGCGCGTCTCTTCAACATCAATGACTTTGTCATCGGCAACGAGTTCGGTTCGGACGCGGTAAAGATCAGGGGAATTGGGAGACCACAGTTTTGGTTTCATCACGCGGAGTTCATGGGCCACCTCGTAGTCCGCGTTGGGGTCCAAATCGTGCTGAGAAGACACGGAGGAGATTACGGGCTCACCCTTGGCTTCGAGTAGCGTGGTTCGCACAATGAACTTCCGGGCGTGAGTATCCGTGTTCTTGACATGCGTCTGAACCTTGACCAGTGCAGATTCCTTTGTCACTTCAGGAAACGTCACGAATACACCGCCGCCGGCCACGCGGTCAGCGAGGATTGCATCAGTGATGTGCAATTTGTCTTTGATGATGAGGTGCGCCTCGCGGTACAGCCCGCCGTAAAGATTGAAGTCGAGATCGGCGAGTGGCTTCGGGCCGGTGATGGGATTATCACGATTATCCAGACGGACGGCGACAAGGTTGCGCTCGCCCGCGCGGGTGAGTTTCGAGATGTCCATCACGTAGGGCAGATAGCCCCCCATGAACTTGCCCGCGGCCTGACCGTTGACCCAAACGTCAGCTGCGTTCATTGCGCCATCGAAACGGAGGAGGATGACCTTGTTCTCGGCGCCCGGCGGCAGCTCAAAGGATTTGCGATACCAACAAATACCCTGCCACTGCGGGTTTTCCTTGCCGGCGATCAAGGCTTCGATTCGCGCGGTGTGCGGCAGCGTAACCTTCTCCCATTTGGCGTCGGCGAACGATGGCGATGAAGCCTGCGGCTCATTCGCCCGAAGAAAGCGCCAGTCGCGGCTGAGTGAATTTTCCGCGCTGACGCTCATGGCGGCCAGCAAGCCGGTCGTGATCAGCCATGATTGAAGTGCTCTCATGCGAGGCTGGTTTAATGTCCTGGCGGACTCGGGCTGCACCAGACGCGGTTTTGCGCCGGAAACTGCAAGGGCGGCTGCGCGAACTGCCAGCGCGAGCCGCCACGCTGCCCCGGAGCCACCGCTCCGCCCGCCATGGTGGTGAATTCTTTTACCGACAAACGCTGGCTGCTGCCGCCGAACATGCCGACGACCGCGCCTTTGTGCCGGGCTGAAATGCCTTCGTCCGGATAGTTGGAGAAGTCATTGAAGTAAGCCGGCGAGTTTTCGTCGGTCTCCCACTGGAGAATGGCGTCCGCCTTGAACTGGGTCAGTTTGAACGTGCGGGGGATCGGCGCGCCTTGGCCCGGATAACCGACGACCGCGCCGTTCCAAGTATAACTCGTCAGATATTGGCCGCGTTGGAAGAACTGGAGGTTGAGCCGGCTGTCGGCGGGACAACGCAGCATTTTCTCCGATCTCAAATACGGAAAGAGCTGGCCGCGTTTGAAGTACTCCAGTTGCTGCGGCAGGAGCGCGTCGTAGGCCGCCTGATTGGCGCTGGGGCCCAGCGGCATGTTTGCGCCCGCCGCCCAGTTTGTCTGCGTCGCCAGCCAGCCGGGCTGCGGCAGGTGATCGTCGAAATCACCCGCGTACATGTTCGCGGCGAGCATGATCTGCCGGTTGTTGTTCAAATCGTAGGCCATGTGCGCCCGGGCTTTGGCATTGCTCAATGCGGGCAGAAGCATCGCCGCCAGGATGGCGATGATGGCGATCACGACCAGCAGCTCGATCAATGTGAACGCTGGCATCGGACATGATTTGGCTTTGCGGGGCGCGCGCATTAATGGGATCAATCGGATTCCAATCGGAAGAATCGTTGCGTTGCTTCGTTGAGCGACTGGCTCGTTTGAAAAAGGCTACCCGTGCTTTCGATCGCGTTCGTGGCGTTGGTCCACGCGGTGGGTGAAAGATTGGTACTGGATCTAAGCGCCATGCCCGCGCCACTCAATGGCCAGCGCAGAATGAGCGTGTCGTTGCTGCGGCTCGGAGAAATGGCTATTGGTGCGGTCAAAGCGCCAAGGGTCTCCGCCACGGGCAACACCTCGCCGCCGGGGCCGAAGAACGAACGGCGGTCAAAGCCGGCGAGATTGTATCCGTTGAGTTGCTGATACTCCGCCGCCCACCAGAAAATGCCCGCGCCTTTGCCGTTCGGCACCCCTTTCACGATCTTTGCCAGTTCGACGACGAACTGTACCTGGCCGTTCGTGGTGGCGGGTATGCCGTAAACGTTGGTGGAGTTGGAGCGGGGAAATGCGGTTTCCATCACCATGACCGGTTTGCCATAACGATTCGCCGCGTTGGTCAGACACGTGGCCAGCGCCGCAGGGCTGCCGTGCCACCACGGGTAATAGCTTTCGCCGATGATGTCGAAGGGCACCTGCCGCGCCGTGAGATTGTCGAAGAACCACTGCGTCGCAGCCCAATCGCCGCCGCGGTCAATGTGAACAATGATCTTCGGCATCTGCGCGCCCGCGGCGTCCTTGATGCCCTGGATGGAGCTGGTCAGCAGCTGCGCGAGCTGCGACCACTGGGTGTTGTTCTCATAACTGCCCCCGACGCGCCCGTCGTTCCACAGCAGCCCCGGAGTGATTTCATTCCCGACCTGGACGAAATCGGGCATCGCGCCGGCGAGCTTGAACGCGGCAATAGTGTTGCTGCTGTAACTGCGCATTTCTGCCTTGAGCTGCGTGAAATTATAATTCGTCCACGCCGCCGGCTTGGTTTGTTTGGCGGGATCGGCCCAACTATCGGAGTAGTGGTAATCAAGCAGGAATTTCATTCCGGCATTTTTGACGCGGACGGCGAAGGGAAGATTGTATGCGAGGTTGTTGATGTAGTTGTAGGGATTGGCTTGCCCTTGTTCGTTGCTGCTCGTGAACAGGCGCAGCCGGATACAGTTGATTCCGCGATTGGTCAGGATCTTCAGCGCGTCTTGAGCCTGTCCGCCGCTCCGGTACACCGTGCCGCGCTCCTCGAAAAAAGCCAGATGCGACATATCGGCGCCCGCAATGAAATCCATCGGCAAACTCTCATTATTGAAGTCGGCCAGTGGCTGCGTCAGAGCGGTGCCAGTGAATGTGACCAGACGATCTTTAGCGCCATTGGGGCCGACGCCGTCGTTTTCCCAGATCACATCGCCGGCCTGCGGATGAATCACAAACTTATACGCCACCGCGCCGCCGATGGAGTTGGTGACGTTGAACGTGCCTCGCCAGATGTGGGGCTGCAGCGGGCTGTTCGTGAGTGGTGCAGCGTCGGTGCTCCAATTGCTGATGGCGTCGCTGGCCACAGAAACGGTGTCGGTGGCGGGATTGAAATTTCCCGCGGCGATCCGTTCTTCGAGAGTTACCAGGAAGGTGACATTGGTCGCGACCGTAGTTCCGGGCGTGAGGTCGTTGAAATAGACCACCGGCAGCGTCTGATTTGCAACCGCGGCTTGAAAGAAGCGATTATTGCCCGATTCCCAGACCAGTTGATTCGCCGGACTGTTACCGCCGGGATTGATGAGGAACTTGTAATTGACGGTGCTTCCGGCCGGGATGTCATTGCTGAACGTGCCGGTGAAAACATTGGTATCACCTGGCGTCGCCACGAGCACTGACGTCGTGTTCCAGTCAGTGCTGGAGAAATTGCCGGAGACGAGGATGGTGTCACCGTTTCCTGGATTGAAATTCCCGAGGGAACGCTGCACGGCCAGGTTTACCTGGAAAGTAACTTGATTCGCCGGGGCATCGAGAACGCCCACTGCCAGCAGCAATGCGGCGGCGGCACGCCCACCTATCGCGAGGCGAAGAACAGGGTGAGACGCTTGGATCATTAACCTCACTTTGGTGCAATTGGGGACAAAAGTCGCTTCGCAATCGGGCCGCCCGAAGGCCGGGACGCATTGGGGCGGCGGCTAGCGATTGCGCGTTGCATCGGCCCGGAACTTCTCACGGGCCGGTCAGACGGAAGAAAGTCCGGGCGGCGCCAACGTCGAAACTGAGCGACCCGACACCTTCCGAACCGGGAACATCCCCCCACGTGCCGGTGATCGGATTATTGGTTTGCAACCTGACCAGCGGGCCAGCCGTCCACGACAGCGGAATCTGGCCGCCAGTGATCGGGCCTGCGGTCAGGGTGCCGAGATTTCCGATGTTCGCGAAGTACACGTCCGGCAACACGGTGGCGACGTTGGTGAAGATAAACTGTCGGTCGTTGGCGCCATTCGGTCCGACGCCGTTTGGCTCCCAAGTGCCGCCGCCGTTGAGCACGAACTTGTAATTCACGGGGCCGCCAACCGTGTTGGTGATGTTGACTGTGGTGCTCCAGACCAGGGGATTGGTCACCGTCTGGGAAAGCGGCGTGAGAATCGGACTCCAGGCGTTGATGGGGTCGCCGGCTACTGAAACGGTGCCGCCGTTCGGGTCGAATAAGCCGCGCGCGATCTGCACGCCGAGATTGACCTTGAAGGTGACCTGCGTCGTGACCAGAGCGCTGGTATTGGTGATGTTGTTGAAGAACACCACCGGTAGATTGGTGGCGGTGGCCGGCAGCGTGAACTGGCGGTTCGCCGCTCCATTAGGACCGACGCCGTTGGCTTCCCAGCTCATGCCCAGATTGAATGAGTTGATAATGTATTTGTGGTTCACGGTGCCGCCCGGGGAAATGCGCGTTACTTCCCATGTTCCCGAGTAGATGGTGGTGTCCGGGATGTTGGTAAGCACGAAGTCCGTCGCCCAATTTCCACAGTTCACGCTGAATGCGCCGGCGGCGATCACGAAGTCGGTGGCCGGGTTGAAATTACCGAGCGTCTGCTGCACCCCCACGTCCACGTTGAACGTCACCGGGACGCTGCTGGGCATCGTGGATTGGTCGCTGAAATAAACTGTTGGCAGGACCATGTTGGTGGCCTGCGCTTGGAAGAAACGGTTGCCCCCGCCCGAAACGTCCTCCCAGGTGAGACAAGTGAAGGTGTTGCCGCCGTTGAGCACAAACTTATGATCCTCCCAGTTGCCGGGCGCGGTCGCGATCTCGAACGTGCCCACGTAAACGTTGGCGTTGGTGGCGCTGGGGGCGAGGATGTAATTCGTCGCCACGCTGTTGGCCGCGGATTGCCAGGCAGGGCTGGAATGATTGCCACTGACAAAAACGTTGTCCGAGGCGGGGTTGAAATTCCCGAGCGCAATCTGGACCGACAAATCCACTTGATACCTGACCTGGATGGCGGACACCGGCGAAGTCGCGAGCGATGCGAGGAAGATTCCCGCGCAAAGCATGCGAAGGGCTGAACGAGGTTTCATATTCGATCTGTGGGATGGGGGTTGTTGCTATTCGATCAATGTTCACCTGCTGGTTCGCTTTGGCCTAGCCTCACAAATGTAAGGTTCTGCGGTTTAGTAGAACGCCGAGTTCTGTCCGCCCCAATACTGCCACTGGATCGTGGCGCGGTTGTGCGACTCGACGTGGCCATCGCCGAACGTGATGTTGACGGAATTGAGGTTGTTCCCGATGGAGTGACCGGCGCGGGCCATCGCCGTGTTGGTCTGGTAGCCGGAAGCGTAACAGTAGTCGGTGATGATCGGCTGAATGCCGGCGTTCTTGTCTTCGAGTTTGCGTGGCCAACCCTCGGTCAAGCGGGAGCGCGTGCCAGCGTATCCCGGGGTGGGAAAGGTGAATGGGCTGGAGGGACTCGTGGGCCGCGGCACCCACCACGAATGTTGCAAAATGGCGAACGTATTGTTGTAGCGCGCCGCGAGGTAGCGATTCAAATCATCCGTGCTGCTCAATGAGCGCGCGAGATTCTGATTCGCCCAGGCACTTGCGGCGGTGAATTCCTCGGGGCGGACCGGGCAGAACCACATGGGCACCGTCAAGCCGTACGGAGCCAGACCCGGTACCATTTGCAGCGAAACATCCCAGACATTCAGCGCGCTTGTGCCGGACATGGGATATGCCGGTAGCCGACCTTGGACGTCGTCGTTGGCGTAGAGGGTAGCGACGATCCCCCATTGCCGGTAATTCGATGTGCAATTGATGACCTTTGCCCGGAACTTGGCGCGCGCCAGCGCCGGCAATAGCATCGCCGCGAGAATTGCAATGATGGCGATGACCACCAACAGCTCTATCAGCGTGAAAGCGCGCGGGCGGGTGCGGGACCCGCAGCCGGATGACTGGCGGTGACGAATCATGTGATACTCCAGCGTCGCCAGCGTCGCCGCATCCGCCAAGCCTCACAAATGTAAGGTTCGCCCGACTGCCCGGGCTTTCAGGCCGCCTGGCTGGAGCGGAACTTCAGCGCCGCTTCCGTGCGCGAGCGGACATGCAGCTTGTGGTAGACGTGCCGCAAGTGCCAGCGCACCGTGCCGTCCGTCAGTCCGAGCCGATCTGCGATCTGCTTGTTGGGGAAGCCGGCCGCGAGCAACTCCAGAATCTCTCGTTCGCGCGGCGAAAGCTCTTCCACTTCGGCCGCCACCGTGAGCGGTTCCTGAAACGACGCGATTACTTTGCGCGCAATCTCGCGCGACATCGGGGCGCCGCCTGAGCGAACTTCGCGCACAGCCGAGAGCAGTTCCTCCGGCGAGCAGCGCTTCAAGAGGTAACCGCACGCACCCGCCCGCAGAGCTTTGAAGATTCGTTCGGTGTCTTCATACACCGTCACCATGATGATGTGGAGGTTTGGCAGCAGTTGCTTGAGTTGCGCGGTGCATTCGATGCCGGACATGTTGGGCAGTTGGATGTCCATGAGCACGATGTCGGGCGCATGTTTGGGGATCAACTTCAACGCATCCTCCGCGCTGGAGCAGGCGCACACGCAGGTGCAGTCGGGATCACTCTGCACAAACTCGGTCAAGCTCTCCCGAATCACCCGGCTGTCTTCAACAATCGCAATTTTCGTCATGAGGCATCAGTTCGTCGGCATTTCGCAGCGCAAGGTTGTGCCATGTCCGGCTTCACTGCTGATTTCAAACCGGCCGCCCAGCTTTTCAATCCGAGTTCGCATGTTGCGAATGCCGTCCATTTCTTCCGTCCGGGCACCGGCGGCAAACCCGCGGCCATTGTCCCGGATCGAAAGCTTCAACCTGCCGTCAGCAACCTGCAAACCGACGCGGACTTCCGTGGCGCCGGAGTGACGCACAACGTTGTTAAGCGCCTCCTTGAATACAAGGAACAACTGGTGTCGTAGCCGGGAGTTCACTGCGTAATCCGGCGCCCCGGCGGCCCCGTCCAGCCGCCAGCTGATGTTCGCGAGACCCAGGAAGCGGTCGGCGTACAGGCTGAAATAACTGACCAAGGAAGCCAGGGAGTCGTGGTGCGGGTTGGTGGCCCAAACGATTTCATCCAACGCCGTGACCAGTTGGCGCGCCTTGTCGCCTACCAGGTCCAGATGGCTGCCGCGTTTTTCCTCGGGCGCGCTGGCGGAGCGGGCGCGGGCCGCGAGCATGCTGATTTCGGTGATGCCGGAGCCGAGTTCGTCGTGCAGGTCCTGCGCAATGCGGGCCCGTTCCTGTTCCATGGCGTGCTGATGCTCGGCGCGTTGGCGCTGTTGAATCTGAGCGCCCAGTTCGGCGGTGCGCTCCTCGACCTGCCGATGCAGTTGCGTGATCCACAGTGCGGCTGCGGCCAGCACCGTCGCCAGCGCGCCGACAATAACGAGCAGGCGTTTCAGCGTCCACCACGGTGGGCGCGCGAGCACTTTTATGTCACTCGGCGATTGGAGTAATAACTCAAACGTGGCGATGTCCTGGCCCGCGGCGCGATTCCCGCCCAACCCGGCATAAACGCCGGTCAGCTCCAATCGGCTGTCAATTGCGAGCGATGGGGCAGGGGCGCCAGCCACCCGCAGATGCGCGGCGAACGTCCGGACGCCGTGCTGCATTTCCAATTCGATGTCCGTGGGGGTGCGACGTATATCGGTTAACTTGCCTTCGACTTTGACGCGGGTGGCATCATGGTCGGCGCGGACCAGGGTATCGGCGGTGAGCGCTTTCGCCTTGGGTAGTGGCGCGTGGCTCGCTTTGCGCGTAACCGCTTCGCGCAAGACGGGCGACGCACTGCCAAGCAGGTCAGGAAACCCCACCACTTCCACCGTGTCTCCGATCTCCAGGGCGACGGGTTGTTTGGTGATGAACCGCAGGCCGCGTTCACCGTCCATCAGAAAATGCTCCGGCGGGCGGATATGAACAATCTGGCCGGAGACTTTCACGCGCTGGAAGACGCTGGCCTGCGGGTCGAACAGCAGCAATTCTCCGGCAGTCTTCCGCGGGCTGGAAAACAAGTCCTCGGGCGCAGGTTGATCCACCAGGATGTCCGCCGCATAAATGCGCACGTCACCCATCCTCACCTGGTGGGTCACGTAATCCCATGACGCAAACAAGCAGCCGCGCAGCCGCACGAGCGCATTTTCAAATTCCTGAAGGTCTGGCGCGTTCTGGTTGGACAACCGCAGCTCGATTCTGATGACCCCGCCGCGCATCAACAGGGTAAGGCCATTCGTTTGGACGGCCGTGACGACGCCCTGTAGTTCTACCTGCTGGGCGTCGAGGCTGCCGTTGATAATTTGATCCCATGTGGGTTTCACCGGCCCCGGCATGCGCCCCGCGCCCCGGCTGCCAAGGTGCCGCGCATTGACGAAGGGAGCGAAGAGGCCCGGGTCCGTGGTCCCTTCCACTTCCAGATACTCGCCCGGTTGCGGCGGATAGGGACGACTCGAAGAAAAGTCCACCACGTAAATCCCTCGCGTGCCATCCTGCAGAATGAACGCCTGATGTTCGGGCAGAACGCAGGTAACCACGCCTTGAAGCCTGACCGGATAGGCGCGCCGGGCCTCCTCACGTTTTAGTCGATGCACTTCGCTCGCAGTGGTCAGGAGCGGCAGGCCGTTGGCGTTCGTTTCAGTGTTGGTGGTGAACTTTGGATCGGTCGGGGATCCCAACGGGGTGATCTCCCGCTGGCTGGGCACCAACAAGATGCCGGCGACTTGTTGGCCATCACCGGTATGCACGCTCCGGCAAAAGCCCACCGCCCGAATTCGCATGTTCAATAACAAATCAGGTTTCGGGCCGGAAGCATCGCCGATTTCAACCAGCATGTGGCCCGCGCCAGCGGTGAGTTCTAGTTGCAGCCCAGTTGACGTGTTTCGCACGAGCGTCACTTTGCCTTCGACTTCAACCCAAGAGCGGTCCTCCCCGGCGGCGAGCATCTGGCCAGCCGTAATCCGGCGCGCGTGCGGAAGCATGGCGTTTCCCGTAACGGTGCAGCGGACGGACGGCTTTCCCACATACAGCCGACTCCCGTCGTCCGATTTGAGATGGAACTGGTAAAGCCCGGGTTGGGTCACCTCGATAGTACCTGCGAATACAGCCCCGATATGTTCAGGCCGGGGCAGGTCGGCTAGGCTCAGATTGGTCACGGTGCCGGTTTTGATCGGCGTAAGGCGACTGAAGTCCGGCAGCGTTTCGCCTGGCACCTCGTAATAATTAGCGACGAGCCTTTGATCATTCGTCGCGGCTGGGGTTGGATCCCACTCGGCCCGGAACAGAACCCTGCCGGGGATTTTCTGTCGTGGTATGCTGGGACCTTCGTATTCAACCTCGAGGCCGTACCCTTCGCGGCCATTAAACCACTCCACCCGAAACGGCTGCCGGCCCGCTTCCAGATAAACCGCACCAGATTTTTCGATCAGCGCATGAACCCCATTATTGTCGACTACCGGCCCAGACGCGCCAAGTTGCACGGCATGCCCGCGGGGCGTAATCGTCGTCGTCCCTTCCAGCCGAACGCGTTGGCCAGCCCGGGGAAAGGGATCAGCCAGCTCTACTTGCAACGCCTCAGCGCCGGAGGAGTCGTGCAGGACGAGGGTGTGTTGCGCCGGGTTTGCCCACCAAACGTCGCCTTCCAGCTTGAAACGGTGCGCGCCGCGAGGGTTTTCCGCCGCCATCTCCCGAAACTGCGTCACGTTCGTGACTTGGGCTAAGAGTTTGGGCTGGGAGTTAGCCACTATCCCGATTAACCCGGCACAGTTGGCCAGGATCAGAAACAGTCGGCGGAACACCGCGTGGCGCATGGCCGCAAGTTATCCGGTCGCGTCCGGACTTTGCATCAAGAAAGAGGTCCAGCCGCCAAAACCATACATTTGTGAGGCTGGGCGGAGCGGCGGCCATTCAGTCATCATCCAACCATGAAGCCCATGCCTTTTCTTCGCCTCATTTCTTTCCTTTCCCTCGATTCAGTTCTGTCGGTTGCTGCCGATACCTACACTGATTCGTCGGGCGATAACGGCGCCAGCTTCCTGGATATCACCTCGGTCATGGTGAACAATACCGCGACTACGCTGACGCTGACCGTGAATGTTGCGGGTGATCCCAGCAACCCGGGCAACAATTGGGGCAAGTTTCTCATCGGCTTCGATACCACACCCGGCGGCAGTGGTAACCTGAATGCCGTAAATGGCTGGGGCAAGAACATCCAGATGAGTGTTGGCGGTATGGATTATTTCATCGGCAGCTGGCTGGACTTCGGCTCGGGAGCGGATCTCAAGAGTTGGTCTGGTTCGCAGTGGAATACCGTGACGGCCACGTACCTACCTAATCCCTACAACTTGAATTTCTCAGTGGGCACCTCATCCGTCTCGTATACGTTCGACTTGGCTGCGCTCGGATTATCGGCCGGCAGCAGCTTCAACTTTGATGTATATGCATCCACCGGCGGCGGTGACACCGTGGTGGATTCCAGCGGCAATCCCGCCTTTCAGACATGGAACTCAGCACCTTATGACTCCGGGCTGAACGTCGATACCTACACCGTTACCGCCGTTCCAGAACCAACTGCTCTGACGTTGCTGGGGTTTGCTGGTCTAGTCTTCATGCGCCGGACTCGGAAATCCATCGCCTGAGTTCCGACCTCAGTAGTTGGCCTGCGCCGAGCGCCTTTGGCGATTCCACTTGCCTGAGTATCGGAGGTTGTTAGAGTCCCTTCGCCTTTCGCCCTGCTTCGGGGCGATTTTTTGTCTTTTAACCAATTCTCAGGACACGCGTGAAAGTTTTCAGTGGCACAGCGAACGAGCCTTTGGCACGAGCCATTTGCGACTACATCGGCATCGAACTCGGCAAATGCACGGTCAAACCGTTTCCCGACGGCGAGACGTTCGTGAAGATAGACGAGAACGTCCGGGGTGAAGACGTCTTTGTGGTCCAGCCGACCTCGCCGCCGACCAATCACAACTTGATGGAGTTGTTCATCATGATGGATGCCTTACGGCGCGCCAGCGCGATGCGTATCACCGCCGTGTTGCCATTTTATGGTTACGCCCGGCAGGACCGCAAAGACCAGCCGCGCGTTCCCATCACGGCGAAGCTCGTCGCCAACCTGCTCATCGCGGCGGGGGCAAACCGCATCCTCACGATGGATCTCCACGCGCAGCAGATTCAGGGGTTCTTTGATATTCCAGTGGATCATCTCTATGCCGCGCCGGTGATTTACGAGTATTTGAAGAGCAAGAAACTGTCAGACGTGGTGGTGGTCAGTCCAGACATCGGCGGGCTGAAAATGGCCTACGCATACTCTCAGACGCTGGAATCCACCCTTGCCATCGTCGCCAAGCGCCGCAAGAGTGCCACGGATGTGGAATCCTTGGGCGTTATCGGTGACGTTCGCGGGAAAAACGTGCTATTGGTGGATGATTTGACGGAAACCGCGGGCACTTTGGCCAATGCGGCGGCGGTTCTGAAGAAAAAGAAAGCCAGGAAGATCATCGCCTGTGTCTCGCACGCCATCCTCGGGGACGTAGGCATCCAAAGACTCCGCAAATCAAAGATTGACGAACTAATCACGACTGATACTGTCTCACGCCCTGCCATTAGCGGCGTGAACATCACGACGCTTTCGGTGGCGGGACTTTTGGGCGAAGCGATCAAGCGAATCCACAACAATTCGTCGGTCAATTCGTTGTTTGAATTTAAGGGTGCTCGCACCAGCTAAAACTGAGGCGACGCCGAACTAGAAAAGAAAAATGAAATCTGTTGCCCTGAACGCGTATCCGCGCACACTCGGTCGTCGCGCCGGTTCCAAAAAACTTCGTGAAGCCGGTCGCATTCCGGCGGTGATCTACGGCCGTCAAGCCAAGCCCGAAAGCCTGGAAGTCGTCGCCCGCGATTTGACCGACCTCATCAATCACGCGCATTCCGAAAACATCCTCGTGGACCTCGCGGTGGATAAGAGCAAGCGCCTCGCGTTGGTGCAGGAGATTCAACATCACCCGCTCAACCGCCAGGTGTTGCACATTGACTTGCATGAGGTGAACGAGAACGAGCAGGTCGTCGTCAACGTGCCCGTGGAAACCACCGGCGAAGCCGTGGGCGTGAAAACCGGCGGCGGCGTGCTCGAACACGTGTTGTTCAAGCTCAAGGTGCGCGCGCTCCCGAAGGATTTGCCGGAACAGATTTTGATTGATGTGACCAGCCTCGAAGTGGGCAAGTCCATCCACATCGGCGAAATCACGGCGCCCGCCGGCGTCGAGATTCTCGGCTCGAAGAACGCGCCGGTTGTGGCCGTCGCCATGCCGAAGACGGAAGTCGAAGAAACGGCGGAAGCGGCCGCGGCGCCGACCGCTGCCGGCGATGTCGAGATGACGAAGGAAAAGAAGGAAGAAGGCGCGGAAGCTGCGAAAGCAGGCGACAAAGCGCCGGCGAAGGCCGATGCGAAAGCCGCCCCTGCGGGCGACAAGAAGGCTGCGGCGCCGGCAGCCAAAAAGTAAGTTTCACAGCGCGCCTGATTGGTCGGGCGCGCTTTGTTCATCCCACGCATGGAAGACCGGTTTCTCATCGTGGGTCTGGGCAACCCAGGTTCGGAGTACGCGAAAACGCGTCACAACGCCGGATTCATGTTGGTGGATTTGCTCGCCCACCAGTGGCGGGCGGATTGGAACAACGAGAAAAAGTTCCAGTCGCGCGTGGCGAAAACCGAGCGTGCGGGCCGGCGGTTGGTGCTGTGCGAGCCGCAGACCTACATGAATCTGAGCGGCGAAGCAGTGGGGGCGCTGGTCAGTTTTTTTCAATTGCCCTTAAAGCAGTTGATCGTGGTGGTGGACGATGCCGATTTGCCGCTCGGAGAAATCCGGCTGCGGCCCGGTGGTAGCAGCGGTGGGCATCATGGATTGGAATCCATCGAGGCGCATCTGGCCACGCGGGACTATGCGCGGTTGCGGATCGGCATCGGACGCAAGGATGCCACGCGGCAGATTGCCGGGCATGTGCTCGGGCGGTTGAACGCGACGGAACTGGCGGTGATGGAAAAAGTTTTGGTGCGGGCGGCCGATCAGGTGGAATGCTGGCTGGCGCATGGGCTCGCAAAAGCGATGAGTCAATTTAACGGAGTCGTCGAAGACTCCACGAACGAAGGCAAAAAGTGAAACGATACGAAGGTTTGTTCATCTTGAATACGGCGGGCAAGGAAGAGGGCATCAAGGAAGCGATCGACAAGATCTCTTCCGAGATCGAATCCGCCGGCGCGAAAGTCGAAACCGTCCAGAAGATGGACCGCAAGAGCTTCACCCGCGTGGCGGACAAGAAGCACACCGCGGGTTTCTATGTGAACATCATTTTCTCGGGCGCCCCCGCGGCGCTGAAAGCGTTGCAGACGAAGTTCGCGCTGAACGAAGAAGTGTTCCGCGTGCTCTTCACGGAGTCGCCCGAGCCGAAGCCCGCGAAGTAAACCCCATTCCCGGAGGCCCAAATGGCCAGCTTCAACAAAGTCATCCTCGCCGGCAATTTGACCCGCGATCCCGAACTGCGTTACACGCCCAAGGGGACCGCGGTCGCGAAAATTGGCCTGGCTGTGAATCGCTCCTGGACCGGTGAAGACGGCCAGAAGAAGGAAGAGGTCAACTTTATTGACGTTGAGGCTTGGGGTCGCCAGGGCGAAGTCATCGCCCAATACATGAAGAAAGGCCGTCCGTTGCTGATCGAAGGCCGCCTCAAGCTCGATTCCTGGGAAGACAAGAACACCAAGCAAAAGGTCAGCAAGCTTAAGGTCGTGCTCGAAAGCTTTTCGTTCATTGATTCCAATCGCGGCGACTCCGGCGGAGAAGGCGGTGCACCCGCGCCACGTCCCGCGCGGCAATCACCCGCCAGCTCGCAACCCGCAACGGAACCGGTCGAAGGCGATGGCCCGCCCGAGAGCGATGACGTGCCATTTTGATTCCATCGAGAGTTCGTCTCTCAACCATCAATTCTCAACCATCAACTTTTTATGAAGACCGAAGTCATCCTCACCCACAACATTGTCGGCCTTGGCGGCGAATCCGACCAGGTCAAGGTCGCGGCCGGTTACGCCCGCAATTATCTTTTCCCGCAGCGCCTCGCGATTCCGCTGAGCGGCGGCAACAAGCGCCGGCTCGAAGCGCTCCGCCAGCGCCGTGCCGAACGCGAAGCCCATGAGTTCAACACCATGAGCGAACTCGCCAAGGGCCTCGGCAAGCTCGTTTGCGTGCTCAAGGTCAAGGCCGGTGAAGATGGCAAGATGTTCGGCGCCGTCACTGCGGGCATGATCGCCGACGAACTCAAGCATCAGTTCGACGTCTCGCTCGACAAGCGCAAGATTCACCTCGAACACCCGATCAAACAGCTCGGCGAATACGAAGTGGAACTGCATCTGCACGCCGACGTGAAGGGCACGCTCAAGGTCCGCGTGGAAAACATCGTGGCGCACGCCCCGGTGGAAGCCGCTGCTCCGGTGGAAGCCAAAGCCGAAGCGCCCCGGACTGAAAAGCGCGGTCGCCGTCCCGAAAAGGCCGAAGCCGCCGCTCCTGCCGAGAAGGCGAAGACCGACAAAGCCCCTCGCAAAGCGAAGGCCTGATCAAAGCTTCAACAAAAAGTTTCAAGCCACGGCTCGCGCCGTGGCTTTTTGTTTTTGGAGGAGCGCGGGTCAGTGACCCGCAGCAGGCTGGTTTGAATGAAAACGCGCAGCGGCTATTGAGCCGCGGTCCCGTTTCCAGCAGATTCAAAGTTTAAGTGAGCGCCAGCTTCGTTTCGCCTCTGCTTGCAATTTGTCGGCTTCAGTGCCAATTACATAAACGATCGTGCGTACCCATTCGCGGCTAGCGCCTTTGTGTTCATGCATACCTGTATCGCGACACGCCACAACGGTTGGAGATAGCGGGGAATTCATCGAAGTCTCCGTAGGAATTGTGCCGCCATTTGCATAGGCTGCCGATTCCTTGTGTGGTTGGGCGAAGGGGTCAAAAGTTCGCACTCTAAGGACACCGTTTGAAGGAATGGCGTAAGTGTACGTGCCATTCTGTTTAACAACATCAACACCATTTGTCGGATCCAAAACCAATGCAAACGCGCCACTGTAGCCTGGCGCTACTTGGAAATGAATTCCTGACGAAGTAACTTGGGAGCACCCAAGAACCAACAAGCCTGAAGAAATCACCCATGTCGATAAAAGAATAAGGGAACGAGTAGTGAATGATGTTGTTCTTCGAATGAATTGTTGCATTGAGGGAGGGGATCGCGTTGCTTACTCGTGAGCCTTAAAGAGGTCTTCGTAGATTTCGTTGACCTTGTGTTTGATAGCCTCGCGGTTGTCCTGAACCAACAGGTCGTAGAACGCCTTCTTGTCGGCGAGGGACAAAGTCGTGAACCATTTGTTGAGGTCCTGCTCACGCACTTGGTAGATCGGGCCAGGTCGCCCATGGCCGAACAAGAGCTTCGCGCCATAGATGTTTCGCCCCGTACCTGCATACGATGTCCAGCGATGCTCAAGCTCCTTCGGGAATTGCTGGTCAATGAACCTCTCAAGCTCTGAGGCATGATACCAATGACTGGTATGGAGTCCAAAGAACCAAGCCCGGTAACCCTTGCGCGAACCTGTATTCTCGCAGATGAAGGCCCAATCCCGATACGCCACGGAAGTAAAGGAGACCACGAACAAGACGACGAGAATAATGACCGCGGCTGTGAGCGCCAAAGCCCTTCTCATCCTCGATTGCATGGCGTGACGGTAAGCTGGGTGCGCAATGGACACAACCCGAATGGCTGGTCCACAACCATGTCCGCAAGCATCGTCGGCTCATTGGATGTAGGCGCTTAACCGTTCTGTTGTTGCCCCGCGTTGCTCGGCAAACGTTCCTACCAATCCTTCACCGGCTTCTGCTGTGCTTTCTGTGGGTCGCCCTGCGGTTTGAAAATCAACACCTGTTCCTTGTCCTTCTGCGCGTCGAGCAATTGCTTCGCCTCCTGCGCGGTCATCGCGTGCGCCTGCATGGCCTCCTGCTGTTGCTGTTCATCGGACTTCTCCGGCTTGCCTGACTGATTCTTTTGATCCTGCTTCTGCTGATCCTTTGAATTCTGCGCCTGCTGTTGCTTTTGTTCGTCCTCTTTCTGCTGATCGCTCTTCGACTGCTGATCCTTCTGATCCTTTTGCTGGCCCTGGTCCTTTTGATCCTGCTTCTGCTCCTGCTGTTCCTTCTGGTCCTGCTGCTGCTGTTGCTGCTGCTGGTTAAGAAGCTCCCAGAGTTTCTTCAGCTTCACGTCATCCGGGAATTGTTGCAGCCCGTTCGTCACCGTCAGCAACGCGCCCTGCACGTTGTTGGTGATGTACTGCTGCGCGCCGTTGTGAAAGAAATCATCCGCGACTGGCGCGATCTGTGCGCTCGCATTCAGCGTTGTGAGCAACAAGAGCAGAATCGGAGCGCGGCTGTGTGCGAAGCACCAGCCGCAGCGCGCGCGAAACAAATCCCAAGCTGCGGCTGGGTCTTTGACCACAGCCGCGCTCCAAAAGTTACGGCGCTCTGCCTGCTCTGCGTTTCTGCGGTTATTTAGTCTGGTTTGCATCAGGTGATTCCGGATTCAAGATGCCATCAATGTCCTTCAATTTCTTCGTAAATTCTTCGAACGGTTTGGCCACCACCTGAGCCTGTTGCATCAGCTGCTCCATGATCTGCAACGCCTGACCATAATTCCGTTGCCGCGTCGCCGCATCGGCGGCTTCCTTCGCGCGCCGGGCCAGTTCGCGCAGCATTTTGATCTGCTCCACGGCCTGCTTGGCGAACTCCAGATTGTGCGCCGCGTTCTGGTCCTGCTTGTCGAGCGCAACGGCCTGGTCGAAATACTTGATCGCCTTCTCCCACAGTTCCTGCAACTGGTCCAGGTCCTTCGCCTGCTCGCCCATTTTGAAATGCGTGTTGCCGAGATTGTAAAGGGCCTTCTGCTGCAGCTTGATGTCGCGGGCGGGCAACGCGGCGTTGAAATGACTCACCGCCGCGTCGTAGTTCGTGGCGCGATAAGCGGCGTCACCGGCATTGAACTGCAGCCGAAAATCTTCGGGGTGCTTGGCGATCTCCATTTGATAGAGTGCCAGC
>Ga0315912_10002467_pt1 | contig 19657 bp, 7 predicted proteins | sample VfabasoilMG_FD_204469 | JGI IMG/M metagenome (GOLD analysis project Ga0315912, IMG submission 204469) | Garden soil microbial communities collected in Santa Monica, California, United States - V. faba soil | ecosystem: Environmental > Terrestrial > Soil > Garden | place: USA: California...
CGTGCTCATGGCGCTCGAAATGGTGGGCAGCCGCCTGCTCGCGCCGCACTTCGGCAACTCCGTCTTCGTCTGGGGGAGCCTGATCAGCGTGGTGATGGCCGCGCTCGCCGGCGGCTACTACGTGGGCGGACGGCTCGCCGATCGACTGCCCTCCTGGACATTCCTCGGGGGCATCTGCGTCACGGCCGCGCTGCTGATCTTCCTCGTGCCCGCCATCGGCCATCCGGTGGGCCGCTCGCTCACGGGGCTCGGGCTCGGCGAGCAGTCCGGCCCGCTCGTCGCGGCGGCCATCCTGCTGCTTCCGCCGAGCGTTCTGCTCGGCATGGTGACGCCGTTCGCCGTGCGACTCGCCGCGACCAGCGTCGAGACCATCGGCCGCGAGGCGGGCACGCTCTACGCGCTGTCCACGCTCGGCAGCATCCTGGGCACGCTGCTGACGACGTTCGTGCTGATCCCGAAGTTCGGCGTGATCCTCATCCTGAAGGGCCTCGCCGTCTCGATGCTCCTGCTCCCGGTGCTGCTCGCTCTCGACAGGAAGCGCGGCATGCCGCTCGGTCGCGCGGCCATCGTTGCGGTCGTCGGCCTCCTGCTCCCGTCCTCGCCGGCGGCGAAGCTCTCGAGGGCGGAGAAGCTCGTGGCATCGTACGAGACGCCTTACCACGGCATCCAGGTGGTGGACTTCAACGGCGGCCGCATCCGCGCGCTGAAGTTCGACCGCTTCGTCGAGAGCAGCATCTTCGCGGAGCCGCCCTATCCGACGGGCAGCGAGTACACGAGCTACTTCCACCTCGCCTTCGTGCTGCGGCCGAAGATGCACCGCGTGCTCTTCATCGGCGCCGGCGGCGGCATCGGCCCGCGCACGTTCCGCGAGATCGATCCCGAAATCCAGGTGGACGTCGTGGACATCGACCGAAAGGTGCTCGACGTCGCGCGGGACTACTTCCACATGCCCGAGGGCGACGGCCTGCGCGCCGTGGCGCGCGACGGTCGCATGTTCCTGCGCGATGCCGAGCCCGGCTACGACGCCGTCATCCTCGACGCGTTCACGATCGGCGGACGCATCCCCTTCCACCTCGCCACGCGCGAGGCGTTCGAGCTCTGCCGCGATCGCCTGGCACCGGGGGGCGTGTTCGTCATGAACATCAACTCGGCGGTGGACGGACCGGAGTCGGAGATCTACGAGTCGATCGTGGCGACGCTCCAGCAGGTCTTCCCCGCGGTGCAGGCCTTCGCGCACGAGTGGCGCTTCGATCCGGATCCGGAGCGCTCGCGCAACATCCTCCTCTTCGCGACGCAGGACGGCCAGGCACCCTCTCGCGAGGAGTGGATCGCGCGCGCGCGGCACTATCCGGCGCGCTCGTCGATCACCCTCGACATGGCGGAGGGGATGGCGAGCGACTTCCTGCCCATCGCGGACGTCTCCACGGCCGTCGTGTTCACGGACGATCACGCGCCCATCGACACGATGAGCTTCTGATGCGCAGCCTCGCGACCGTCGGACTCGGCGCGCTCGCACTCGCCGCGATCGCGTGCGCGCGCGAGCCTGGCGCGGCGCCCGCTCCCGCATCCGCGCCCGCAGCGACAACGACGACGGCAGCTCCCGCGACGCCCGCTGCGACGACAGCGCCCGCGGCAACGACAGCCCCCGCCGTAACGACGGCCCCCGCGGCGACGACGCGCTCGGAGGCCTTCTCGAGCGAGCGCGCGTGGGGGCATCTCGAGGCGCAGCTCGCGATGGGCCCTCGCGCGCAGGGCCTGCCCGGCAAGGACAAGCTGCGCGTCTACCTGCGCGATCACCTCATTGCGGGCGGGGCGACCACGCGCGAGCTCCGCTTCACGCATCGGGGCCGAGACGACGCGGCGCCCTCCGAGTTCGTGAACGTGATGGGCCGATTCAACCCGCAGGCCACGCGATGGATCCTGCTGGGCACGCACTACGACACGCGCCTCTGGGCGGACGAGGACCCGGATCCGGCGCGCCGCGCCTTCCCCATCGAGGGCGCGAACGACGGCGCCTCCGGCACGGCCGTGCTGCTCGAGATCGCCACCGTGCTCGCGGAGCATCCGCCGGACATCGGCATCGAGATCGTGTTCTTCGACGGCGAGGACTACGGCCGCGCCGACGTCCTCGAGGACTACTTCCTCGGATCGCAGGCCCACGCGATCAAGTGGACGGAGCTCTACGGCGCTTCGCGCCCGGATGTGGCGGTCGTCCTCGACATGGTCGGCGACGCCGAGCTCATGTTCCGCCGCGAGGCGAAGGCGGACGAGCGCGTGCCCTGGCTGAACGACATCCTGTGGCAGGCGGGCCGCGAGCTGAAGCTGCCCGCGTTCGCCGGCACGGAGTCACAGGGGATCACGGACGACCATGACGCGCTGCTCGCCATCGGCATCCCCGCGACCTTGCTGATCGACTTCGACTATCCGTGGTGGCATCGGGCCGGCGACACGGCCGACAAGTGCTCCCCCGCCAGCCTCGCCCAAACGGGCCACGTGCTGCTGACGGCCCTCGTCGACCGGCCCTTCGCCGTCCCGAGGACGAAGCCGAAGCGCTGAACCGTCCCGCCAGTGCCGGCCGGTTGACGGTTCGCGCCGCCGGGGCTTAGATTCAAGTCAGTCGGGATGCCGTAGGGGATTCGGGCTCGTCCGGATCGGAGTCTGGAAGAGGGTGACCCGGTGCCTCCTGCGGTTCGAGTCACGCAACGCCGCGCGCTTGGCGCGAGCCCGCCCCCGTCGCCTGGACCCTGGGCGCACTCGTCGGTCTCAAGGCCGTAGCATCTACATCGCCGACTGCGCGCTGTTGCAGGCGACGTCGGCGATGTAGGGAGGAGGACGCGGTCATGCAGTTCAGCCCACGTCAGATCGATTCAGCCCAGCGACGGGCCCTCATGCTTCGTCTTCTGCTGGTCGCAGCTCCATTCGTGGTCGTCCCGACCGCAGCCGTTCGCGCGCAGATCAGTGTCAGCGTGGGGCCGAATCCCGGTCCCGTGAGGTACTCACCTGACCACGCAAGACGGCACAACGCGAGTCTTCGACCTGATGACGGATCCTGTAGCCGGCATACTATGGTTCCGCCAGATGCCAATCGATCCCGACTCAGGCGGAGCACCATTTCGAGCCGATATCCCCGGCACGGGCGCGCCTGGGGCCCTTGAGGTTGAGTTCTCCAGACAAGGGAACCTCGCAGTCATCGGGAACATGGCCGCCGACAATGTTCAACTCGTCAACACCTCGCCGCACTCGCTTCTTCAAACCATTCAGCTGGCGCCGTCAAACCCCCCAAGTGCGTCGGGCGCCGATCCCGCAGCGTTCGCCTTTTCGCCGGATGGCCAGCGACTTTATGTGATGTCGCAGCAAGCACGCCGCGTGGACGTGTTCAAGTGAGCGCGCGTCTGGCGCTTCGAGGCACCGCGAGGCGGGAGCATCTCGTTGGTGTGCTTGGCGGCGCGTTCGCACAATACGTGACGCCCCGAGCTAGACTGCGGCCAAGGCTCGTGACGAGACGTTGGCTGTCCTGGCTGCTTGCCCTACTAACGTGCGCCACGCAGGGTGTTCGACCATCCTCGTCACAATGTCGCGGTGATCGTCTTTCTTCTCCGGATCTGGCAGCGTTCGAACTCTTTGGCTGGGCAGTGGGCCTGCACGGCTCCCTGGCCATCGTGAGCTTCCCGTGGCACGTCGATAATCCAGCCTGTGGCTCGGGTGCGGCTTGGGTGTACGAAAGGGTCGGCGCGAATTGGTCGCCAGTGGCGAGGCTGCGTCCGGTGACATGCACAGAGTTTGGTCTTGGTGCATCCGTGGCAGCAGGCGACGATGTCGTCGTCGTCGGCGTGCCCGACTATCGCCTGCCCGGTCCTCTCTCCCGCGGCGCGGCGCACGTATTCCGCCGCAGCGGCGTCGACTGGCTGATCGAGGCGACGCTCATCCCTAGCGACGCAACCCATGGCGGTGCGGGAACGTCGGTCGCAATTGATGGGGACACGATCGTCGTAGGAGATCCCGCCGCAACGATCGGCGGTGCCTTCGGTGCGGGCGCCGCGTACGTTTTCCATCGCGATGGGCTCGACTGGGAGGAGGCGCAAAAGCTCACGGCCAGCGACGCTTTCGTCGGCGACCAGTTCGGGTGGTCAGTGTCGATCAGCGGGGATAGAATCGTCGTGGGCGCCATTGACGATGACGATCTCGGCGACAGCTCAGGTGCCGCCTATGTGTTTCAGCGGACGCCATCCGGATGGATCGAGGCGAATAAGCTCCTCGCCAGTGATGGCCGCTGGTCCGCCCGATTCGGGCACGCGGTGTCAGTTGAGAGCGATGTCGTCCTGGTGGGGCAGGTCGAGCAAGGCCCCCCACCGGATCGCCCTGGCTCCGCCTACGTGTTCCGGTGGGACGGCGCGATCTGGGTGGAGGAAGCAAGGCTCCGCGGAACTGACGTCGAGTCGAGCCAGTTCGGATACTCCGTCTCGCTCGAGTGCGATCGAGCGCTGGTGGGCGCACCGAACTGGAGGAGTGGGGGGACCGCGCAGGGTGCCGCGTATCTCTTCGAGCATGGGCCCGCGGGTTGGTCGCTCGTCGAGTCCATCCAGGAATGTTCGCAGGAGGACTTGTACGCATACGGCGCCGCAGTTGCCGTAGGGCCGGATACAGCGCTCGTCGGCGCCACGGGCGACGATGTGGCCGGTGTTGACGCTGGTGCCGCCTTCGCACTTGCCCTTGACCCGATCTGCGGCTGCGCCACGTGCGCCGACGTCATGGCAACGATCACCTCCGCCTCTATCGACAGCGAAGGCGTGCGCCGCTCGCTGCGCGGGAAGGCACTGGCCGCTTGCCGCGCCTTTGATCGCGGCCAGAGTATTGCGGCAGGCAACGTCCTCTGCGCAATCATCCACGAGTGCAACGCTCAGGATGGGAAGCACATCGCAGCGGCGTCCGCGGACGACATCCGCGCGTGCGTGCGCTCTGTCGCTGCAGCACTCGACATCCCGTTCGAACGATGCGGGCGCGGCGTCCCGCCGCGGGCCGATCCGCGCGGACGACGATGAGATGAACGCATTGCGTCGCCGCGTGGTGGAATTCGCAGCGGCGTGCGCACTGCTGACAGGCGCAGCTCGTGCGGCGACGTTCACGGTCAGCACGGAATTGGACGACGTCGATGCTTCCGTCGGTGATGGCGCCTGTGCGACGGTCGACGGTGGATGCTCGTTACGAGCGGCCGTGCAAGAGTCGAATGTGCTTCCGGGCGCGGACATCATCATCCTGCCGGCGGGCAACTACGAACTGGCCCTCGCCGGTACCTACGAGGATGGATCGGCCACGGGAGATCTGGACCTCCTGGACGCCGTGACGATTCGTGGCGCCAGTGCCCTGACGACGATCGTCGATGCAATGCGACTGGATCGCTGCCTTGACGTGCACGAGGGTCCGAGCAGCCTTTCGGGAGTGACGCTGACGGGAGGCGGGCCCGAATGGCCGGACATGCCCGACATGCAGTTCTGCGGGGGGATGCTGGTGCGTCGCTTCGTCTCCGTGGTGATGCAGGACTGCCAGGTCACGGACAACTGGGCACGCGACGTGGGCGGCGGAATCTGCGCCGATCTCGGCGCATCACTCACGCTCATGCGCACGACGATCTACGACAACTCAGTCGTCAATGGCAGGGGTGGAGGCGTCTGGGCGGGAGAGAGCACCCTGGTGCTCCAGGACACCACAGTGAACGGGAATCAGGCCAGCCGCGGCGGCGGCATCGCTGCCGAATTCGCAACTGTCTCGCTCCGAAACTGCACGGTGACGGCCAACGTGGGTGGCGAAGATGGTGCCGGCGGCATTGATGGGAACCAATTCGAACTGGCCAATACGATCGTGGCGGGCAACACGGACGACGTGGAGCAGGATTGCGGGGGCACGATCGTCTCGCTCGGATACAACGTCCTGGGCGGCGGCTGCCTGCCGACGGGTGATCTGACGGGGAACGTTGTCGGCGCGCCGTTGCTCGGCCCGCTCGCCGACAACGGCGGCTCTGTTCGCACGCAGGCCCTGCTTCCCGGGAGTCCCGCGATCGACGCCGGCAGTCCTCTCGCGCCCGGAGGAGGGGGCGCGGCGTGCGACGACGAAGATGCGCGCCGCTTCGCTAGGCCCCAGGACGGCAATCTCGACGGCACCTTCATCTGCGACATCGGCGCCTTCGAGCTCGGCATCGAGAATTACTGCGCGAACGGTCTCGACGACGACGGGGACATGCTGATCGATTGTGATGATCTCGACTGCCTTTGGCTGCCGCCATGCGACGCTGATGGCGACGGCGTGGCCAACGCGCTCGATTGCGCTCCGAACGATGCCGGCGCCAACGCGCCGCCCACCGAAGTGCCGCGTCTCGCCGTGACGCGCCGTTGGGATCTCGGAACTGACGTCGCAGCGCTCGCGTGGACCGATCTCTCCGCATTGACTGGCCCGGTGCTCCTCAGCGACGTGTTCACGGGCGTCATCACGCAGATGCGATCCGATCGCGGCCTCGCCGGCGCGTCATGCCTCGCGGGTGACGTTCGCGCGCTCACAGCCGTCGATCCCCGGATGCTGCCCGTGTCGAGCGACGGGTTCTGGTACCTCGTGCGCGCGCAGAGTGCTTGCGACACGGGAACGCTCGGCGAAGACTCGGACGGCATCCCGCGTGACCTCGGCGGGGTGAGCTGCCCGTGACGTCGCGAGGCGCTGGGAGTGCCGCGATGCAGCTCTTCGATTTCGGAATCCCGTGAGGGGTCCTGCGGCACTGATGCTGCCCGCGCGATAGGATCGCCTCGCCACCCATCAAAGCATTGCCGCAACGCCATGAAGACGCCGCGCGCGCGACCCCGTTTCTTGACAGTCTTCGGAGCCGGGGCCTAACGTCAGGAAACACGGGTTGGCGATAGAATCCTCGGTCCGTCGAGTCCGAGAACCATGACTTCCGGCGGCCTTCCGGTCCAGGCTGCCACGCCCGCATTGGGGGCCTGATGTTGCGTCCTGCCGTCACCCTGGCCGCCGTCCTCCTCAGCGCCGCCCCCGCCCTCGCGACAATCCTCGACTGCACCGCGACGCCCGCCGGTGCGCCGCCCATCGTCGTCGAGCTCGTCTCCATCACCGAGAACGGAGACCAGAACGCCTGCTTCGCGGAAGTTCGCGGCAGCGTGGACCTGAGCCGCGTCGGCGGCTGGGACGTCTACATCATCCTCGACTCGTCCGGCTCGACCGCCGGCTCCTCCGGGATCGACCTCGACGGCGACGGTCTGCTCGGCACCGGCGACTGGCGCGCGCCGACCGATCCCGGCGACTCGACGCTGCAGGCCGAGATCGAGTCCGTGAGGCGCGCGCTCACCGCGTGGAGCGGGCTCGACGTGCGCGTGGCGCTCATCGAGTACTCCGCGGTGATCCCGATCCCTCCCGGCGAGCCGTCCGAGCAGGGACGCATCCGCACCGTGCAGGGACTCACAGGCGATTTCGCGGCGGTGCGCGCGGGCCTCGATCGGATCACGACCGCGGGCTCCGTCGGCGCAACGGACTACGGCGGCGCGCTCACCGAGCTCGCGGCCGAGTTCGATCGCTCGGGCGATTCCGCGCGCTGGCCCGTCGCCTTCTTCCTGTCGGACGGGAAGCCCACGTTCTCGCGCTTCCCCTACGACACGACGGAGCCGACGGACGTCGCCGAAGCGATGGCCGGCGCGCAGCTCCTCGCGGATCGCGGACTCCCCGTCCACACGCTCGAGATCGGCATCTTCGACGACATCGGAGTCTTGCAGGACATCGCCGATCTCACGGGCGGCAGGATGCTCTCGGGACTCCAGGGCGCCGGCATCGTCGACGCCATCGCGGGCATCGGCCTCGAGCCGCTCGAGCGCCTCGAGCTTCACAACCTCACGACGAACCAGGAGGACGTCGCGACGCGAACGCCCTCGGGGAGCTTCACCGCTACCATCCCTCTCCAGCCCGGACTGAACGACCTCACCGTCGAAGCCCTCCTCGAGACTCCGTCCGGCACTTGGACTGTCTCGTGCCCCATCCAGCTCGAAGCGGTCTGTCCGCGCAGCGGCGAGACCACGCCCGATCGCAATCGACCGGGCACCGACAGGCCGGGCGACGGCGCGGGTCCTCCCGGCGGACGCTCGCGCGCCGAGCCCCCGCATCGCGAGCCGCCCGGCGGGACGGGTGGCACGGGCAGCGGCGGAGGAGGCGGCGTCTCGGGGCGCGGCGGTGACGGCGGCGCTGGAGGCAGTGGTGGCGGCGGCCGTGGTGGCGCGCGCAGCACGCGCCGGTGGCGCGGCTTCCCGAACCAGACGGCGCGCGATCTCTTCAATCGCTGGGGCGTCTCCGAGTGCATCACGCTCGAAGGCAACGCGCCGGTCGCCGACGGCTGCGACGAGGCGCTGCAGCAGCTCGCCGCACTGATGCGCTCGATCGAAGTCGGCGAGCTCCTGCCGGGCTGCCTGCTCGATCCCGCCGTCGTGCCGGGCTACGCCGACGTGGACGCGCTGATGCGTGAGCTGCGGCGCGCAATCGATCAGAACGGCTCGTCGCGCTGCCGCGACGCCGCCCAGCTCGCAGCAGCCGTCACGAGCGGCAGCGCGTTCATGCCGCCTATCGTCGGGCCAGCGCCGTCGGGCAACCGGAGCTTCGACTGCACCGTCGTGCAGGCAGATGCCGAGTTCGACGTGCGCGTCACGCTCGACTCGCCGGCGCCGGGCAGCACGACGGGCTCGGGCGATCCGTGTCCCGCGCCGATCCACATCGAGGGCAACGCGAACGCGCGCGGCAACAGCACCTACGACGTCTACTTCATCCTCGACAGCAGCGGCTCGACGGCCGGCGACTCGGGCCGCGACACCGACGGCGACGGCGCGAACGACGACACGCTCGACGCCGAGCTCGAGGCTCTGCGCGCCTCCGTCAGCATGCTCGACCCGAGCATCACGCGCGTGGCGCTCGTCGAGTTCTCGGCCGTCATCCCGATCCCGCCCGGCGAGCCGAACGAGCAGGGACGCATCCGCACGGTGCAGGGCCTGACGCCCGACTTCTCGCGCTTCAACGCGGGCCTCACGAACATCCGAACCGCCGGCTCCGTGGGCGCCACCGACTACGGCGGCGCGCTCATGGAACTGGCGGCCGAGTACGATCGCAACGGCGATCCGGCGCGCGGCCACGTCGCGTTCTTCCTCTCCGACGGCAAGCCGACGTTCCCGCGCTTCCCCTACGACTCGACGGAGCCCAACGACATCGCCTACGCGATGCAGGGCGCGCAGGCCTGCGCCGATCGAGGCATCGTCGTGAACACGTTCGAGGTCGGCGTCTTCGACGACACGTCGACGCTGCAGGCCGTCGCCGATCTCACCGGCGGCCGACACGTCGGCGAGCTGGCGGGCGGCGCGATCGTCGACGCGCTCCCCGGCTCGACGCTCGTCGGCATCGAGAGCGTCACGATTCGCAACGAGCTGACCGGGCAGGAGGTCACGGCCACGCTGCGGCCCGACGGCACCTTCGACGCGTGGCTCGACCTCGCTCCCGGAGCGAACCGCATTCTCATCACGACCCGCTCCGACGGCTCCGCCGAAATCGTGCAGTGCGTGATGGAGCTGGTCGGGGACTGCGAGGTCTCCTCCGAGTGCGCGGCGCGCACGCCCGCGGCCTGGCACGACGAGGACTGCCCGTGAGGCGAGTGCTCCTCGGAGCGTGTCTCCGTAACCGCTCGCGTCGCCTGCCTCGCGGCGGCGGGCCATCTGCTGCGTTGCTCCTCGCTCAAATACTAGGAGTATTGGGCGCTCGTCGCGCCTTGCAGCTGGCCCACCGGCGCATCGGCATGCTCGGATCGGATTACAGAGTCACGCTCCTCGCCGCCGCCCTCGCGGGCGCGGCCCTCGGCGTGCGCGCCGAAGGCGAGGTCGCGAGCGCCGACGTCGATCGGCTCGCGCGCACCTCCGTCGATGCGCGCTTCGTGCCCGATCCCGCCGACGATCGGCGCGACATGGTCACGGGACAGCGGCGCGATCAGCTCGAGCAGTCCGCGCGCGACTACTACGGCGAGCTGCTGCTGCGCGATCCCGCGCAGTTCGATCGCGCGCGCCGCCGCCTGCTCGGCAGCGCATCGGCCGAGGATCTCCAGGCGCTCGCCCTCTCAGAGCTCGAGGAGGGCCGCCCCGCGAGCGCCGAGCTCGCGTGGGAGCGCCTCGTCTCCGAGCATCCCGAGGCGCCCGAGGCCGCGCCCGCGCTCATGAAGCTGGCGTCGAGCCGCCTCGCCGCGGGCGAGCGCACGTCGGCTGCTACCGAGCTCGCGCGCCTTCCCGAGCTCGACGTCGAGATGTCCTACCAGGCCGCGCCGCTCATGGCGCGACTGCTCGATGACATCGAGCAGGATCTCGCTCGGCGCGAGACGCCTCCGAGCGGGAAGGATCGCGTCGTGCTGCACCAGAGCCTGCAGTCGCGCGATCTCGAGCGCGTGCGCGAGCTGTCGGAGTGGACGGCGGGCTACGCGCTGCTCGACGAAGTGGCGCGTCCGCTGCGCATCGAGACGTCGGGCGACGTCATGCGCGTCGTGAAGAAGGCGGGACAGGACGACGTTCGGCTCGACACGCTCGTCGGCCTCATCCCACTCGAGGAGCGCGTCGCCTCCGTCCGCACCGAGGAGCGCCTGCGCGATCCGGGCGACGTCGCCGCAGCGGACGCGCGCGCGACCGAGCGCGGAAAGGGCAAGGCGCTCGAGCGCTTCGAGAACCTCTCGCGGCTCCAGCAGCTGCAGGTGCTGCTGCTCGCGCGCACGCTCGAGGATCTCGAGATCGAGCCCGACGCGCTGCGCCTCGGCGACGCGACGCTCGTCGCGCGGCGCGATCTCTCGGCGCGCATCGAGGATCTCGCCGCCTCGGCCGCCGGCCGTCCGCCGAAGAAGGGCGCGACGCCTGCCTCCGACGAGGACCTCGCCGTCGGGCGTCTCGCGCGCCTCTCCGACTGGAACGACGACGGCAAGCTGACGCCGCTCTTCGACGACGAGGGCATGTGGAAGTCGAACCGCTTCGCCGTCGAGGGCGACATGCGGAACGCGATCTTCAAGCCGCTCGACGACGACAACAAGCGCCGGATCGCCGATCTCTTCGAGCAGACGGGCATGACGGAGCAGGCGCTGTTCGCATCGCTGGTCCGCGCGACGACGAAGGATGATCGCGTCACGGGCCCGCGCGTCTCGCCGGAGCTCGCCGACCGGCTGCTCGCGACGCTCGAGGAACGCGGGCGCCCCGTCTACGAGGCGGCGCCCCACTCGCTGAAGCAGCGGCCGGGCGACATCGAGCGCGAGTACCTCGCGCGGCTGTCCGTCCTACGGCTCCCGGGCGAAGCGCTCGACGACGTCCTCCGTCGGGAGCTGCTCGAGCCCGCGTCGAGCGTCGGCTCGGGCGCGCTCGCCTCCGACGGCCGCGCCGGCCGGCTGGTCGCCGAGCTCGCGAGCCTCGGCCGCCGCTACGAGGGCGCGTGGCTCTTCGAAGACGATCCGCCGACGCAGCCCGACGCGCGGACCGCCACGCAGAAGCTCGGCCGCGCCGAGGAGATCCGCGGCGAGCTGGACGACATCTCGGCAGGCATGGCGCTCGACGAGATCACGCGCGTGCTCGTCGCCGATCTCGAGTCGCAGGGCATGCGCTTCTCGCAGCGGGACGTCGCCGACGTGCGCCAGACGATCCAGCACGAGGATCTCGGCACGCTCGCCCTCGTCTTCGACGAGCTCGGCGACTTCTCGCACGTGGACAAGGCCATCGCGATGTCGCAGCCGGGCACCGCGCTCGGCTCGCGCGGGCCGGGACACTTCGCCTACGGCTTCGGGCTCGACATTCTCGAGGGCACGCCGGGCGCGGGCGCGGGATGGCGCAACGAGAAGAACCTGAAGGACGGCGACACGACCCTCTCTTACCACGTGGGCGGCGGCGCTGGTCCCGAGGGAGTCGCCGACGCGTCCGGCGTCTCGGCGCGGTTCCGCCGCAAGCGCGTGTGGCAGCCGGAGGTGGGCGCTGACGCGTCGATCATTCGCGGGCTCGCGGGACGCGGCTTCTTCAACCTGATCCGCGACGTGAACCGCAAGCACGAGAAGAAGCTCGCGCAGATCTTCGAGGATCACGAGGCAGCGCGGAAGGAAGGACGCACGGCGTTCGTCAGCTCGGTGACGGCGGAGAAGGCGCCGGCGCGACCTGCCGTGCTCTTCGCGAACAGCGTCGGCCACTCGAACGAGGCGATGGATCGCGACGACGCCAGCTTCCGCGTGCTCTCCGACTCGTACGAGTTCGAGAAGGCGCGGCAGAAGTCGATGCTGAACCGCAAGGCGCACGTCGTGCGCTTCGCGGGCGTCGGGTTCAGCGCCGCGTTCTTCAGCGGGCAGGTCTACCTGCTCGCGGGACCGAAGATCGCCGTCAAGGACTTCCGCCTCTTCTCGCGCCTCGTGGACAGCCCGAGCCTGCGCGTCCAGTCGGAGGAGGCCGAGCTGCGGCGCAGCGCCGTCGCGACGTGGCCGCGCGGCGGCACGCTGCGCCGCCAGCAGACGGAGGTCGCGCTCGATCGCGCGCCCGACTCCGGCGGCATGGAGCGCTTCGCGCCGCGCCTGCTCGACGAGCGCACCGAGATCGTGCAGCTCCCCGCGGGCCACGAGCGCCCCGTCGCCGCGCCGCGCCCCACGGGACCCGGTGGGGGGACGCCTCCGGCGGAGGCAGTGGCGCTCGTCGCATCGACGAAGCCCGTGCGCGTCGGTGGCAAGGGCGATGCGACGACGACGACGGCGGCGCCACCCGTCTCCGACCCCACGGTCGAGCGGCTCTCGCGCGCGTTGCGGTCGCGCGGCGTGCCGCTGCGCATCGAGGGGACGGCCGGCCCGCATGACTTCGTGTTCGTTCCGGCCGGACTCGCACCGTGGTGCGCGCAGTCCATTGACATCTTCGTGTTCGAGCAGCAGGGCCTGGGGCTCCGGCTCGCCGAGAACGGCAGCCCCGTGCTCGTCGCGCCGACGGGCCTCGACGGCGTCATCGTGGATGCGATGCAGGAGCGCCGCTCCGTCACGCGGCCTGGCGAGGCGGACGAGGCATGGCGCGTCTCGTTCTCGCTCTCGCCGGGCGCCGCCGCCGCAAGCGTCATCGAAGCGTCGGCGCGACGCGTGCGCTGCGAGATCGTGGACGGGAAGCTCATCGGCGGCGCGGTGATCTCGACGAAGCATCGCCTGCCCGACGGCGCGCCGCGCCAGCAGTCGAACCTCCTCGCGCCGAGCGATCCCGACGTCGAGATGCGCATCGCGTCGCTGCGCGGCGCCGCCGAAGCGCGCGTGCCGGCCGCCCTTCCGACGCCGCCCGCCGTCGCGCTGCGTCCCGCTTCCCCGCCGTCCGACGGGACGATCTCCGATCCCGCGGACCTCTCCGAAGCCTTCGTCGCGTCGCTGCGCGGCGCGCGCGCGCAGGATCTCGCGACGTTCAAGACACGCAACATCAACCACGCGGCGCTGCGCGCAAGCAGCGGAGAGCGCGTGGGCACGCTCGATCCGGAGAACGTCGAATACATCCAGGCGCTCTCGCTCGAGGCGCATGGCCGGCTGCTCTCGGGCGCCGCTCTCGAGCACGCTCACTTCCTGCTGACGCACGAGGCGCTGTACTACGGCGACGGCGGCACGGTCGCGAAGCAGGTAGCGCTCATCGAGCAGCGGGCGGTACTGCCGATGCGTCCGGGCCACGCGATGAGCGAGGCGGCGGATCCCGCGACGCGCCGTCTCATCGAGAAGGCCGGCATCGACGAGCCGGCCGCGCTCACCGCGCTGTCGCAGCGCATGGGCGAGTCGGCGCAGGTCGCGCGCGAGAGCGGCAAGCTCGAGCGCACGACGCTGCCTGCGGGCACGCGCATCGTGACGTCGTCGTGGTCAGGGCCGGTGCACGGCGTGCAGTGGACGACCGCGACGAGCGGGGTCGAGGCGCACGTGATCGAGCCGCTCTCGCTCTCGTCGAACGAGGGCCGCTACGTCATGGCGATGGGCCTCGGTCCGGATCTCCCCGCGCTGCGTGACGCCGTCTCGGCCGAGCTGGGCACCGACGTGTCGGAGCCCGAGCTCGAGGACGCCGTCGCTCGCGCGCTCGCGAGTCCGTCCGACGAGCGCACGCTCGCGGTCGCCGTTGCGGGCACGACGGTCGAGCTCGCGCTCGCCGAGGCGCCGCGCGCGGGCGCCCTCGCGCGCTGCAAGAATGCGGCGCTCTTCCCGCCGGCCTACGGCGCGAAGGTCGCCCGTCATCACGAGCAGGCGCTCGTCGCGACACCCGTCATGTACATGGGCGGAGCCGAGGCCGCGGCGCGCTTCGTCGGACAGGCGTGGGCCGGCTGGCGGATCCTCAGCCTGCTAGCGGGTGGGCCGACGCTCGGCGAGGATCACGACGATCACGAGCGCGAGACGCCACCTGAGCCCGAGCCGCCGGGCGAGGGACGCGAGGGCGGCGGGCCTGGGCTTCGCAGCAGCGGGCGCGATCGGCCGGGCGATCGGCCGCAGTCGCCCCCACCGGAGGTCGAGCCGCCGCGCGAGAGCGAGCCGCCCGGCGGTCGCGGCGGCACGCGCGGCACGCCCGGCGACAGGCCGCCGCCGCCGCCCGTCGAGGAGCTTCCCCCGCGCGTGGGCCAGCCGCCGCCCGATCGCATCGTGGATCGCCCCGTGCCGCCCGATCCCTCGGATCGCCCGCGGCGCCCCGTGGACTGAGCAACATGAAGATGAACACCCGCTTCCCCATCGCACTCCTCGCATGCCTGCTCGTCGCATCCTCCGGACGCGCGGGCGACATCCACGTCGTCGGCTCGACGGGCAACGACGCGCTCGACGGCGCGACGTGGGCGACGTCCGTGCGCAGCATCGGACGCGCGCTCGTGCTCGCAGCACAGCAGGCGGGACCGGACACCATCCACGTCTCGGCAGGCACCTACGCCGAGAACGTCCTCGTCGAGCGCGGCGACGTGAGCCTGCTCGGCGGCTATCCGGCCGGAGGCGGCGCGCGCGATCCCGTCGCCAATCCGACGATCGTGGACGGCTCGGCGACCGCACCCGCGATCACGATCAGCGGCGGATCCGGACGCGTCGTCCTGCACTCTGTCCTGGTGGACGGCTTCACGTTCAGGAACGGCGCGCCGCTCGGAAGGGCGAACATCTTCGGCGCCGGCGCGGGCGTCTTCATGGAGGAGTCCGAGGTCGTCCTCTCGCACAACGTCATCGAGTCGAACTTGATCACCGGAGACGGATGGCTCGGCGCGGGCCTCTACTCGTACCGCGCTCTGGCCGGGCCGTCGCGCATCGAGAACAACATCCTCCGGAACAACGTCGCGACCGACGGGCTCGGCGGCGGCGCGGCGCTCATCGACTTCGCCGATCCGTCGCTCGGCCGCCTGAGCTTCTCGCAGAACGAGGTGCGGACGAACCAGGTGATCGCGACGGCCGGATCGGACGAGGCGCTCGCGCTCGCGCAGGGCGCCGGCCTCTTCATCTGGGGCGGCGAGCCCGTCATCGCGGGGAACACGATCGCGGGAAACGTCGCGGATTCGCAGAGCGATGCCGTCGCGAGCGGCCAGGGCGCGGGCGTGTACATCTTCGACGCGTCCCCCACCCTCTCGAACAACGTCTTCGACTCGAACGTCGCGCGCGCGAGCTCGGCGTTCCTGGGTGCTGCCGGCGGCGCGATGTACGGCTTCTGGAGCGACGCCGACATCACCGGCGGGCGGCTCGTCGCCGACGGAAACGAAGTGCGCGACAACCGCGCGGAAGGCGGCCTCGGAGATGACCAGGGCACCGGCGGCGGCTTCGCGCTTGCGGTGCTCGACGACTCGGCGCCGGTCGTGAGGAACTGCGACTTCTCGGGCAACCTCGCGACCGGTCGCGGCCCGAATGCCGGCATCGGCGGCGGCATCTTCGCGTACGTCGCGGGCAACGTCGCAGCGACGGTAGGCATCGACGGCGGCGAGTACAACGGCAACGCAGCGCTCGAAGGCGGCGGCGGCCTGTGGATCCAGGGCGGCGATCCCCAGGCCATCTCCCTCGAGAACCTGCTGGTGGTGGACAACCAGGCCGACTACGGCAGCGGCATCATCGTCTTCGGCGACGCCGCCGTCAGCAACTCGCGCATCCGCGGGAACCGCGTCTACGATCCCGACGGCGACGTCGTGTCGGAGGTGCAGGACAACTGCCGCGGCGTCGCGAACCCGACCCAGGCGGACGCGGACGGCGACGGCCAAGGGGATGCCTGCGACACGGACGACGACGGCGACGCAGTGCCCGATGCGAGCGACAACTGCCCGCTCGTCGCAAACCCCGGTCAGGGCAACGCGTGCAACGGCGACGCCGACGGCGACGGCGTGAACGATGGTGCCGACAACTGCCCCGACGTGGCGAACGCGTCGCAGGACGATGCGACGCTCGACGGCGTCGGCGACGCGTGCGAGCCGGCGGCGTTCGACGGACTCGAGACGAACGCGTCGGGCATCTGGGTGACCGGCGATGCCACTCTGACGAACCTCGAGATCGTGGACAACATCGGGCAGGGCATGCTGCTCGTCGGTCTCGAGGCGGATCCCGGCGTCGGCCAGCAGGAGGATCCGACGAGCGCGGAGATCGCGCACGTCACGATCTCGGGGAACGACGCGGCCGGCTTCATCATGTACCTCGCCGACGGCACGACCATGCGCGACTCGGTGGTGGCGTTGAACGACCTCTCGGACGGCTTCGACACGGAGCGACCGGGCGGCGGCCCGTCGAGCCCGAACGTCGATTGCGATCGGGTGTACTTCTACGACGGCATCGCGAGCCTCCCTTGCGCCGGCAGCGGCAACATGGACTTCGTGGACGGTCCGCCGCTGTTCGCGTCGGGCTTCTACGGCGATCACTATCTCGAGCAGGTCGCCTCGGGCGGCGCCGCCGACTTCGTCGGCATCGACCGCGGCGGCACGTCGGCCGCGTCGAGCGTCGTCGCCGGGCTGACGACGCGCACCGACGCCGTCGCCGACAGCGGCGTCGTGGACATCGGCTTCCACTACGGGGAGCCGCCCGTCGCCTTCGACGATCCCCTCGGCGAGTCGGTGCGCGTGACGCATGCGGGATCGCGCATCGACCTCGGTCTCACGAGCGTGCCCCCGGGCGTCAACACCGTGCGCTGGTATCGCGGCAGCATCCCCCTGCTGCTGACCGAGTACTCGCACGCCTCGCCCTTCTCCGGCCAGCCCGGCACGCCCGAGTGCTCTGCCCCGTCGGCCGTTCCGGTCTCCGATCCCGCGGCCTTCGGCGACGGTAACGATTACTACTATCTTGCCGTCGACCTCGCCGCCGGCGTCGAAGGCACCTTCGGCCGCGACTCCCAACTCGCCCTCCGCCCCCGCCCCGAGGACTCGCCGACCGATCGCGTCACGAACGCCTGCCCGTAAGGGGTTACGTCGCGGCGCCGCTGCCTGGGCTCACGAGACGCCCTGTCGAGCGCCCGCCCCGTCGCGTGCTTCGTCGGGCAGCGCCAGCTCAATGCGCGTCGCCCATGCGACCGGCGCCTCGGCGCGGAGCGCCTCGGCAAGCCTGTGCGCCGTATCGGTCGTGAGCGAGACCGTCCGCAGCAAGCCATGAGCGTGGTCGAGGACGAGCCGGGACCCTGCGAACGACGATCCCTTCGATTCGATCCTGAGCGCATGGGCATCCTCGAGTGCGACCCGACGTGTCGCAGCCAGCGGGATGCCCCACCACTCCTCGCGGTACTCCGCCCCAGCGTCATCGAGACGCAGTCTCCCGCGGAAACCGGCCATGAGGACGAGGACCCCGAGACACGCCGAGACTGCAACTGCCCAAACCCAGAACGGATCGCTGAAAGACATGACGATCACCAGGTTCGCAAGGATCATGGCCCACAAGGTCTGGACGGGAACGGGGGCGATCCGCGCATCGAGCCGATGATCTGCGCGCGAGAGCTTCCAGTCCGGTCCTTGGCGTAGATCGCCCTGCCGCCCTGGAAGGCGCGTGGGCCGGGGAGGTCCTGCGAGCTCAGGTCGGAGGCGGACGATCTCCTCCACGAGTTCCCGTGCGGAGTCGCCGCTCATGCCCTCCGCGAGCGGGACCGATCCGTGGAAGTGATCCAGCCAGACGACGTGCGCGCCGCGGCGCGACATGAAGGGCGCCGTGCGCAGGCGCGACAGGCTCTCGGGCTCGAGCAGAACCGGCCGTGACGGCCTTCCGTGCACGATGTCCTCGATGCTCGCGCCGTCCCCGCCGACAACGAGACGGCGGGTGCACGCTCTGCGCCTGAGCCGCGCTGCGATGATCGTGATCACCGGCAGCCCGGCCGCGACGGCGGCGGCAAGCCCGATTTCGCCCCGGAAGACCAGCACGACGGCGGCTACCAGCAGGTGAGCGCAGAGGAGCCTGACGACGCGCGGCAATCGTGATGGCGGCTGCACGTGCCCCGCTAGCCAGCTTGCAGGCAGGTCCACCTCGACGCGCAGGCCCTCCGCGTCCTCGCTCACGCGCCAGCGCGCGGGGGTCACGCCGCCTCGCGTGCCTTCGCCGGCAATGGATGCGCGCGGAGGATGCGCTGCTGCTCGAGGTAGATCTCCGGATGGCGCCTCAGCTCGGATGCTAGCTCGGGATCGAAGCGGTCGAGCGCGGCGAGCGCCTCCCAGGTCATCTCGAACGTGGGCTCGACGAGCTTGCGCATGATGCGCTCCTCGATCGCCATGAGCGCCTGCAGATGGTCGGTGTACTGCTCATGCACGCCGAGGTCCACGTCGTTGTCCACGTCGAGGCTCGTCGCGCCGAACGGGCACGGTACCATGCGCATCGGACAGCCCATGAGCCGCGTGCCCACCTCGTCGAGGCGCTCGAGCGTGACGGCCCTCCGGAACGCGCCGGCAGGACGCGGGAAGCCGCGCTCGTGCAGCCAGTGCGCGACGATCGCGCAGAGCCCCATCCAGAGTCCGGCAGGCCCGACGAATCGTAGCCCGCCCCACAGCACGCGAGCGCGCGCCTTGAGGATCCCCGCGAAGCCGGCGCGCCCGGGATCCTGCTTGCGTCCGCGCATGACGGTCCGCACCGCGTGGCGCGTGCGCTCGGGATCGTAGGACGCGACGCGGCACAGCGACATGCCGCCGAGCCGCGCTAGGAACTCGCGCACGTGGAACGGACGGCGCCCCACGTGATCGCGCGGGAAGAAGTCCATGTAGGGCTCGACGAACACGTAGGGCACGAGGCCGTGATGGATGTCGGCCGGCGCGGCGCGACAGCGCTCGAGGAAGTCGAGGATGGCGCCTCGCGTCACGAGCGGCGTGTCGCCGAACAGCACGAGGCAGCGCTCGTCGTCGGCCCATGCGCGCGACGCCTTCACCGCGGCGAAGTTCTCGGACTGGCGCGCCTCCGACTCGATGACCATCGTACCCGGCGGCAGGTCGAGCTCCGCGACGTGGCGCGCTTCCGTCACGATGACGAGGCGCGCGAAGCCCATCTCTTTCACGACATCGATCTGCCGCTGCACGACCGGCCTCCCGCGCAGGCGGAAGTAGTTCTTGTTCGTGCCCTCCTCCGCGGGCGCGCCCGACGGGCCGGCGAAGATCGCGACGGTGATGCGATCGAGCTGGAACCAGTCGCCGCCCGTGCGCGCCGGACTCAAGCGAGCCTCGGAAGCGGGGCGCGAGC
>Ga0315912_10002468_pt1 | contig 19655 bp, 11 predicted proteins | sample VfabasoilMG_FD_204469 | JGI IMG/M metagenome (GOLD analysis project Ga0315912, IMG submission 204469) | Garden soil microbial communities collected in Santa Monica, California, United States - V. faba soil | ecosystem: Environmental > Terrestrial > Soil > Garden | place: USA: California...
CAACGGCAAACGTGAGACCGCACCCAACCTCGCCGAGATCGAACGCAACTTCCAAGCCGAGTTGGTGGAACGACTGGAAGAGCAAGTGCGCGAAGTCAGCAAGATCGCGGAACATAACTCCCAACTCAATCTGCAAAATCAAAAGCTGGTCATTGACCTGCAACGCCGCCAACGGTTGTTGGAAGCTGGCGCGCGGGTCGGTCAGAGCATCACGTCCATCCTCGACCTCGATCAATTATTGAGTTCGACGGTGGACATTATTTGCGAGGAGTTCGGGTTTTATTATGCGGCAATCTTTCTGATTGACCCAACGGGCGAATCGGCGGTGTTACACGCAGGGCGGGGCGAAGCCGGGGCGGCGATGTTGGCGCAAGGGCATAAACTAGCGGTGGGCGGGCATTCCATGATCGGCGCGGCGATCAACAGTCGCCAAGCGCGCATCGCGTTGGATGTGGGCGAAGAGCGCCAGCATTTTAAAAATCCACTCCTGCCGCACACGCGCTCTGAGATGGCGTTGCCGCTCTTGACCAAAGACGCGGTGTTAGGGGCCATGACCGTGCAGAGCGATCAAGTGAATGCGTTTGGCAACGATGATGTCACGGCGTTGCAATCCCTCGCCAACCAAGTCGCCATTGCCCTCAACAACGCGCGCCTCTTGCGCGACCTCGAAACGGCCAACAGCGAACTGCTCCGCAATAAGACGTTTGAAGCCATCGCCACCGCGACGGGTGAGGCCATTCACTGGGTAGGCAACAAGGCTACTCCGATTCGCGAGAGTGGCGAACGGATCAGCGCCGACCTGCGCCAAATGCTCACAGTGTTTAAGACCGTGTTGGATTTGCCCGCCGCCGAACAGCGGCAACATCCCTACTGGCCGCTCGTCGCTTCCACTTGGGCGTTGGCTGAAGCGCAGGGTGTTGATTTTCAAACGATGGCGCAAGAGTTAACGGGCTTTGACGTCGAACAATTGGAGATGCGGGGCTGGATCGAATCGATCTTGGAAGATTTAGCCATCATTCACCAAGCGGCGACGACGATCCTCAGCATCAAAGAAGACCTGATCGGGCCGGTGCGGCGGCGCACGGTGACCGCAGTCAACGTGACCGAAATGCTCAAGCAGGCGATCTTTGAGATGGGCTTGCCGGAGGGCGTGGTAGAAACGACCTTTGCGCCCGACCTGCCACCCGCCAAAGGCGACGCGCGCCAGATCAGTCAAGTTTATAATAACCTCATCAAGAACGCGTGGGAGGCGTTGTATCGCACACCTAACCCGAAGATCTATGTCAGCGCCCAATTGGCGGAAGACCCGAACTATGTGTTGACGCAAATTCGGGATAACGGGCCGGGCATCCCCCCGGAGGCACTGGAAAAAATTTGGGTGCCGTTTTACACCACCAAGAGCAATCGAGGTGGCACGGGCCTTGGCCTCTCGGCGTGTCATGGGATCATTACGCAATCCGAGGGTAAAATCATGGTCGAAAGCGAGGTGGGCGTTGGTACAGTGTTTACCGTGCAATTGTTGGTACTGCATGAATAACGATCAAGTTCTAAAGGTCATAAGACCTTTAGGGTTTTAGTCTCTCAAGGAGAATCGAGTGTATGCCCGCTAAAGCAAAAATTTTATTAGTGGATGACGAACCGCTGATCCGGCGCAGTATGCAGAAAACCTTAGTCCGCGCTGGTTACACCGTCGAGGCCGCCGAAGATTGCACGAGCGGCTTGAAGACGTTTGAAGCCTCCCACACTACCGCCGCCCCGTTCAACATGGCCTTGCTCGACATCAACATGCCCAACTTTGACGGCACTGAGGCCTCCGGGGCCGGACTGGAACTATTGAGCCGCCTCTTGCAAGTGCGCCCCGATCTGCCGGTCATCATGCTCTCCGCTTACGACGAAGTCAACAAGAGCAAAGACGCTATTGCGCGCGGCGCGCGGAACTATTGTGTCAAAGGCCGCGAACAGAACCTATTGACCATGATCGAAGAGATTTTGGCCTCGACCCCCAGTAACTAAACCGTCGGGCGTGTTGTGGTGCGCCCTTAATTTTCTACTCACCTCTTAGGAGTCTCCCATGCCTACTCCCAAAGCCGCTTCCGCCGAACGTCGCGCTACCCTACTTCACGCCGCCGCCCGCGTCGCCAAAGGGGTCGCCTCCATCCTCGACCCGGATGAATTGTTGCGCCGCACCGTAGATGTCATCTGCACCGAGTTTGGTTTTTATTATGCTGGGGTGTTCTTGCTTGACCAGACCGGGCGTTGGGCCACGCTACGCGCAGGCTATGGCGAAGCCGGGGCCGCGATGATCGCCGCCGGTCACAAACTGGTGGTGGGCGGCAATTCGATGATCGGCGCGGCCACGGGCCGCCGCGAGGCACGCATCGCATTGGATGTGGGCGAGGAAGCCGTGTTCTTTCGCAACCCGCACTTGCCGCAAACGCGCTCCGAAATGGCCTTGCCCCTCAGTGTGGGCGACGAAGTAATCGGCGCGCTAACGGTGCAAAGCATCGAGGAAGCCGCCTTTACGCAAGAAGATATTGAGACGCTCCAAAGCATGGCCGACCAGCTCGCCATCGCGATCCAAAACTCGCGCCTCCATCGCCAGAACCAAGAATTCTTCCGCCAAGCCGAACGCCGCGCGCGTTTGCTGGAGGCCGCTAACAACGTCGGCAAGAAGACTGCTTCTATTCTCGATCTCGAAGAACTCTTGCCGAAGACCGTGGACATTATGTGTGAGGCCTATGGTTTCTATTATGCCGGTGTGTTCCTCATTGATAAGAGCGGGAAGTGGGCCGTGTTGCGGGCGGGGCATGGCACCGCTGGGCAGGCCATGCTCGCCGTTAGCCACAAGCTAGAAGTGGGCGGTAGCTCGATGATCGGCGCGGCGACCGGTATGTGCGAAGCGCGCATCGCGCTGGATGTGGGCGAAGAAAAAGTCCACTTCAAGAATCCGCATCTCCCGCACACGCGTTCCGAGATGGCTTTGCCGCTTGTGGTGGGCAACAAGGTATTGGGCGCGGTCACAGTGCAAAGTGTGGAAGAACGCGCCTTCAACGCTGATGACATCATCACCTTGCAAACGATGGCCGACCACCTCGCCATTGCCATCAACAACGCGCAGTTGCTCAAGGAATTGGAGAAAGCCAATCAGGAACTGCTCCGCACCAAGACGTATGAAGCGCTCACCGCCGCCACGACCCAAGCCATTCATTGGATTGGCAACAAGGCGTTGCCCATCACCACGACCATCGCCCGCATGAAGGATGAGCTGTCCGACGAAAAGATTGATCGTGATTCGCTGAAAGATGATTTAGATCTGATCAGCGAGAGCGCGCATTTGATCGTGCAAGTCAAAGAGAACTTGCTTGGCCCGGCGCGTGAACACAAGCCCCGCTCGGCGATGGTGGGCGATGTGGCGCAAGCCGCGGCTTTCCATGCGGGTGTCGCGACCTCGGTCTTGTCACTCACGGTGGCGCCCAATACGCCCTTGGTGCTGGCCGACACGACCCAACTCGCGCGCGCCTTTAGCAACTTGTTCCGCAACGCGCTGGAGGCCAAAGCCAATAAGATCGCGGTGACGATCGCGCCTTCGAGCGAAGCAGGCTATGTGGCAGTGGCGCTTACCGATGATGGGGCCGGCATTCCCTCCGAGATCTTCGAAAAAGTTTGGGCGGCCTTCATCACTACTAAAGGCCCCTCCCATAGCGGCTTAGGGCTGACCGCCACGTTACACATCATTACCCAACTCGACGGGCGGATCACCGTCACCAGCCAACCGGGGCAAGGCACGACCTTCAATATCTTGATTCCGGTCAGCCCAGAAGCCTCGGCCGCTGATCTCTCGCACGTGCCAAGCACAGTGTTGGTGATTGACGACGATGACGAGTGGGCGCGGTTTGTGTCGGTGACGCTGAGTAGTGCGGGCAAGTTCAGCGCAAGCCGTCACAGTGTCGAAGGCGCGACCACCGCCGACCGGATTTTGATTGATGAAACTATAACGGCCACCAAACTCACCGAAATTTTGTCGGCCCTCAAAGGCGCTGGCATGGCGCAGAAGGCGGTCGTCGTCGCCGCCGCGATGAATGTAGAACGCACGACCACTTATCTGCAAATGGGCGTCAAAGATGTGGTGCTCAAGCCCTATACCGCAATAGAGTTGGCGGCAGTATTGGCGTAGACCTAATGTCAGTTGGGTGGGTCACGGGTGAGGTAGGGCCAATCACACTTCAGTTGAGCGCGTGTCATAGTCCGCCTGGCACGCGCTCAATGGTGTGGGGGTAAACTAAGGCAATTTTCATCTGAGCCTAGGAGTGAGGGAATCCAAATGCAAACATTCATCACGCTACTTTTAGTGTTGGGCACAGTGATCACCCTGATCGGCACGCTTTGGTTTTATATCGAAGCCCTTCGGGAAGGGGTCCTATGGTTTTTGTTATGTTTGGTGATCCCTTTGGTGTCGTTGGTTTTTCTCGTGATGCATCCCGAACGCGCGCTTAAGCCGACTCTCGTTAATGTGGTTGGCGCAATTTTTTTGATCGGGGCGGCGATGCTCCGCCGTGGTTTGGCGGGTTAAGGCTAATGTGAGTAAAGATAGGTGTTGCAATTGATGATCGCTGGTCTCTTTGAAACGCATCTCAACGTTGCCAATCTCGAACGCTCAATGACGTTCTACGCGAATGTTTTAGGCTTGGAGCTTGGCCGATTTGAAGCCGAGCGGCGGGCGGCATTTTATTGGATCGGCGGGCGTGGGGAGGCCATGTTGGGCTTATGGGAAAAACCTGCCAACCAAGTGCAACGCCAGCATTTCGCCTTTCGCGCGACGGTGGACGCTATTCGATTGCAATCCGTGGCTTATCTCAAAGCGCGTGGTTTAGAAGCGCGCAACTTCCTGAATGACGGCACGGAGCGCCCGATGGTCTTTGGCTGGATGCCGGCCCTCGCCATTTACTTCCGCGACCCCGATGAGCATTCGTTGGAGTTCATCGCCATGCTACCAGAACGCCCGCGCCCGGAAATTGGCGTGGTGACTTGGGAAGCTTGGCAGGCGCTAAACGCCGAATGAGGGTTGCTATTGCGGGCGCTTTGAGTATAATTTCGTCAACGTCATATTCAACGCTGACCGAGAAGAGTAGGTCGGTGCGGCTGATAGAGACGGAGGGCCATTGGCTGGAAGCCCTCCCCAGACCTAACCACCGAACGTCGCTCGTGAGTTCGCCATAGAACGGTTTTACCTAGTAAACTGGCGCGGCCGACCCGTTATCGTCACCCAAGCGCTTTTCTAATGACCCATTAGAAAAGAACTGAGGTGGTACCACGGAAGCCAGCCCTTTCGCCCTCAATGGTGAGAGGGCTTTTTGTTTAATTGATCCACGAATGGATCAGAATTTCTTCGAATGTTTGAAAGGCTATCCCTATGAAAAAACTTGCCTTAGCAACGCTCATCTTCCTCATCCTCGGCGCTAGCCCCAATCTCACTGCTCAGGCGCAGGTCGGGCCGCAAACGCATTGCGAGGCCACCGGCACACAAAGTAGTGGGGCGTTATACCAAATTTGTATGCCCCTGTTCGTGGCGAATGGCGCACTGGTCGTCTACGCCCACGGTTATGTCTCGCCTTACAATGCGCTGGCCATCCCCAGCGAAGCCGAGACTGTAGCGCTTTATTTGAACAGCCAAGGCTATGCCTTTGCCTCCACCAGTTTTAGTGTGAATGGCTTGGCGGTTCTGCCGGGTTTGGCCGACATCTTAGATTTAGTGAACATCTATTCCACCACCAAAAGCGTGCCGAATAAAATTTACATCATTGGCGCGTCGGAGGGAGGCTTGCTCAGCACCTTAGCCGTAGAGCGCCATCCCGAGGTGTTTAGCGGCGGCTTGGCGATGTGCGCACCCTATGGCGACTTCCGTGATCAGATCAACCATGTGGGCGACACCCGTATTGTGTTCGACTATTTCTTTCCAGGTATTTTGCCGGGTAGCCCCATCAGCGTCACGGATGAGGTGCGCGCCAATTGGACGGCCCAATATGAGCCAGCGATTTCGCAAGCCATGCGCGCCGCTGAAAACGCCGATGAAACCCGCCAACTGTTGAACGTGATGCACATGTCCACCAGCGATATGGACGAAGCAGTGTCCACTGTCACGAATGTCCTGTGGTACAACGTCTTTGGCACCAACGACGCGCGCGCCAAGTTAGGTGGTCAGCCTTACGATAATCAGAGCCGAGTCTATACCGGCTCCGATAACGACACCGCTCTCAATCAGGGCGTCGCGCGTTTTAGCGACGAGGCCGCAACCGCCAGCGCCATCGCGCAACACCAAACCACTGGACGGCTCACACGCCCGCTCGTCACCTTGCACACCACGCGCGACCCGATTGTGTTGTATGAACAATTTGGGCGCTATTTTGGAAAGATCCTCGCGGCAGATAACATCGCCTTGCAAAAACATACTGCGATTGCGCGTTATGGGCATTGCAGTTTCACTCAGGAAGAAACTATCGCGGCGTTCGACCAACTCACGGCCATGGTCGCCAGCCCGCCCGCTTATCGGGCGGTGAGTCGGCTGTATCTGCCTTTAGCGATGAAATAGGAGAGAACTATGAACTTTTTAGAACAGTTAGTGGCCGAATGGTATGAGTATCATGAAAATTGCTTTGTGAGTACCAATGTCAGATTTGGCAAAAGAGGCAACGGTGGATGGAATGGTGAAATGGATGTCCTCGCTGTTAATCTTAGTGAAAAAACTTTGTGGCATATTGAAACATCAAACGATGCCGCCTCATGGGATAAACGTAAAACGCGAATGAAACAAAAATTTCGTTTGCGAGACAAAGATTATCTTGATATTCCTGAGCTAAAGGGTTTCAAACCAAATAAAATTTATAGAATTGCTGTGCTTGGCACAACGAACGCTATTACAGATGATGTAAAAGAAAAATTCAAAATGATTGAATTATTATCTGCGCCGGAATTGATCCAGAAGATCACAACATTGATGAAAAATCTTCACAAAGAATCTATACCTGAAAAATTTCCTTTGTTGCGCACTATCCAATATACCTTTTGGTATGGTAAATCTAAACGCAAAACCAAGAGCGATTAATTTCGTCATTCATCTTTTGGAGTCTTCATGCCCGAATCCACTCTCCCCAAGACCTACGATTTCGCCGCCACCGAAGCCAAGCTCTATGCGTGGTGGGAAGAAAACGGCTGGTTCGCGCCAGCTAACGACCCGCGCGCGGCGGATTTTGACCCATCGAAAAAGACCTTTGTCATCTCCATCCCGCCGCCCAACGTGACGGGCGAATTGCACCTCGGCCATGCGATGTTTGTCTCGGCGGAAGATTTGATGATTCGTTACCACCGCATGAAGGGTGACGCGACGTTATGGGTGCCGGGTTCGGATCACGCCGGCATCGCCACGCAATTGCAAGTGGAAAAGATGCTCTTGCGCCAACTGGAGATGACGCGGGAAGAGATTGGCCGCGAGAAATTTCTGGAACACTGTTGGGCGTGGAAGGAAAAATACGGGGACATCATCTACGATCAATTGCGGCGGCTAGGCGCGAGTTGCGATTGGAGTCGGGTGCGCTTCACGTTGGATGATGGCCTCAGCCGCGCGGTGCGCGAAGCCTTCGTGCGGCTCTATCGCAAGGGCTACATCTATCGCGGCCCGCGCCTCATCAACTGGAGCCCCGGCCTCAAGACCGCCGTGTCCGATCTCGAAGTGGAATACGCTGAAGAACCCGGCACGCTCTATTTCTTCAAATATCGGATTAAGGGGCGTGAGGAATTTATCCCAGTGGCGACGACCCGCCCCGAAACGATCTTGGCCGATACGGCGGTGGCGGTACATCCTGAAGATGAGCGTTATAAACATCTCATCGGCGCGACGGCTCTCGTGCCGATCTTAGACCGCGAGATTCCGGTGATCGGCGATGAAGCGGTGCAACGCGACTTCGGCACCGGCGCGCTCAAGATCACGCCCGGCCACGACCCGACGGATTATGAGATCGGCCTGCGCCACAAACTGCCCGTGATCTCCATGCTCGACCGCGAAGCCAAAGTGACTGAGGCGGGTGGCGCTTATAAAGGCTTGGATCGTTTTGATTGCCGCAAAAAACTGTGGGCGGATATGCAAGCCGCGGGGCTGACGGTCAAGACCGAGCCTTATACGCTTAACGTGCCGCGTTCGCAACGCGGCGGGGAGATCGTGGAGCCGATGGTATCTACGCAGTGGTTCGTCACCATTCGCCCGCTCGCCGAGGCCGCGCTCGCCGCCGTGCGTGATGGGCGCATCCGTATCGTGCCGGAGCATTTCGCCAAGGTGTACTTCAATTGGCTAGAAAACATCAAAGATTGGTGCATCAGCCGCCAATTGTGGTGGGGACATCGCATCCCGATTTGGTACGTCGTTGCGCCAGATGGCGCGCTCTCCAGCGAGCAGTTTTGCGCGCACACCGAAGCAGAAGCGTATGAGCAAGCCCGCGCAAAATTCGGGAGCGATGTGCAACTCGAACAAGACCCCGATGTGTTAGACACTTGGTTCTCTTCTGGGCTCTGGCCGTTTTCCACATTGGGCTGGCCGGATGAGACACCCGATCTCAAATACTTCTACCCAACCGCTGTGCTGGAGACCGGCTACGATATCCTCTTCTTTTGGGTGGCGCGCATGATCATGTTTGGGCTGGAGTTCACGGGCGAAGCGCCGTTTCACACCGTGTATCTGCACGGCATCATCCGCGATGAATATGGGCGGAAAATGAGCAAGACGACGGGCAATGTCGTGGACCCGCGTTGGATCATCGGTGGCGTGACGGGCGAGGCCCTGCGCGCCTCTGGCACGAGCGATGAAGTGGCGAAGAAGTACCCTGATGGCATTTTAGCGATGGGCACGGATGCCTTGCGCTTTACGTTGTTGACGAGCGGCACGCCGGGCAACGACATGAACTTGAGCCTAGAGCGCGTGGAGGCCAACCGCAACTTCGCCAACAAAATCTGGAACATCACGCGCTTTGTGCAAGCCAACCTCGCGCCCGATTTCAACCGCGCCGCGTATCAATTTGAACCGGAGAAATTGTCACTGGCGGATCAATGGGTTTTAGCACGCTTGCGCCAAGTGGTGACAGACACGACGCGCTTCATCGAAAATTATGATTTCGGTCAGGCAGGGATGCTCGTGCAAGAGTTTTTGTGGGGCGACTTCGCCGATTGGTATGTGGAGTATGCGAAAATCCCGTTGGCTTCGGGCGATGCCGAAGCGAAGACGCGCACCCAAGCCTTGCTGGTGCATACGCTCGATATGGCGTTGCGCCTGCTTCATCCGTTCGTGCCATTTGTGACCGAGGCCGTGTGGCAATATCTGCCGCATTTGCCCACCGCGCCGAAAGCGTTGATCGTGGCGCAGTGGCCGGAGCCGGGCCTCGCGCCGAACGCTGAGACCGCGCTTACCAACTTTGAACATCTACGCGAAGTGATCCGCGCCATCCGCAACGCGCGCGCCGAGAAGAAAGTGCCGCTCGGCAAGAAAATCCCCGCGACGATTGTGACTTCCGCCGCGTGGCTCGGCGAACAACGCGCCACGCTCAGCGCGCTGGCGAAAGTGGAGGACGCTCAGCTCAACATCGTGGCGAGCCTCGCCGACAAACCGACCAATGCCATCGCGTTGGTGGTGGGCGCGACCGAGGTTTATCTCTCGCTGGAGGGCGTGGTAGACCTCGCCGCTGAACGCGAACGCTTGTCGAAAGAGCTGGAAGAACTCAATAAGCAAATCCAAAAGAGCGAAGCGCTCTTGGCCTCTGACTTTGCGGGCAAAGCCCCAGCGGCGATTGTGGAACGCGAACGGGCGAAGTTGAACGCGGCGTTAGAATCGCGGGGGAAGATCGAGGCGCGGTTGCAGTAAGTGAATTCGTTACAGCTTAGCGGCGAAACCTTAGCGGGGCTACCGCCAAGGTTTTGTTGCGGACCCGTTCTCTAATTTAATCTGCTTCAGCTTTCCAAAAAACTCCTCAAGTTAAGGAAAAAACGTTATGGCTGACCCTCTAGTCGCCTCCCAGATGATCGGCAGGCGCTATATCCTCCATGAACACCTCGGGTCCGGTGGCATGGGGACTGTCTACCGCGCGACGGATCGCCTGACCGGGCAAATCATCGCCCTAAAACAAGTGATTACCGCCCCAGAAGAACTCACCTTCGCTTCTAAAGCCGGTGATAACTCCAACCTGATGGCCTTGGCGGCTGAGTTTCGCATTCTCGCCTCCTTAAGACATCCCCATATCATCAGCGTCCTCGACTACGGGTTTGATGAAACTCGCCAACCGTATCTCACGATGGAATATCTGTCTGGCGCCCAGACCATTGTGGAAGCCGGGCGAGGCTGCACCCAGCTGGAGCAGATTGACTTAATGATCAACATGCTCCAAGCCTTGGTTTATCTCCATCGCCGAGGCATTCTCCACCGTGATCTAAAACCGGGCAATGTCCTGTTCGCCCAGGGACAAGTGAAGGTGGTGGATTTCGGCCTCTCGGTCGAAACCCGTAACCTTTCGGACCAATCCGCCACTTCCTCCTCAGCCGGCACCTTCGCGTATATGGCCCCCGAATTGTTTCAGGGCGTGCCCATCAGCCGGGCCTCGGATCTCTATGCGGTCGGGGTCATTGCCTACGAATTGCTGGTTGGACAGCACCCCTTTAGCGTCAATAACCTCGCCTTATTGCTCGATGAAATCCTAAATAAGCCAATCGAGGCGGCGCAGATCGAACTGGAGCCGGAACTGGCGAGCGTGTTGGAACGCCTATTGGTGAAAAGCCCTGAAGCCCGGTTTGAAGACGCCAACGAAGTTATTCTGGCCTTGTGCCAAGCGACCAACCGCCCACCGCCGCCCGAAACCGAGGCGATCCGAGAAAGTTTTTTGCAGGCGGCGAAATTTGTCGGGCGTGAGGCCGAACTGGCGCAAATCACCGAGCTGTTTCACGCGGCCTCCGCCGGCCACGGCCACAGCCTACTGATCGGTGGCGAGAGTGGCGTGGGCAAATCGCGCCTACTGGAGGAGGTGCGCACCCTCGCGTTGGTGCAAGGCGCGGTGGTGTTGCGCGGACAAACCGTGAACACTGGCGGCCTGGTCTATCAGGTCTGGCGGGAGATGTTGCCGCTGTTAAGTATTTTGAGCGAGCTAGAAGAGGGCGAGGCCAGTATTCTCAAACCCTTCATTCCAGATCTAAGCCGTTTGTTAGGGCGGGAGATCCCTGATCCGCCAGTGGTGGACCCGCAAGCCACCCAAAATCGCCTGTTCGCTTTGATCGTCCGGTTGCTCCAGCGCCAGCCGCGGCCGGTCGTGATGTTCTTAGAAGATTTGCAGTGGGTCGGGAGCGGGAGTAGCGCGCTGATTAATCATGTGAGCCGAGCGGCGGCCAGCCTACCACTTTTGTTAATCGGCAGTTACCGGAATGATGAAGCACCCGATTTGCCAGAACGGCTTCTGGGGATGTCCGTGCTTAAATTATCTCGGCTTAACGAAGGGGACGTTCAGGAATTGAGCGCCTCGATTCTCGGCGCAACGGGGCTCCAGCCCCAAGTCTTGGATTTATTGCGCCGAGAAACAGAGGGCATTCCCTTCTTTTTGATTGAAGCGGTTCGGGCCTTGGCGGAAAATGCGGGTCAACTGAGCCAAATCGGACGCGGCTTTCTGCCAGAGAAAATCTTGGCGGGGGGGATCCAACACATCATTGAGCGGCGGTTAAACCGCGCGCCGGCCGAAGCCCATCCCCTGTTGCAAATGGCGGCCGTGATCGGTCGCGAGTTGGATTTGACCGTACTGCAAACGTTCAGCACCCCCACCGACTTAGAAGCTTGGCTCACCGTATGCGCCAACGCCGCTATCTTGGAGGTTCAGGAAAATCGCTGGCGCTTCGCCCATGACAAGTTACGGGAGTATTTATTAGACCACTTGAGCGCCGAAGAGCGTCCCAACATTTACCGGCGCGCGGCCGAAGCGATTGAACTCACAACGGGTCCTGCGCATCATGCGGCGCTCTTAGTGCATTTGTGGCGCGTCGCGGGTGATCCGGAAAAAGAATTGCAATCGGCGGAACTGGCGGGTCAGCAAGAACTTGTTAACAGCGTGTATGCGGAAGGGATTCATTTCATCCAACGCGCCCTGGAACTGTTGTTGCACCAACCCGCCACCCCGGCCCGGGCCGAGCGTGAACTGCGGTTGCAGTTATTGTTGGGGCCGGCCTTGATGAATTATTACGGCCAGAGCCATGCGCTGGTGGCGGCGACTTACGCCCGCGCGGCCCAATTGGGTCAAGAAACGCAACAAGCGGACACCGTTTTTCGGGTGTTGTTTGGCTTATGCATCAATGCCTTTATCGGCGGCAAATTCACCTCCGCTGAAATCATCGGCCAGCAGTTGTTCCAGACCGCCGCGCAAACGGGTTCGGCGTTTCACCAGTTGGAGGCCTGTCACGCGGGCTGGGCCACGGCGCTTTGGCGCGGAGCGACGCGGCAAGCCGAAGAATATCTTCAGACAGGCCTGCCCATTTACAATCGGGAACGCTATCATCAAGACTGTGTGGCCTTGGCTGGGCATGATACGGCGGCCTGTGGATATGCCTTAGGTGCGGTGAATGTCTGGTTACAGGGTCATCCAGATCGGGCATTTCAGCGCGCCCGCGACGCGTATGAATTCGGGACCGAACTTCATCATCCCTATTCACTGGCATTCGGCATTTTCGCGCAGACGATGATGGGGTTTTTTACGCAAGATATCCAACTATTGGAACACCGGGCGGAAGAGTTTCTGAATTACGCCACACAGAACAAATTCGGTTTTTTCGTGGTCGCCGCGGGCATTACGCAGGGGGCGTATTTGGCTAAGAGTGGACGTTTTCCAGCGGCGGTCCAGCAAATGCTTCGAACCACGGAAGCGATGCACCAGGGCAAAATCTATAGTTTGCGCCCACTGCTGGTCAGCACTTTGATGGATATCCATTTACAGGCCAAACACCTTGAGACGGGGATCGAGCTTTTTCAGCAAGAACAGGCCGAGCATCCGCTGACGGGTGAGCGCTTCATGGAAGCAGAAATCCATCGCTTATATGGAGAACTGTTGCTGGCTCAGGGCCTGGTTCAACAAGCCGAGCAGGAGTTTCAACTCGCCCTGAACATTGCGCGCGGACAAGCCGCCAAATCACTCGAATTGCGTGCCGGCATGAGCCTCGCCCGACTCTGGCAATCCCAAGACCAGCCTCAAACGGCGCAAAAATTGCTCTCGGAAATCTACAGTTGGTTTACGGACGGCTTCGGCACCACCGATTTGAAAGAAGCACAGGCGCTGTTAAAAACCCTCATGTGAGCGGAAAAGATTGCTTAAAAGCTTATTATCAAGAGGCTGTTTGCCGGGTAACGACTGGCATAAGCCGCTCGGCGCGGCACCAACTGGAACCCCACTGAACTACAATACAACCAAGCCAGAGAAGCCAACCACGCCCTTACCAAGAGCGCGTAGCGCGAGTCGGGTGTATGCAGTTGTTGGGTATGTTGTTCTCCATGTGTGATCCAATGCACTTTATTGCGCTTTTTCAAGTTCTTGATTGAGTAGTCGAATCCATTCCATACATGGCTCATCAATCGGAGCAATTGAACGCTTGCGCTGGGCTAGCGTCAACACATAAGCCCTTATCCATTCTTGAGACAATCGTCGCTCATCAATCATAGTGCTATCAATACATCGAACATACATCATCCCAACCCATTCATCGTATGTAATAATTTTGAAATCAACACCATGTAAGGCGGATAATTCACTAATTCTATTATCCAATTCTGCGGTTCGTTGAATCTCAACATTTGTTACGAATCCAACAATCTGCACATTGTCATGATTTGGAATCTTTTCTGTCGCTTCCTCTATTTCTTCCCGTAAATATGACTTGCCATACTTTGCATCCCAGGATTCAATAATGTCAGTCCCTTCTAGGAGTTCAATATCACCAATATTGCCATGCTTCTTGTTGGCAGACCGCATTTGAGATAATTGCTTCAACAACATATCTCCTAATGCACCAGAATCGACGGCTGCTTGTAAGAGCGAGTGCATGCTAATTTCCAGAAGACGAGCGGCGTAATCGGATAATTCAGCATGCCTCTTCATTAAACTGATTACATCGCTTCTAGTCTTAAACCCTGCAATCTTAGCTTCTAGCGATTCTATTAATTTGGACGCAACCTGTTGAAAACTATTTTCCGCATTCAACAAAAGGGAAATGAGGTATTTGAGAGACTCTTTGGGGTCTGTTTTTCCAAGCTCCAGCTCTTCAACAATCGCCAGCCACTGATCCCGCGCCCCCCTTAATTGTGCCTTGTATAGAGATGAGTAGGGATAATTCTCCGCAAGGCTTCTTGTCATCATAAATCCGTCTGCATTCAATCGAACTAGGTCATGTCGCCTGAGAGTGGGCGTAACATAGTTTTTGTCTAGGGTACGCATTGATATCCCTTCAACCCAAGAAAACGATCCCTTATTAGAACTCGCCTTGTGCAGACGGATGCATTGTTGCGGAGAGATTGCTTTGATACTCAATTGCATAACTGTAAGCCCAACCAAGGCGCGACCAACTTCACTGGTTACCAAATCAACAAGTTGGCGAAGATGTTGTTGCGTTGAGCTACTTACTTTGTTGAGGTCAACGGTAGCTTTATTTCGTTTTACATCGCTAATGAGCGTATCCAAATATCCACTTTCAAATTCATCCTTAATCTTTTTGATGCGCTTCTTAGCTTCATTTGAAATTACGCCTTCTCGAAAAATTTCGATGTTGCCATCGTCCATTACATATTCGCTCCGATTCTCAAAGACTCGGAGATGCTTTTCTGTTGACCGCGAATCGTAATTCATCTTATAGTTTCGTAAGCCGTTGAAGACTACGCTCATTTAGCGTTGGGAAAGAGTAAGGGATAAGAATCATTCCGGTACGTATTTGTCTATTAGTGTTATGGTTTCTTATCTCATATCCGATGTCTTTCATTGCCATGAGACATGAAAGAAGCTCTTCGTCAGATGACAATTTGTAGAGAGAAGTCAATTCCGAAGCAGGACAGATAGCACCTACTCCATTGCCAGATGTCACCATTTGGACTGTACGCCAGAATGACAACGATAAAAACGGGGTGTCTATGGTGGTCATTTTTATTGAATAGGTCAGTTTGTATTGATAATAACCAAATAGTTGAATCAAATCATCTTTAAACAAGTACCTCTGAACAAGTTGTTCGTATATCTTCCACAAAGCCAAAAGCGAATTATGTTTTGTTGAACAAGAAATGAGTTTTGTTACTATTGGCTTATTTTGCTCCGATTTCGCCACTAATGGAGGGGTTACTTCAATTTCATAACAATCATTGTCGAAATGAGAATCAGAAGCCATTAACCGAATGTTCCATTCATTTTCTTTAAGATTGAATTGCGCCGTATAATCAGAGGTTTCTTTTGTTGGCTCAGTATTAATTTTAAAATCGGGGGTTAGCGAATAAAAATCTATGCCCTTTTTTATTATATGATGCGTGGGTCGCATGAACGTCTTTGATAGAGCATGCGCGGCTTTTTCTGCATAAACGGAAGTAAGCTCGCTTTTACGCTTTCTAAATCCTAGTTGATGCCTCTCAGGCATTGATGATATTTCGAAGGGGAGGCAAATGCCAAATACCTGCCCCAAAATACTTAGAGCCAGTATTCTAGCCAATTGTGGAGGAACTGAATTGCCGAGCTGGTGAATGATCGTCTGTCTATTCCCCTCAATGAAGTAATCGTCAGGAAATGTCTGAAGTCTTTTTAATTCTTCAGTTGTAAATGGCCTGTTTGCCCAGCTAAAAGGGCCGGTATACTGTCCTCCCTGTGCCTTTATAGTTCTGACGGGGGTATTTGGATCAGCTTTATATAGATAATCTGAAAATTTCGATCTCCAGCCAAATATTGGTTTTGGATGTCCCATTCTTTCTGTATAGAAACTATAATTAAGGCCGGGCGGGATGTCAGTCAGTAAATGACCATGCCTTCCGTTAATCCCAATTTTGCAGTGCGAAGCATCAATTCCACCTACTGCTTGCCCGGCAGTGTAGTAATTACGACCATCAGGTGAATCAGGCCCATGAGATGGAAATGGAAAGTAAAAGTTTCCTTCTTTCAGGCCAACAATAATTAATCTTTCACGAAACTGAGGAACACCATAATCTGCCGCGTCAAGTATCCTCCAGTAAAGTTTATAACCAAGGGATTGGAAGGTAGCTTGAATTTTTTTCCACGGTTTTCCCGATTGTGCGCCAACTATTCTGTAGACATTCTCAAAAAGAAATCCTTTTGGCTGTAGCATCTCAAGAAGACGAGCGTACTGAAGAAATAGATTTCCACGCGCATCATCTGTCCCGTTAACACCAGCAACCCTCGCACCTGCTGCAGAGAAGGTCTGGCAAGGTGGGCCGCCAATGATAAAATCTACGTGCTTAATGGATGGATTATAGTCATAAATATCTTGGCAAACAATTTTTGATCCTTCAAAGCGCCCGCCTGCGGATGCATTTTTCTGTAATGTAGCAGCAAATGCAGGTTCAATTTCATTACATTCGATAATATCAAACCCTGCATCATGGAAACCGATGTCGAGACCACCACCACCACTAAAAAGACTAATTGCTGTAACCTTTGTGCCAGAATTGTTACTATTCCACCGGCGCAAACCATTACCAAACGAATCGGGCCAACCACTGTTCTCTTTTACCCCTAAAGCTGTCAATGAATCTAAAAACCATCCTTTTGCAGGATAATCTACAATATCAGGAAAAATGGCCGTCTGTAACATTTCATCCATATTTTTATTTATGCTCAATGCAGGCGGAATATCGGGTGTCCCTATGGACACATAGTATCCATTATAGTGCAACCCCAAACCAGTGTCATATACTCGTAAGATTGGAAAACTCTCTATGTTTTTTAGGGAGAGGGGCGAAGTAAGAAGAAAAGTTACAAAACCGTAGCCTGTCTTCTGTGATGAATGCGCCCAACGCTTGGCTTCACCTGCTCGCATGGAGCGGGGTGAAGCCAAGCGGAACGAAGCGGAACGCGCGTCGGGTGCAATCTCCCCTGCTGCGCTGCGCACGGCATTCCTTCAACAAAGGAACCGGAAGGTGACCACCTAGCCTGTGTCACATGAGTGAAGGCCCCAGCGCCGACCAAAAGCAAGACCGTAACACTGACTGGTGCGTTCATTAGCCCGAGGTGCAATCTGGTCCTGTGCCCCGCGTAATTTCAACATTGGTGGCAGCGCGCAGGTTACTTGCGCGTCCGACCCCGTTCAGGACGCGGCCTCAGGCTGGTTTCACTCCAGAGATAACAATGTAGCCCAAATATGGCAGGGCTTGCAATATGCGGGGCATCAACCAGAGCATTCGCCTCAGATACACCAAACGCGTGAACGCCCGGCCTATCAGAGCAAGACTATTTTTCAGCCCTTCGTCGCGGAGGAATGCACTGGGCGTCATCAGTTCAAATGGCCCGACGGTGGTTTGCACGTTGGTCAGTCCGGCGGCACGGTGCAGGCGTGCCCAATCGTCCGCGGAGTCAAGCCGCAAGCCGGGAGCCATCTCTTCCATGTAGCGTTGAGCCTTGACGGTTGGCCGATTGCGCCAGAAAAACTCCGTGGCCAGCACTCGCCCGCCCGCTTTGCACACCCGCACGAGTTCACGCAGGGCAGTCGGGCGGTCTACGAGCAGGACAACGGCTTCGGCTAGCACTCGCTCGAAGGTGTTGTCTGCGTGTGGTAGCGATAAAATGTCGCTCCGCTCAATGCCGACCTGTGCCCCCAGCTCGGACTGACGGACGTTGACACGCACACGCTCTACCATTAACAGCGATATGTCGGCCGCCAGAACTCTCACCCCGAAGCGGCGGGCAATTTCCAACGCGGTCGTACCCACACCACAACCTATATCCAGCACCCTCTGGCCTGCCCGAAAGTCGGCGCGCTGGAAGAGTTCTTCCGTGGAGCGCCGCCCGCCGGGGTGCAACACACGCTTGCCCAGGATAGCCATGAAATGGTCAGGGTCAATCTTGTCAATTTCGGCATCGGTAAACAAGCGCATTCTTTCTCTCAACCCAAATGTTGTGCTTGGTACTTAAGAAACTGCCCAACGGCAGGCTTCAGTGGCTGGCGCTGTTATTACCCGAGCCCGCGCCAAAGCATGAGAACAGGCATAAAAGCAGTGTAGTAAAGAGCCGCAGAGCGCCAATCCACTGCAAGCCCGTGTTCGTGGCCTTTCGCCGTTATTTGCAAGTTTAAATAAATGCAGAGAATTTTTATCTCTCTGCATTTATCTTTGAGAACTTACCCTCTATCGTTGAACTAAAGGCAAATAGAGGAAAGAGTTCCCCTTGAATAGCCCTCCCCATAAGCTAAAATGGTTAGGAGTAGCGGTGATGATATTATTTAAGGTATCTACCGTGCTTGTTGGCTCTTTAATCCAGCCATTACTGTTCCAATAATACAAAGCTAGATCAGCCTCGTTCACGTTTTGGGGGACACTTGCTTCGTCATAGTACGCCATAATAGTATAGGTTTGCCCAGCAGTAATTTGCGCAGGCTGACCTGTACTTTGATAAACTGCGCTCAAGTCAAACACAACCCCAATATTAGGAAAGGCAATTGATGGTTGGATAACGGTGTAGGTCACTACAACGGTGTCCGTGAAAGTGTTAGCTGGGAAATTGAAAGTTGCTGTGCCGAATGCGCCTAAAACGCCTCCGCTTTGAGAAATTTGGTTTGCTTGTTCTCGCCAAGCAAACTTCAAATCACCATTAATGCCATCGTAATAAGCAATGCGCGGGTGATTATCCTTGTCCAAAATCAAGAATACAGAATTATTAAAACCGGGGCTTTGGTTATCCACTGTTTCAGTAATCCATGTGTTCCCGTTGCGGCGGGCATACATCAAACTATTTTGTGTAATATAGCTGACATAGGCTTGATCTTTGTTATCTAATACGAGCGAGAAACTGGAGGTGTCTGCTCCTTCACTGTCTACAATTTCCTGCACCCAAGTATTATTAGATTGGTGTGCATAGGTCAAGCCCTCATATCCTGCCCGATAAAGAATGTGAGGACTTCCAGCACTGTCTAAACGCAAGTCTGTAGGGCTAAAACCGTTTTGGGTAGAGCCAACTGTTACAGTAACCCATATGTTACCGCTCCAATACGAATACATTACATCGTCAAAGTTAGTTTCCACATAACTTATATGAGGCGTATAGGGTGGGGTCGCTGACAGCTTAAGCGATGGCCCCGTTAACACAAACGTAGAATTTGTTTTAGTAGCCAATGTTGTTGTTACCCAGCTACTACCTGTCCAATAGGCATATTTCAAATTGCCATTACTGATATAGGCAATAGAGGCCGTATAAGGCGCGCTTGGTGCAAACGCCATAGAGATTCCAGAGGACTCGCCAAGACCAGTATTACCAGTATTACCAATACTATCTATTGTCTCTGTTATCCATACGCTTCCGGTCCAATAAGCGTGCTTCATCAAGCGATTTTGCGCATCATAATAAGCGATATGCGGTGTATAAGGCGGTTCAGGCGACAAAGCTACTGAAGTACCTAGACTGCCT
>Ga0315912_10002469_pt1 | contig 19653 bp, 9 predicted proteins | sample VfabasoilMG_FD_204469 | JGI IMG/M metagenome (GOLD analysis project Ga0315912, IMG submission 204469) | Garden soil microbial communities collected in Santa Monica, California, United States - V. faba soil | ecosystem: Environmental > Terrestrial > Soil > Garden | place: USA: California...
CCCTTCTCGATCACGTTGAGCTCGTCGCCGCCTTGCGGGCCGTGCTCGGTCTCCCAGAGGATGCCGGTCGCCGCGTCGAACAGGAGGCCCTGCGGATTGCGGTGACCGTAGCTCCAGATCTCCGGCAGCGCGCCGGCGCGGCCGACGAACGGATTGTCTTGCGGAATGCTGCCGTCGTCGTTCAACCGGATGATCTTGCCTTGACCGCTGCCCAAGTTCTGCGCCGGATGCCCTTCGAGGTTCGGGTCCATCGCGCCGGTCGCGGTGCGCGGGAACAAGCCCGCCATGCGGTCGCCGACCGACATGAAGAGGTGGCCTTGACCGTCGAACGCGATGCGCGCGCCGAAGTGACCGGGCGCGTCGTTCCACGCCTTCGCTTCGAAGATCTCCTTGGCGTCGACGAGCTTGTCGCCCTCGAGCTTGGCGCGAATGAGTGCGGTCGTGCCCTCGATGCAGGGCGGCTGGCCGGCGGGCAAATTCGCCGGCGCCGGGCCTCGGCACGTCGTTGCGGTGCCATTGCGCGGCTTCGCATAGCTCAAGTAGATGAAATGGTTCTGTGCGAAGTTCGGGTGCACGGCGACTTCTTGCATGCCGCCTTGGCCTTGCGCGCGCACGGTCGGCACTCCGGGCACCGGCGTCGGCAGCAACTTGCCGCCGCGAATGATGCGTAGCGAGCCGGGGTAGTCGCCGGCGCCGCGCTCGGTCACGAGCATGTCGCCGTTCGGCAGCCAAGCCATGCTCCACGGGTTACGCAGACCTTCTGCGACCGTGACGACTTTGAACTGCTCTCCGGCCGGGCCGGGCGGTTGCGCGAATGACGTGGTGGAGACCGTAAGGGTCGCGGCGGCGACGAGCCCCGCGCACGCACGAATCGACGCCACCAACTGCGATGTTGCCTTCATGATGCTTCCTTTGTTTGAGCGCCCCCGCGCTCCGCCTCAAAAAAAAGCAGCGCGACGACGCTGCCGATCGTTCTTCGTGTCCAGCCCGAACGGGCTTTGCCGGTCATCTTAGCGCGAAACCCCTAGTTTGGGGCCACCCTCGAACCCCCGAGAAATCTCGATTCCGAACTGGATTGACCGTTCCTGGCCATTGGGCGACGCTTGGGTCGGGGGTGAGTCCATGAGCAATCGCAGAGCATTCTTGAGGGCTGCGGGCGGCGCCGCGCTCGCGTTCGGCGCCTTTGGTGCGCACGGGCAGGCCGCGCCGAAGCGCGTCGCGCTCGGCGGCCGGCGTGTGACCGTCGTCGACGTGCACGCACACTGCGTGTTCCCGGAAGTCTCGCGGCGCGTTCCCGGCATCAACGCTCCGCGCGTCGCTCCGCCGACGCTCGTGCTCGGCCCCGAAAGAATCGCCGCCATGGACGAGCGCGGCATCGACGTGCAAGCGCTCAGCGTCAACACCTACTGGTGGTACTCGGCGAGCCGCGACGATGCGCGTGCGGTCGTCGCCACGCACGACGAAGGGCTCGCAGCGTGGTGCAAGCAGCATCCCGAGCGTTTCGTCCCCTTGAGCTCCGTCGCGCTGCAGTATCCGGACCTGGCCGCCGAGCAGCTCGAGCATGCCGTCAGGAATTTGGGCTCGCGTGGGGCGTCGATCGGCGGGCACGTCAATAACGAGGCGCCTACCGGCGCGAAGTACGACCCATTCTGGGCGAAAGCGGAGCAGCTCGGTGTACCCGTCTTCATGCACCCGAACAACGCGCTGAACATCGCGCGCGAAGGCTCGCTCGACGGCGCCGGGAGCTTGGGCAACATCGTCGGCAATCCGCTCGAGACGACGGTGTTCTTGAGCCGCATGATCTTCGACGGCACGCTCGACCGGTTTCCGCGCTTGAAGCTCTGCGCGGCGCACGGCGGCGGCTACTTGCCGTCGTACTTGGGAAGGAGCGATGCGGCCTGCGTCGTGCGCGACGATGCGAACTGCGCGAACAAGCGCAAGCCGAGCGAGTACTTCAAGGACCAAATCGTCGTCGACTCGATGGTGTTTTCGTCCGAGGGCTTGCGGCATCTCGTCGCGGAGACGGGCGTGAGCCAAGTCGTGTACGGCTCCGACATTCCGTACTTCTGGCCCGACACGATCGACGTGATCGTCGAGGCGCCGTTCTTGTCGGACGCCGACAAGGAAGCGATCTTGGGCGGCAATTTGAAGCGCATGTTGCGCATCGGGGCATAAGGACGGATGGGAGCCCTGCGGTACCTCTTGTTCGCAGCCGTGGGGCTCGTCGTGGCTTCGGTGCTGTTCCTCGTGCTCGACTTCGTCGTCAGTGCCAACTTCGAAGCCAGCGTCGCGTACGTGGAGCGCTGGATCACACGCGCGCTCTGCGACAAGTACGAGCTCTCGGGCACCGTGCGCGACACGCAGGGGCGTCCTGTGCCTTACGCCGTCGTCGAAGCGTCGTTCCTCGACGAGCGGCTCACGACGCGCAGCAACACCGACGGTTCCTTCGTGCTCGCGGCGAACGAGGTCGTTTGCGACCGGACGCCGCCGCGCAACGTGCAGTTGGTCGTGATGGCCGACGAGTTTCGGCCTAAGACGACGACCGTGCCCTACGAATCGGGATCGGTCGAGGTGAGACTCGACGCCCGCGATTTCAGACCCTGATAGAAAGGCCGGGCCGCTCGCGCGGCCCGGCCTCGTCGTTCGTGACCGCTAGCGGCCGAGCGTCGCGAGAACGTCGCGGCGCGTGATCGGCCGGTCGGGATTCGGTGCGTGTACCGAGATCACGTTCTCCCAATCGAGGCCGAGCCTCTCCAAGTTCGCGACGAACACCTGCGTGCCGACGACGGGCGGGTTCGGCACGGGCGGTTGGCCGGGCGCCACGAGGTTGAACATGTCGGCGTACGCGAGGATGCGAGCGCTCGGAATGTACGCGACCAACATGCCGTCGGCGTGCGGCAGGCCCGTGATGTTGTAGATCTCGACGGTCTGCGTGCCGTCCGTGAACACGCGTTTGTCGCCGACGGTCTCGATGACCGGCTTCTTGCCCGAGCGCGACATCGCGTCCGGCGCGAGCGTGCGCGGGTTGCTCAGTGCGTTCTCGAAGAACTCCTTATTGACCTCGTGCGTCACGATCGTGATGCCTTCGGCGACGACGGCCCCGATGCCGCTCGTGTGATCGAAGTGATGGTGCGAGAGCACGCCGTAGCGGATCGGCTTGTTCGGAATCACGCGCTTCGCTTCGGCGATGATCGCCTGCGAGCGCGTGTCGTTCTGTCCGGCCGGCTCGAAGATCAGGATGTGATCGGCGAACTCGACCGCGAGCGCGACGTAGCCGCCCGTGATGCGATAGACGCCGTTCGCGAGCCGCTCCGATGCCGTGGCGGGCGGGGCAGGCGGGCCTCCCGGCGGCGGGCCACCGCCGCCCGCGCCGGGCGGCGGCGGAGGCGGCGTCATGAGAGCTGCGAGATTCGCGGGGTTCGCGTTCGCGCCCAGGATCTGCGCGTCGAACGTCGGCCACCCGCCGCGCGTCTGCACGATCGCGGACGGATACTTGAGCCCCATGTTGTCGCGGTAGTCGGAGTACTTCGTCGAGACGAGCATGTCGCCGAACACGGGGTTCTCGAGCCACGTGTCGACGCGGGTGACGAGATTGTCGCGGTTCACGTAGCCGACGACGCGATACGCGGCGCCGCCCGGCGACTTCGTCGGCGATTCCCAAGCGAGCTCGGTGACTTGCTCGCCGTCGACCGTGCGCCTGCGCGCGCTCGCGTTGAACTGCTGCGCGCCCATGAGGAAACCCCACGGCGACACCCAGATCTCGAGCTGCTGCGCCCACGCCGGGTTCGTCGTCTGAATATTCTGCGTGAAGTTCGCAGGCGCTGCGGGGCCGCCCGTGACGGGGACCGCATACGTGATGCCGGTGGACAGCAGCGCCGGCTTCGAGAAGTCGATCGTGCGCCGATAGTCGTTGACGTTCGTGCGCGGCCACGGGTAATTCGCGTTGTTGTTTTGCCCGAGGTTGTAGTTCGCGCCCGAGCCGTAGTACGTGATGGAGCTCAGGCCCTCGACGCCCATGTTCTTCGACGCATTCGCGATGACAGTGGCCGCGTTCTGCGCGAAGGCGGTCGTCGCCGTGCCGATCGCAGCCAGTGCGACGGCGGCTTTCCAAGTTGTAGCCATGGTTCCCCCACCGAGTGTGCGGAGCGCGCTGCCGGCCTGCGGCTCCGCGGATTTATTGGTCTACCTCCGGCTCGCGGCGATTATGGCTCAACGCTTGCTATGCCTGATAACGTTGGCCCGAAGATTACTGAAGGTACGAAGGGCTCGCGCGAAAGCCGCGGCCGTAGCAGAATCCGTATTCTGTTTTTGGGGGAATGCATGACCGATCAGTGGAACCGCCGCGATTTGCTCGGCGCGGCCGGGGCGGCGGCTGCCGCGCTCGCCGTGCCGCGCGCAGCGAGCGCGCAGAACCGGCCGAACGTGCTGTTCATCCTGGCCGACGACCTCGGCTACGGCGACTTGAGTTGCTTCGGGCGCCGGGAATACGAGACGCCGGTCCTCGACCGCTTGGCCGACGAAGGCATGAAGCTCACGAACACGTACTCGGCCGGGGCGGTCTGCACCCCGACGCGTTGCGCGTTCATCACCGGGCAGTATCCGCAACGCTTCGACGTCGGGCTGCAAGAGCCGCTGACGGCGAGCTCGCCGCCAGTGGGGTTGCCGGCCGGCCAACCGACGATCGCATCGCGTATGCGCGGCGCCGGCTACGAGACGGCACTGATTGGCAAATGGCATCTCGGTTGGCGGCCCGAGTACCACCCGAACCGTCACGGCTTCGACGAGTTCTACGGCAGCTTGAGCGGCGCGCTCGACTACTTCACGCACGTAGCGCCCGATTCGGGCGAGACCGCGCCCGACCTATGGGAGAACGACCGGCGTGTCACGTCCGACCGCTACCTGACGGACCTCTTCACCGATCGCGCCGTCGAGCTCGTTTCGCGCCCGCGCGAGAAGCCGTTCTATTTGAGCTTGCACTACACCGCTCCGCATGCGCCGTGGGAAGGGCCCGCGGATCGCGCGTCGGTGGATCACTCCGATCACGGAGCGGGAGCGATGGTCAACGGCGGCTCGCTCGAGATCTACGCGGCGATGATGCGCAGCATGGACGAAGGCATTGGCCGCGTGCTCGCGGCGCTGCGCCGCGCGCGGCTCGAGCGCGACACGCTCGTAATTTTCACGAGCGACAACGGTGGCGAGCGCTATTCGTTCAATTGGCCGTTCTCGTTTGGTAAAGCGACGTTGTACGAAGGCGGTATCCGCGTGCCTGCGATCGTGCGCTGGCCCGGCGTCGTACGCGCCGGCAGCGTGAACGAGCAGGCCGCGATCACGATGGACTGGACCGCGACGATTCTGGCCGCGGCCGGCGTGCAAGCCGATGCCGCGCAGCCGCTCGACGGCGACAACTTGTTGCCCGTTCTGACCGGCGAACGCGCCGTGTACGAGCGCGAGCTGTTCTGGCGCACGCGCACGCGCGCCGCAGCGCGCCTCGGCCGCTGGAAGTACGTGCAGGATGGCAACGCGGAGCATCTCTACGATCTTCGCGTCGACCCCGGCGAGAAGACGGATCTCAAAGCGCGTCAGGCGGCGGCGTTCGATGAAACGAAGCGCCGCTACACCGCGTGGGCATCCGCGATGCTGCCGCGCCCGACCTAGCCCTAGTGCGAGACGGCGCGCTCCGCGCCGAGGCCTGTGTTCGCGCGCACGCTGAGCTCGGTGAACTTCTGCTCGGCCTCCGGCTCGCGCGTCAGCAGCGTGCCGAGCACGGCGCCGAGGAACCCGAGCGGGATGCTCACGATGCCGGGGTTCTCGAGCGGAAAGATCGCGTCCGCCCGCAAAATGCTGGGGCTCAATGCGATCAGCACGAGCGAGGACACGAGGCCGGTCGCCAAGCCGCACACGGCGCCGGCCGTGTTGAAGCGGCGCCAGAACAGCGACAACACGATCACGGGCAGGTTCGCCGACGCGGCCACCGCGAACGCGAGCGCGACGAGGAATGCGACGTTCGCATTCGGCCCGAGCACGATCGCGATCAAGATCGAGATCGCGCCGACGAAGAACGCCGTGATCCTCGCGACGCGCACTTCCTCGCCTTCGCGCCGCTCGCGGCCGCCGTGCCATACGTTCGTCCAGAAGTCGTGCGCGAACGACGTCGAGGCCGAGATCGTGAGGCCGGCGACGACGGCAAGGATCGTCGCGAACGCGATAGCCGAGATGAACGCGAAGAAGAGGTCGCCGGCGAGGGCTTGCGCGAGCAGGGGCGCGCTCATGTTCGTGCCGCCGTTCGCGGCGATGAAGTCGCGGCCGACGATCGTCGCAGCGCCGAAGCCCAAGAACGTCGTGAGAATGTAGAACGCGCCGATGATCAGCATCGCCCAGACCACGCTCTTGCGCGCCGTCTGCGCGTCGGGAACCGTGTAGAAGCGTACGAGGATGTGCGGCAGCCCCGCCGTGCCGAAGATCAGCGCCATGCCGAGCGAGATCAAATCGAGCGCGCCCCAGGGCGGCGTGTAGCGCAACCCCGGTGTCATGAAGTCTTGAGTGACCGGGTTGCCTTGCGCGTTCGTGTAAGTAACCTGGCCCACGGCGTCGAAGAACGCGCTCAAGCTGAAGCCGAAGTGCCCGAGCACGAGGAAGCTCAGCAGGATCGTGCCGGCCATCAGCAAGACCGCTTTGACGATCTGCACCCACGTCGTCGCGAGCATGCCGCCGAACACGACGTACACGATCATCAAGATACCGATGCCGACGACGGCGGTGTGATACGTGATACCGGTGCCTTGCAGCAGCAGCGACACGAGCGCGCCCGCGCCGACCATCTGCGCGATCATGTAGAACGTGCTGACGGTCAGCGTCGAGAGCGCGCCCATCGCGCGCACGGGCCGCGGGCTCAAGCGATACGCGAGCACATCGGCCATCGTGTACTTGCCCGCGTTGCGCAGCGGCTCCGCGACGATCAGGAGCACCGTCAGATACGCGACGAGCCAGCCGACCGAGTACATGAAGCCGTCGTAGCCCTGGAACGCGATGATGCCGGCAATCCCCAAGAACGACGCGGCGCTCATGTAGTCGCCCGCGACGGCGATGCCGTTCTGCCACGCCTTCAGCGACCGCCCCGCGGCGAAGAATGCGCTGGAGCCCGTGTTCCTGCGCGCGGCCCACCACGTGATCCACAGCGTGATAGCGATGAAGCCCAAGAACATCAGGACTGCCGGGGACATTAGTGCGCCTTCTTCAACACGTCGCTCGCCATCCGGTCGAACCGACTGGCGGCGCGCACGTAAGCCCAAGCCAAGAGCCACGCCATGAAAAACTGCGAGAGCGCGAACAAGTACGCGACGTTCACGACGCCGAATACCTTTCGAGCCATCAGCTGCGGCGCATAGCCGACGAGCAGCGGCAGCGAGAAGTAGTAGACGATGAAGAATATCGTTGCAGGAACGACGAATTTCGCCTTCGCTTTGAGCAGCGCTTTGAATTCGTCGGTTGCGGCCAACGCCTGCCAGTCCGCGACGTCGCGATCTTCGTCCGCGGTCTGCTCGTGCGGCGGTTTGCTCGTCGAACGCCCGAGCGGCGCGACGTCCGTGGCGGACCCGGCGAGCGGCGTGAGATCGGTGTTCGGTGGCTCGTGCGCGCTCGTCATCGGCCGGCAGCGTAACGCGAAGCGGGCGCCGCTATCAAACGCCTCAGTCTTCGCGGAACGAACGCGTGACGGATTCCGACACCGGCTCCCACAGATAGCCGAACAACGTTCGAGAGCCCGTGTTGATCATCGCCTCTACCGGCATGCCGGGAATCAACTCGATACCGGCGAGCAGCTCGACCTGGCTCGAGTCGATCTCGACTCGCGCGAGGTAATAGGACGCGCCCGTCTGCGGATTCTCGATGCGATCCGCCGAAACGGTCGAAACCGTGCCCATGATCTCCGGCACGCGGTTCCGCTTGAATCCGCTGAAACGCAGCCGCGCGGGCAGCCCGGCTTGCACGCGATCGATGTCGAGCGGCGAGATCTGTGCCTCGACGACGAGCGACTCGAGCTCGGGCACGATGTCCATCAATCGCTGGCCCGGCGCGATGACGCCGCCGACCGTATGGACCTCGAGACCGATCACGCGTCCGCCGACGGGCGCTCGAATCAACGCGCGTGTGACGCGGTCGGACGCGCCCGCGAGCCGCTCGTTGACGTCGGCGAGTCTCGCCTGCACGTCGCCGAGCTCGGCGGCGACGCCGGTCTGAAACTCGCGCTCGACCTGGAGGATCCGCAGGCGCGACTCGTTGATGCGCGCCTCGGCGGCCGCGCTCGTCGCGATCAGCTCGGCGACTTCGCCTTGCTGCTCGACGGAGCTGCGCTCGAGCTCGCGAAGCTTCTGCCGATCCGTCAGGCCTTCCTCGAGCAAGCCCTTGAGATCCTCGATCTCGACGGAGTACGACTCGAGCAGCGTGCGCTTGCTGCGGATCACGGACTGTAGGCCATCGATCTGCGCTTCGAGCTGCGCCACGGTTTGCTCGAGCACCGAGACTTCGCCTGCATAGGCTTTGCGGCGCGCCGCGAACAACGTGTCCTGCCCTTGGCGAACTTCGATGACGCGCGGATCGTCGCTCGGCAGGTTCGTGGGCTCCGGATAGACGACGGCGGTGGCGCCGTCACGCTCGGCCAGCAAGCGAGCTTCCTCGGCTTGCATCGCGAGCTGCTGCACGCGCAGCACTTCCATCTCGGCTTGGAATTGCGTGCCTTCGAGCTCGACCAGCACGTCGCCTTCGCGTACTTGCTGCCCTTCCTCGACCGCAAGCCGCCGCACGATGCCGCCTTCGAGGTGTTGCACGGTCTTGCGATAGCTCTCGACCGTGACGACGCCGGGCGCGAGTGCGGCGCTGTCGATCGGAGCGAGCGCCGACCAGCCGCCAAGCCCGCCGAAGACCGCGACGACGATTCCGTAGCCGACGATGCGAAGCTGTCGGTCGTCGCCGGGCAGTGGCTCGTTCGCAGAGGTGTTCATGGCGTCAAGACTCCGGAGCGGTGGGAGGCCGAATCTGCAGGACGTGGCCCGGTGCGCCCGCGGCTTGCAGCGCCGGCGCCGGCGAGCCCTGCATCTTGCGGCGAACTTCGTCGCGCGGACCGAACGCCGCCATTTGCCCGTCCTTGAGCACGAGCAGCTTGTCTATGGCCGGCAGCACGCCGGTGCGGTGCGAGATCACGACCACGGTCGCGTGACGCGCTTTCACGGCGAGCAATGCCGCGAGCAGGGCAGAGTCGCCGGCTTCGTCGAGGCTCGAGTTCGGCTCGTCGAGGACGATGAGCTTCGGCTCGCCGTAGAGCGCGCGCGCGAGCGCGATGCGCTGGCGTTGCCCGCCCGTCAACACGCCGGCCGACGCGCCGATCACCGTGTCGTAGCCCTGCGGGAACTTCAGCACCATTTCGTGCACGCCGGCGAGGCGTGCCGCGGCGACAACCTTTTCGTCGTCGCGCTCGCCGAAGCGCGCGATGTTGTCGGCGATCGTGCCGTCGAAGAGCTCGACGTCTTGCGGCAGATAGCCCAAGTGCGGGCCGAGCTCGGCGCGGCTCCAGCCGAAGACGTCGGCGCCGTCGAGCCGGACTTTGCCTTGCGTGGCCGGCCAGATCCCGAGCAACGTTCGCGCGAGCGTCGTCTTGCCCGCGGCGCTCGGACCGATGACGCCGACGATTTCGCCGGCCGCGATCTCGAACGAGACGGAGCGCAGCGCGGGAAATTGCGAGCCCGGCGGAACGACCGTGATGCCTTCGACGGAGACGCGACCGGTCGGCGCAGGCAGCGACATTCGCGCGGGCGGCGCCGGAATGCGCCGCAGCCAGTCGTTGAGCCGGCGGTATTGCTCGCGCGCGCCGATGAACTGCTTCCAGACGCCCGTGAGCTGGTCGATGGGGTACAGCGCGCGCCCGAGCAGGATGGCGCCTGCGATCAGCATGCCCGAGGAAATCTCGTTCTCGAGCGCGAGGTACGCGCCGAGTCCGAGGGTCAGCGACTGTAGCGTCAAACGCAGGCTGCGCGACAGCGTGACCCAGCGGCCGCCTTTCGCGCTCGCGCGCGACTGCGTGTCGAGCACGCTCTCGCTTCGCGCTCTCCAGCGATTGCGCAGCTGCCCGAGCATGCCGAGAGCTTCAATCGCTTCGGCGTTGCGCAGCGTACGCGCGAGCAGCGCTTGATTCGTCGCTGCTTCTTGGTTCGCCGACTTCAGTAACGTTGCGGTGCTGCGCTCGTTTGCGACGCTGACGGCAACCAGCACCACGGCCGCGATGACTCCGAGCCATCCGTACCACGGGTGCATCGCGAACATCACGAGCAAGTACAGCGGCATCCACGGAGCGTCGAAAAATGCGAGCAGCCCGGGCCCCGTAGCGAATTGCCGCAGTCCCTGGAGATCTTGCAGCGGCTGCGCGCCCGACTGCACGCCGCCGCTCGCGAGCGCTTGGCGGAAGGACAGATCGAACAGGCGATCTGCGAGCAGCGCGTCGATGCGCTGGCTGACTCGCACCATGATCTGCGTGCGCACCCATTCGAGCGCGCCGAGCGTGCCGAGCAGGAACAGCACGATCAGCGTCAACATCAGCAACGTGGCTTCGCTGCCGCTCGTCAGCACGCGATCGTAGACCTGCAGCATGTAGACGGCCGGCACGAGGAACAACACGTTGATGCCGCAGCTGAACACGGCGACGGCGACGAGACTCTGGCGGCAGCGCGCGAGCACGCCGCGGATTTCGTCCGCGGGCGCTCGTTGCTCCGCTTGCTTGTCGGCGTTCGTCACAAGTTGAAGTCGTCGGCCGTCAGGCTCGCCTTCGTCACGCCGACGAGCGTGATCGAGTTGCCGTTGCCGAGGTCGATCAGCGCGTCCGAGCCGACCTGCGTCGTGAGTGCCAGGATGTCGTTGAAGGTCGTCCAATCCGGATTCGTCAGCGCCGAGAGATCGAGCACGTCACCCGACGCTGCGCCCGCCGTGAAACCGGTGACCATCGCCGAGCCGAAGCCGTCGTCGAACGCGAACGTGTCGCCGTCGTCGGGCGGTGCTGACGCATCGTTGACGCCGATGACGAAGTACTGCGAGGCCGAGGCGCCCGCGGGATCGCTCGCCGTGAGGCGTAACGCGAGGTCGCCTGTGCCCGCTGGAGGAGTTCCCGACAGCCCGAAGCTTGACACTGGGACGGACGAGAACATCAGCCAGCTCGGCAGCGGCGAGCCGTCGGCCATTTGCATCGTGTAGGTGAGGGTGTCGTTATCCGCGTCGCCAAAGAACCGCTGCACGGTCCACGTGAATGGCTGACCGACGTTGGCGACGGGAGCACCGATGCCGCCGAACGAGGTATCGAGGGACCCGTCGGAATTCAAACGTACGGCCACGGCGTCCTGCCCGGCCGCACCAAAGGATGCGGAGCCGACGACGACGATCCGGCCGTCCGTTTGAACGGCGAGTCCGTTCAGAAAGTCGATGCCGGTACCGGGGGCGACCGCGACGGTTACGACGCCATCGCCGCCGAATGTCGTATCGAGCGAGCCATTGCTGTCGTAGCGCAGGACCGCGAAGTCGCTGCCGCCTTCCGTCGTGATGGCGGTAGCGCCCACGACGATGTTGCCATCCGCTTGCAGTGCTACTTGCAGGCCGCGATCCACGGGCGCGGCAGCCGCGCTGACCGAGGTCGTGACGATGCCGTCGCCGCCGCCGAATGTCGTGTCGAGGGAGCCGTCGACGTTGTAGCGTACGAGCGCGATCTCCGTGCGGCCCGCTGCCGTCGGCCCGAAGCCGACGACGATGATCCGCCCGTCCGGCTGGATCGCGAGGCTCTGGCCCGCTTCGGCCGGGAGGCCGAGTGATACCGTGCTCGAGGAGAAACCTCCAAGTCCGAGACCCAGGTTCGTTGTCACGATGCCGTCGCCATCGAAGGTCGTGTCGAGCGATCCGTCGGAATTGAACCGCGCGACCAGGATGGCGTGCTCGAGCGGCGCGAGAGTGGTATAGCCCGAGACTACGATCTTGCCGTCGGCTTGCGTCTTGACGCTGAACGCCTCGTCGGCTTGGGGGTTGAACCCGGGCACCACGATGCCGTCGCCGCCGCCGAAGGTGGGATCGAGAGTGCCGTCGGCCGTGTAACGGACCAGCATCAGGTCGAAGTCACCGGTGGTCGAGGTCGTCCTGCCCGCTACCAAGATCCTGCCGTCGGCTTGCAACGCGATGCTCGCGGCCGTGTCGGCGCCCGCAGAGATCGAGGTCGTCACGATACCGTCGCCGCCGCCGAAGCTTCCGTCCTGGAAGCCGCCGGCGAGCCGGCTTACGGCAATGTCAGTGCCACTGTTGCTCGCGACGACGATGGCGCCGTTCGGCTGGACGGCGACGGCGCGGCCCTGCTCGCCCGCCACGTTGGTCGTGCTGATCGCAGTCATACCGTCGCCAGTGAACGTCAAGTCGAGCGAGCCGTCGGTGTTGTAGCGCAGCACCGGCGTGTCGTTCGTCGCCGTTAGCCCCGTGCCTGTCACAACGATCTTGCCGTCCGCTTGCAACGCCACGGCGGCAGAAGTATCCGAAAACGTCACGTTCGTCGTCACGATGCCGGACGGCCCCCCGAGGACGGTCGGCGCGCTGTTCGTGTAGAGCCAATAGACGTCGGACGCCGAGAGGCCGCTGGGGTCGGTCGCGGTAATGCGAACGTGCACGTCCGCGGCCCCCTCGGGTGCAATGCCGCTCAGCGTGGCGGTTGCCGCGTCGAACGTGAGCCAGCTCGGCAGCGCGCTGCCGTCGTTTTGCGCCGCGCTGTACGTCAGCGTATCGAGGTCGGGGTCTGCGAACCGGCCGGCGGGCACGGTGTACGCAAACGAGGTTCCCTGCGTTACCGCGAGCCGCTCTTCCGCGTGGAGCGTCTGGTCGAGCGAGCCGTCGGCGTTGTAGCGTACGAACGCGAAGTCGGAGTGCGGGCCGCTCATCGAGTTCGCGTGGCCCCCGACGACGAACTTGCCGTCAGCTTGAACGGAAATGCCGACGGCTGTGCTGCCGCTCGAGACGACGCTTGTGATGACGATACCGTTGCTGCCGAAGGTCGTATCGACGCTGCCGTTGGCGTTGTAGCGAACGACGCCGAAGTTGGTTGTGGTCCCGGCGAACATCGACCCCGCCACCAGCAACTTCCCATCGGGCAGCCGGGCGATCCCGACCGCCACCTCGGTGCCGGACAGAGGCGTGGTCACGATGCCACCCGGGCCGAAAGTAGCGTCGAGCGAGCCGTCAACGTTGTAGCGCGCTAACGCGAAGTCCGAGCCCGCCGCTCCCGCCACGACGATGCGTCCATCAGGCTGCTGCACGATCGCGCGAATAACGTCGGAGCCGCTGCCAGGCGCCACTGCCATCGTCACGATTCCGTCGCCGCTGAACGATGTATCGAGGTCGCCGGTCGCCGTGTAGCGCAAGAGCGCGAAGTCCTGGCCGGTCGCGGCTGTGGTCGTGTTGCCGGCGACGACGATGCGGCCGTCGGGCTGTACGACGACCGCCCGGGCGGCGTCTGACAGGGTGCCGGCGCCGATCTCCATCATGACGACGCCGTCGCCGCCGCCGAACGTCGTGTCCAGCGAGCCGTCGGCGTTGAAGCGGGCGACGCCGATGTCGGTGCCTGGGGGCGGGATGCCGCTGGATATCTGAGTCGAGCCTACGACTACGATTTTGCCATCGCTTTGAACAGCGAGGTTCAGCGCTTCGTCGCGCGCCGAGCCGAGTCCGATCGCGGCCATCGCGACGCCGTCACCGCCCCCGAACGTCGTGTCGAGCGAGCCGTCGGCGTTGTAGCGGACCACCGTGAAATCGAAGCTCGTGACTGCCGCGGGGGCCATTCCCGCGACGAGCACCTTACCGTCCGGCAGCAGGGCCACGCTGTTGCCGATATCGGTTGATCCGGCGATTCCCACCGGCGTGATGACGATGCCGTTCGTGGCGAACGTCGTGTCGAACGAGCCGTCCGCATTGTAGCGGACGAGCGTGATGTCTTGGTTCGTCATGGGTGACGAACTCTGGCCGGCCATGAGGATCTTGCCGTCCGGCTGCACGACGACACCGCCCGCGACGTCCGCACTGGCGCCGGAGCCGATCGGCGTATGCACCATGCCGGGCTGCGTGCTGTACATCACGACCGGCGCGTCGTTCACGTCCTCGACGTTGATCACGAAGTCCTGCCTCGCCGCGGCGCCCCACGGGTCCGTCGCCGTGACGCGCAGCGCGAGATCGGTCGTACCGTTCGGCGGCGTGCCGGTCAGGATTTTGCTGATGCCATTGAACGTCAACCAAGGCGGCAGCGCCGAGCCGTCGGCCATCGTGATCGTGTAGGTCAACGCGTCGTTGTCGGCGTCCGTCAATGCCTGCGGCGGAAGGACCCACGAGAATGCTTTGCCGACCTCGACGGTCGGATTGCCCATGCCGCCGAACGTCGCGTCGAGCGAGCCGTCCGCGTTGTAGCGGAGGAGCGCGAAGTCCGTGGCGCCGCCGGCGGGGGGCGTCGCATAGCCGGCGATGACGATGCGGCCGTCGGATTGCAGGACGAGGCTCAGGCCTGCATCCGGACTGGTGCCCGGGCCGATCGCCGTCGTGACGATGCCGTCACCGCCGCCGAACGTGGTGTCGAGCGAGCCGTCGGTGTTGTAGCGCAACACTGCGACGTCGGGACCGCCGCTTGCCGTGAAGGTCCCCGCTGCGACGACGATGCGTCCGTCGGGCTGAAGCGCGACGCCGAACGCGAAATCGAGCGCGATGCCGGGGGCGGTCCTCACGATGCCGCCCGTGCCGAACGTCGTATCGAGCACTCCGGCACTCGTGTACCGCACCACCGCGACGTCGCTCGGGCTCGTGGGCGTCGGCGCCCAGCCGACCGCGACAATACTCCCGTCAGGTTGGATCGCGATGTGCTGAGCCGTCTCCGGGAACGGGCTCGCGCCTACACCGACGTTCGTCGTCACGATGCCGTTCGTGCCGAAGGTGTTGTCACGAGACCCGTCGGCGTTGAAGCGCGCGACGAGGAACGCCGCATCTCCGGCGATCGATGCATAGCCGGAGATGACGATCTTGCCGTCGAGCTGCGTCTTGACGCTCAAGCCCTCGTCGGCAAGAGGGCCGACGCCGGCGATCGCGAAACCGTCGCCGTCGAACGTCGTGTCGAGCGAGCCATCCGCGTTGTAACGAACGACCGCGATCTCGCTGGCAGGGCCGACGTTCGCCGTGCCCACGACGATGATCTTGCCGTCCGCTTGCAGCGTGATGCCGGTGCCGGCGTCGTTGCCGGCAAGCGGTGCGATCGCCGTCGTGATGATGCCGTCGCCGCCGCCGAAGCTCATGTCGAGCGTGCCGTCGGCGTTGAGCCGGCTCAGCGTGATGTCGTTGCCGCTCGTCGGCGTCGTCGCGATGCCGGCGACGAGGATTCGACCGTCCGCCAACACGACGATGCCGCGGCCCGTGTCGGTGCCGCCCGTCGGGTTCGTATTGACGTTGATCGTCGCGATGCCGTCGCCGCCGCCGAAGAGGAGGTCGAGCGAACCGTCGGCGTTGTAGCGGGCCACGGCGGTATCGGTAGTCGAGTTGGGGCCGCCTGCGAATCCGGCCACGAGAAACTTGCCGTCGGGTTGCTGCACGACGGCGTTCGCTTGATCGGCAAAGTTCGTCACCGAGGTCGACATGCTGGTCGTCACGAACCCGGACGGGCCGGGTGCCCCCGGTGGGGCGTTCGTGTAGATCCAGTACGTGTAGGACGCCGACAGGCCGCCGGCATCCGTCGCCGTGACGCGGACATGGACGTCGGCCGACCCCGCGGGCGCAGTACCGCTCAGCGTGCGCGTCCCCGCGTCGAACGTGAGCCAAGCGGGCAAGTCACCGCCGTCGGTCTGGGTAGCGCTCAGCGTCAGCGCGTCCCCGTCGGGATCGGCGAAGCGATCCGCGGGAACCGTATACGAGAACGCTGCGCCTTCGTTCGCCGTGACGCGTTCCTCGGCGCGGAACGTCGCGTCGAGCGAGCCGTCCGCGTTGTATCGCGCGAGCGCGAAGTCGAAGGTCGTGCCCGTCGCCGAAAGCGCGCTGCCGCCGACGACGATCTTGCCGTCGGCTTGCACGCTGATCGCGTTTGGCGTATCGATTCCAGGGCCGATGCTCGTCACGACGATGCCATTCGTGCCGAACGTCGTGTCGACGGAGCCGTTCTGGTTGTAGCGGACGATCGCGAAGTCATTGTTGGCGACGTTCGTCGTCGTTGTGGAGCCCGCGACGAGCAGTTTGCCGTCCGCTTGCAAGGCGACGCTCGTGCCGGACGACGGGCCCGTGCCGACCGCCGTCGTGACGACGCCGTTGGTGCCGAAGGTCGTATCGGGCGACCCGTCGGCGTTGTACCGCGCGAGCGCGAAGTTGGAGTTGGGGAAGACGGTCCCGACTCCGGCGATGACGACACGGCCATCGGGCTGCTGCAAGATGCTGCGAGCCTGGTCGAGGAACGGGCCGATACTCGTCGTCACGATGCCGTCGCCGCCGCCGAACGAGGTGTCGAGCGCGCCGGTCGCCGTGTAGCGGAGGAGCGTGAAGTCGTCGCCTGTCGCGGCAAAGAAGGCAGAACCGGCAATTAGGATGCCGCCGTCCGATAACGAGAGCACAGCCCGTGCCGCATCGGCCCCTGTCCCGGGGGACACTGGCGTGATGACGACGCCCGCCGAGCCGAACGTCGCGTCGAGCGAACCGTTGCTGTTGTACCGGACGATCGCGACGTCCCCCGTCAGTGGGCCGGAGGTGGGTTGCGTCAGACCGACGAGCACGATCTTCCCGTCACTCTGGACGGCGAGGTGCAGCGCCTGGTCTGCCGCGGCGCCTGGGCCGACGGCCGTAATCGCGATGCCGTCGCCGCCGCCGAACGTCGTATCGATCGTGCCGTTCGCGTTGTAGCGAACCACCGCAAAATCCAGGTTGCCGTTCGCCGCCGTGAAGCCGCCGACGAGGATCTTACCGTCGGCCTGCAGCGCGACACTCGTGCCGGCGTCTCCGATAGTGCCAATGGCGACCGGCGTGATGACGATACCGCCGTTGCCGAACGCCGTGTCGAACGTGCCGTCCGCGTTGTAGCGGGCGAGTGAGAAGTCTGTGGCCGTCGCGGGCGAGGAGCTTTGGCCGGCGAGCAGGATCTTGCCGTCGGGCTGAATCACCATGCCGGTCGCGCCGTCGGCGCTTTGTCCCGGCCCGATCGGCGTGTGCACGATGCCGGCCGGCACGCCGTAGCTCGCGACGAACGGCGCGTCGTTGCCGTCGATGACCGTGACGCCGACGGTGTACTCGTTGCTCGCCATCCCATCGCTGACGCGGAAGACGAAGCTGTCGTCGCCGCTGAACCCCGCGTTCGGCGTGTAGCTGAACGAGCCGTCGATGTTGACGACGGCCGTGCCGTTCGCCGCTTGAGCCCCGAGGCTGTATTGAACGAAGTTGCCTTCGATGTCGGTCGCAGCCGGCAGCGAGCCACTGATCGGCGAGTCCTCATTCGTGACGATGCTCGTCGCGGAGGCCGTTGGCGCGTCGTTCCGGCCTATGATCTGGATCCCAAAGCTGGCGCTCGAGCTGCCGCCGGCGTCCGCCGCCGTATAAGTGAAGGCGTTGTCGTAAATGACCTGGCCCGCCGCAAGCGCTTGGATCACTGGCAAGCTGTTGTCGAGCACGTAGGTATAGGCGCCCGAAGCGTCGAGGACGAGCGATCCGTACTGGCCTTGGAGCGGCTCGCCGAGAGTGCCCGTGGTTGTCCCGAAGCTCACGCTCGTGACGCGCAAGTCCGCCTCGCCAACGTCGTTGGCGAGGACGTTGCCCGTGACTGGGTCGACGTCGTCCTCGAAGACGAAGTTACCGTCTTGAAATATTTCGGGCGGTCTATCCCCTACAACCCCCCAGAAATCCGTCGGCGTCAGGTTGTGGCGCCCATCGAGGTTGATACGCATCTCGGGAAACGCGTCGTCGTTCAAGCTCACGAAGACGAACGTCTGCCCGAAGAGCTGCGCGTACCAGACTCCGCCAGCTGTCGGCGTCGTGCCGCCCCACGCAAGCTTCTCCCCGATGGGCAACTGCTGGAGCTCGATCCTGTCCTCGCCGCGAACGAAATCGGTGATGCGGTCTGGCGCCAGCAGCGACGACTCGCTCGCATCGAACCAGACGAACCGCTCCCGGCCCGCGCCGCCGGTTAGCACGTCAGCGCCCGCGCCGCCGACGATCAAATCGTCGCCGTGCCCCCCGCGCAGAGTGTCGCGGCCTTCGCCGCCGTCGACGTAGTCGTTGCCACCCTCGCCGTAGATCGTGTCGTTGCCGCCGCCGCCCAGTAAATAGTCGTCGCCGCCCGCGGCTGCGTCCGTGCCGCTGTCGCCGTAGATGACGTCGTTGCCGGAGCCGCCAATGATCTGGTCGGCGCCGTACACCGTCGTAACGGGCCGGTGCGCGAGGAAGTCGCCGAGGCTGTCGTAGCCGTCGCCATACAGACGATCGCCGGTCGAGTCGTCCGCGGCGTAGATGTAGTCGCTATCGGAGCCGCCGTACACCAAGTCTGAGCCGGTGCCCGTCGTGATGACATCGAAGTGCGTGCCGCCGAACAGCCGGTCATTGCCCGAACCGCCGTCGATTTGGTCGAAATCGGCGCCGCCGTCGACGTCATCATCGCCGCCACCGCCCAAGAGCCAGTCTTCGCCCGAAGCCCCTTGGATCGTGTCGTCGCCGTTGCCGCCACGGACAGTGTCGTTGCCGTCTCCGGCGTTGATGAGGTCGCAGCCGTTTCCCCCGTCGACGATGTCGTGACCGTCTCCGGCGTAGACGACGTCGTTACCGTCGCCCGCGTCGACGATATCGTCGCCGTCGCCGGCGTAAATGACGTCATTGCCGCGCTTCGCGCGTATCTCGTCGTTGCCGCCGTTCGTTTTGATGAGGTCGTCGCGGTCCGATGCGGTAACGATGTCGTCGCCGTTGCCGGTGGTATACGTGGGCATGCTTCCCCCCGGAAGTCTTGTTCTTATGTGCGCGAACGTTGCCGATCGTACTATCGAAACGTGCGTAGCGTAATCATGGGCGACGACTTTTTGTTCGGCCCGCGAGTATCGGGTTTATTGTCAAAATGGCTGCTGTGCTAGCGTGGAGCTCTTGCCCGCCCACTAGGATGGCCGCTTGAGCCGCGACCCCGCGACGCCGCGCCCGAAGCGTTTTTCGATGATCCGCGAGTTCCACTTCGCGGACTGGTTCACGCTCGCGAACGCGATCTGCGGGACGGGCGCCGTGCTGACGAGCATGACGTACCTCGAGACCGGGGACGTCACGCGGATCTATCTCGCGAGCGGCGCGATCTTCGCCGCGCTCGTGTTCGACGTGCTCGACGGTCGCATTGCGCGCTGGCGGCAGACGTCGTCGGCCATGGGGCGCGAGCTCGACTCGTTGGCCGATGTGATCTCGTTCGGCGTCGCGCCGGCCGCGCTCGCGTACGCGTGCGGAATGCAAGGGTTCCTCGACCGCGTGATCCTCGCGTACTTCGTCGCCTGTGGCGTCTCGCGTCTCGCGCGCTACAACGTCACGGCCGAGGCGTTGTCGGGCGGCACGGGCAAGGTTGCGTACTTCGAAGGTACGCCGATCCCGACGTCGATTCTGCTCGTCGGCATGCTGGCGCTG
>Ga0315912_10002470_pt1 | contig 19641 bp, 16 predicted proteins | sample VfabasoilMG_FD_204469 | JGI IMG/M metagenome (GOLD analysis project Ga0315912, IMG submission 204469) | Garden soil microbial communities collected in Santa Monica, California, United States - V. faba soil | ecosystem: Environmental > Terrestrial > Soil > Garden | place: USA: California...
GTCATCATCAATCGAAAGCGCCCATACGTCGAGCACATGATCTGCACTACCATAGGGCGAACTTCTCCGTACAAGCTGGGCGAACTCTTCATCTTCAAAATGACAGACGCCGACTTGGTTGGGATCGTCACTGGCTTCGGTGCTGCCGGTCTCCGCTGAGGTGCTTCCTCCGAGGGCATTGTCCGTGCTCGTCTCATCGATCGGTTCTCGTGAGACCAAGCCGCAGCTGATCAACGTCAACAGGCTGAACAGGGAGTAGAGGCGCAAAGACAGCTGGTGTGGCGACATCGGTCATCCTCAAGAGCGTCGCAAAGGCAGAGGGAGTAGTCGTGCCAGGGTGATCCAAGCGTGAGATCAGGTCAAGCATTGAGGCTGGGAGACCTCGACTCCCGGACGCGACTCCGCGATACTGAGGGAGCGCTTTGTTGCGGTTTCAGTAAGTACACATGTCGTCCGGTGTCTCACCCAACTTCGGCTTCCTTGCTGACTACGATCCCCGGTTGGTCGTGACGGCCGCACGAGCCGAGCGGGCATTGTCCTTTGGTGACGCCGTGGGAGCGCTGGTCCACGTCCGCACCTTTGGGGAGTTTTTGGCCAAGGGCGCGGTGACGGAGTTGGGCGGACGACTCGAGGAGCGCCAGGATCAGATGGAGCGCCTCCGCCTCATCAAGCACTCCGTGTCCGACGAGCGGGTGATGGGCATGTTCCACGCCCTGCGCAAGACGGGCAACGACGCCACCCATGAAGCGCAAGGCAACCAACATCACGCCCTGCAGCACCTGAAGATCGCCCGCGAGTTAGCGGTGTGGTTCTACCGCACGGTGCGTCATAGCCCGCGCTTCAATCCCGGGCCCTTTGTTCCCCCCCAGGACATCGAAGCCGAAACAGAGGAGATCCGGCAGCAGCTGCAGCAACTCGAACAAGAGGTCGAGGCCCGCGAAGAAGAACGGGACGAAGCGCAAGCGGCCATTGAGCAAGAACGCCTCAAGCGTCTGGGCGCGGAAGAAGCTGCTCAAAAGGCCAAGGAAGAGTCAGACATCTACGCAGCGCTGGCCGCGGAACAAGAAGCCCAGCGCCTCCAAGACGCGGAGAAACTGCGAGCAGCCGAGGCTCGCATTGCCATATTGATGGCCCAGGCGGAGGCCGCGGAGGCCGAGCGCCAGACTGTGGCGCTCACCTTCACTCCCGCTCAGCACTCCCAGGTCGTTCAAGCTGCCAACAAAGCCGCTGCTCAGGTCGACCTGGATGAGGCCGCTACCCGAGAGCTCATTGACGAGCAGCTGCGGCAGGCGGGGTGGGACGCCTCCAGCGCTGAGCTTCGGTATTCCAAAGGCGTCCGCCCCCAAAAGGGAAAGAACCTGGCCATCGCCGAGTGGCCCACCAAAAACGGCCCGGCTGACTACGTGCTCTTTGTCGGCCTCACCGCGGTGGGTGTCGTGGAGGCCAAGCGTAAATCCAAGGACGTCGTGGCCGCTCTTGAGCAGGCCAAGCGCTACTCCACTGGCTTTGAATTTGGCCAGGGTATCGAGAGCGCGGGTGGCCCCTGGGGCTCTTACGAGGTGCCGTTCTTGTTCTCGACGAACGGTCGCCCCTACTTGCAGCAGTTGGAGACCAAGTCCGGGATCTGGGCCCTCGATATCCGTCGCACGACCAACCGCGGTAGGCCGCTGCTGGGCTGGGCAACCCCGGACGGGCTGCGCCAGAAGCTCAAGCAAGACATCGACCAGGCCAACCAAAAGCTTGCTCAAGAGCCCACGGATTATCTGGGTCTGTACGACTACCAGGTCCGCGCCATTCGAGCCGTCGAGGACGCCATCATCCGTGAACAGGACAAGCTGCTCGTCGCCATGGCCACTGGTACGGGCAAGACGCGGACTGCCATCGGGCTCATCTACCGGTTGCTCAAGACCAATCGCTTTCGGCGCATCCTGTTCTTGGTGGATCGCTCGTCATTGGGGGAGCAGACCACCGAGGCCTTCAATGAAGTCGAGATCGAGAGCCTGCTCAACTTCGGTCAAATCTTCGGCATCGACAGCGTATGGCTCGATAAGAAGGCCAAGCAGGGTCAAACGCCTGCGATCCGGCTGACCGTGGCCACCGTGCAGTCCATGGTGCGTCGCCTCTTCGACGACGCTGATGCCGCCACCACGCCCCAGGTGGACGATTACGACTGCATCGTCGTGGACGAAGCCCACCGGGGCTACGGCCTCGATCAGGAGCTCTCCGAGTCCGAACTAGTGCTTGCTGCCTACGGCATCCGAGACCAGCAGGACTATGTCTCGAAGTACCGGCGCGTCTTGGAGCACTTCGATGCGGTCAAGATTGGGCTGACCGCCACGCCGGCCAAACACACTGCTCAGATCTTTGGCAAGCCGGTGTTCCGCTACACCTACCGCGAGGCCGTCATCGACGGGAACTTGATCGACCACGAGCCACCGATCAATTTCGTCACTCGCCTGGCGGAAGAAGGCATTCACTTCGCCCAAGGGGAACAGGTACAACTCTTTGACCCTGGTACCGTGAGTGTGGACTTGGTTGAGCTGGAAGATGAGGTGAACCTGGAGGTGGAGTCCTTCAACAAACGGGTGCTCGCCAGGGACTTCAACCGCGTGGTGTGTGAAGAGCTGGCCAAGCACATCGACCCCAGTTTGCCGGAGAAAACGCTGGTATTTGCGGCCACGGACTTTCACGCGGACCAAGTCGTCGAGCACCTCAAAGACGCGTTTGAAAAACAGTACGGCAGCGTTGAGGAGGGCAGTGTCCTCAAGATCACCGGAACGGCTGACAAGCCGCTGCAGCTCATTCGCTTGTTCAAGAACGAGCAGAAGCCAAGCGTTGTGGTGACCGTGGATCTGCTCACCACGGGCATTGATGTCCCAGCCATCTGCAATCTGGTGTTTTTGCGGCGAGTGAAGTCCCGTGTCTTGTACGAGCAGATGATCGGCCGCGCGACGCGGCAATGTGCGGAGATCGACAAGGAGACCTTCCGCATCTTCGACGCCGTGGGCTTGTATGAGGCCCTTGAGTCCGTGACCGAGATGAAACCGGTGGTGACCAACCCTGCGGTCACGTTGCGTGAGCTCCTCGATCAGTTGGACAGGGCTATCCAAACGGTGGATGACGCCCAGGTCAAGGCGCACCTGGTTGAGGAAATCCTGGGCAAGTTGCAGCGGAAGAAGCGCCGCCTCAAAGGGGAAAGTCTGGAGAACTTTCAGACCGTGGCAGGCAAACGTCCCAGTGACTTGGCCAGCGAGCTCAAGCAGCGTTCACCCGAGGAAGTCCTGGCCTTCTTCAAAACACATCCACTGCTCCTCACATCGCTCGAACAACCCGGGCCGCTCCAGCCCATGTTCGTGGCGGACTTGCCCGACCAAATGGTGAACATCTACCGCGGTTATGGCAGCGCCAAAAAGCCCGGTGACTACCTGGAGGAGTTTGAAGCGTACGTGCGCGACCACCTGAATGAGATGCCTGCCCTGCAAGCAGTCGTGCAGCGACCGCGCGATCTCACCCGCAAGGATCTCAAGGAACTCGCCCTGCTCTTGTCGGAGAAGGGCTTCACCGAGGCCAACCTCAAGAGCGCCTGGGCGGAGACCAAGAACGAGGACATCGCTGCCCGCATCGTCGGCTACGTTCGTCAGGCGGCGCTCGGGGATCCGTTGATCGACTACGATGAGCGGGTCGATCACGCGATCAAAAAGATCAAAGCGAGCCAGTCGTTTTCTTCCGTGCAGATCAAATGGCTGGAGCGTATCGCCAAGGCCCTCAAGGCCGACGTGGTGGTGGATCGTGAGTCGCTCGACCGAGGTAAATTCGCGGCGGACGGCGGCTACCAGCGCTTCAACAAGGTGTTTGACGGAAAGCTGGACGTGCTGCTCGGGGACTTGAGGGAGGCAGTTTGGGATGGGGAGGCCAGTTGAGGCCGGTTCACTGCGGCTTGGGGAGAATCACCGCGGTTCAGGAGACACAGCGGCCGAGAAAGTTCACAATGACGGGCAGTTGACCGCGCAATCCGTCCCACGGTTGGTCCGCTATCGCGCGAAGTTCCCAGCCGAGTTCGGCCATGAGGAAATCGCCACGGGCAGCGTTGCAGGCGTAACAAGTCGTCGCGTAGTTGCTGAGTTCATCGGCCCCTCCGCGGGCCATGGGGATGATGTGTTCCAGGCTGGTTGAGTGCGTCCAGTAGGCCAGGGTGCGCAGCGCGGCTCGTGCTCCGTGAGCGTCGTTTTGTCTCAGGCACTCGATGGCCGCCGCAATCGTCTTGTGGATGGGGTCTGGAAAGATCACGTTCGCTCTGTACCTGGGTTGGAAAGCTGAAAACAAGCCGGTCTCTGGCCTAGCTTCGTGGAAGCGGTGCGGGGCGCGAGCCAGGTGATAGGTTGCATTTTACTAAGCAAAATCATTACTTTAATTGAGTTTTTCTGGATTCATGAATCGTGAATATTACGAATCATAATTAATGATGATTGCGAATCATAATCCGTGATAACCTGACTCCGTGCTCAAGCCACAGGACATCGTGCTCGCCTTTCATCTCGTGCAGGGGGAGCTCCTCAGTCAACACGAAATGGCTGTGAAGGTCGGCCTGAGCCAACCCGAGATCAGCAACGCCCTCAAGCGGCTCAAAGCCTCTCGGCTCTTACTCGCGGACGCCCGGTCGATCGTCGTGCCTCATTTGATTGAACTCTGTGTGCACGGCATCAAGTACTTCTTTCCTCCGGTGATGGGTCATCGCACAGGTGGTGTGCCCACGGTCACGTTGGCTGATCCTCTGAAGGGGAAAGTAGCGGGTGAGGACATGGACTTGGTGTGGCCCGCTCCGCGAGGACCGGCGCGCGCCAACTCGCTGGAACCGATTCATGCGTGCGCCGTGGCTGCCGCCCAAAACGATGAGCGCGTCTATCGACTCTTGGTCTTGTTGGACGGGATCCGCGTCGGCAAGAGCCGCATTCGCTCGATGTCTGAAGAACTCTTGACCGCCCAAATCCAAGGAGGTGCCCGTGCTGCTCGGTGATGAACTCTTGTCCAAAGTGGCCAAGTCGTTAGCCACATTGCGCTGGAAAACGGTGTATTTAGGCGGCAGCACCACGCACCTGCATTTGACGGACGCTCACGCTCCGCAACCCGAGCTGACAGATGATGTGGATGTCGTCGTGGACGTTTCATCACCGGTTGAGTTTCAGGTCCAGCTCCGCGAGGCGTTGCGCGCGCTGGGAGCAAAAGAAGACACCTCAGAGGACGCTCCCACCTGCCGCTGGCTGCTCAACGGGCTCAAGGTCGACGTGATGAGTCCCAACGCAGACGTGCTTGATTTTTCCAATCGCTGGTACCCACTGGCGATTGCTACCGCGGGGGAACATCAGTTGCCTGACGGCACGGTCATTCGTTTGATTCACGGTCCCGTCTTTCTCGCGACCAAACTCGAGGCCTATCGAGGTCGAGGCACGGATTGCCTGTCGAGCAAGGACGTGGAGGACATCATCGCATTGCTTGATGGTCGGCCAGAACTCGCTCAAGAGCTGTCGCTCATGCCGGTCGATCTAGGGACGTTTGTTGCGCAGGCGCTGACAGAACTCCGCCAGGAGTTGAACTTTGGATACGCAGTTGAAGGCTATTTGCACGAACACCCGGAACGAGCACCGGACGTGCACGCGCGCATCGACAACATCATCACCGCCTGCCAAAAGGGCAGCGCAAAAGAAGCTTAAATGACCAACAACGCCATCGTCGCCCGCCTTTGGAACTTGTGCCACATCCTGCGCGATGACGGCATCACCTATCATCAATACGTCACTGAGCTGACGTACCTGCTCTTCCTCAAGATGATGCAGGAGCGGGGCCCAGAGTATGAGAAGCAAATCCCCGAAGGTCTGCGCTGGAAGGACTTAGAGAGCAAAGAAGGTACTGAGCAGCTCATCTTCTACCGCAAGATGTTGATCGAATTGGGCGAATGCTCGTCGAATCGAGTCAAGGTGATCTTCGCCGATGCTCAATCCTCGATCCGCGAGCCTAGAAATCTCACCAAGTTGGTGGACGATATCGACGGTATAGATTGGTTCACCGCTAGGCAGGAGGGCCTTGGTGATCTCTACGAAGGACTTCTGGACAGAAACGCCGGTGAAAAAAAGAGCGGCGCCGGGCAGTACTTTACGCCACGACCGCTCATCCATTGCATTGTGAACCTTGTTCAACCACAGGCTGGCGAGCTAGTCGTTGATCCAGCGGTAGGAACTGGGGGCTTCCTCATCGCCGCAGATCAATATGTGAAGCGCCGGACCGACGACCTGTACGACCTGGGGGAACGGGTACAAGAATTTCAACGCCGGGAAGCGTTTATCGGTATGGAGCTCGTCCCCGAGACACTACGCCTTTGCGTAATGAACGTGGCTCTCCATGACATCGAGGGTCCGATCTTTTCCGGCAATACCTTGGGTTCAAAGGGACAGATGCTTCCCAAGGCCGATGTTGTCCTGAGCAATCCCCCCTTTGGCACCGCCAAAGGCGGCGGCGTGACGCGGGACGACTTCACCTTCAAGACGAACAACAAGCAGCTCGCCTTCCTCCAGCACATCTACCGCTCGCTCAAAGTACCGGGGGGCAAAGGCACTTCAAAAAAGCCTGAGCAAGGAGGCCGCGCCGCCGTGGTCCTGCCCGACAACGTGCTCTTCGAAGAAAACGCCGGCACGCAGATCCGCCGCGACCTCATGGACAAGTGCAACCTGCACACCATCCTGCGCCTGCCCACCGGCATCTTCTACGCCCAAGGAGTGAAGACCAACGTGCTGTTCTTTACCCGCGGGCAGAAGGACACCGGCAACACCCGTGACGTGTGGGTTTACGACATGCGCGTCAACATGCCCGCCTTTGGCAAACGCACACCCCTGACTGAAGAACACTTTGCCGAATTCGAGAAAGCCTTCGGCAGCGATCCGTACGGCACGTCCAAACGCAAAGACCAAGGTGAAGACGGCCGCTTCCGCAAATTCACCCGTGAAGACATCGCCAAACGCGGCGACAACCTCGACATCTCCTGGCTGCGCGATGAAAACGCCACCTCCGCGGACGACCTCCCCGAGCCCGACGTGATCGCTGCGGAGATCTTGGCGAAGTTGCAGACGGCCACGGCTGCCATCCAAGAACTGCAGGAGATGCTGGAGGAGGGGGAATGAGAGGACGTCTCAATCGTGAAGCACTCCACGCAGCAATGATTTTCCCTCGGCTGCGACTCGATCGGGCGCGTCGTTCACAATGAGAGTAGACTGCCTCCCATGACCGCTGCTGAACGCATCTTGGCTGAAGCGCTCGCCCTGCCTGAGGACGAACGGATCGCGCTGGCGGAGCGGCTGCTCGCCGTCACGCCGGATCCAGACATCGAGCAAGCTTGGGCCGAAGAAGCGACGCGTCGTCTTGCAGAGTACGATAGCGGTGCGGGGCGGGGCATGAGCGTGGAAGAGGCGCTCAAGTTCATGACCTCGACGAAGTCATGAGTCGGTACCGGGTGATCGTGACGGAAGATGCAGCGAACGACTTCCGTGAGGCTTACGACTATTTGGTGCCGCGAAGCCCGAGGGCTGCTCAAGGCCTCGCGCAAGTTGTTGCAGCCGCCCTCGAGGCTCTTTGCGACGACGCGCATCTATTTGCTGTTTGGAATGGACCTCACCGTCGTTTTCCGCTCGCTCAATTTCCGTACGGTTTGCTCTACGTCCTGCGAGGAGACGAGGTCATTGTGGTCGCGCTCGCGCACCCAAAACGAGATCCAAGGACATGGTCTCGACGTCGCCCGTGAACGCTCGGCAAGACGCCAGCATTTGACCGCGACAGGTCGAATTTCCCCGCCATTTGCCTCACGAATGGGAGTAGTCTCGCCCCCGTGATCACGTTTGAGATCTTGGCCAAGTTACAAGCGGCCACCGCTGCGATTCAGGAACTGCAGGAGATGCTGGAGGAGGGGGAATGAGTGGGGAGCTGCCGGAGGGGTGGGTGCTAGGAAAACTGCCAGATCTTGGAGAGTTGGCTCGAGGGAAGTCGAAGCATCGACCACGAAACGATCCCAGGTTGTACGGCGACGACATGCCATTTATCCAGACAGGAGATGTGGCAAGGTCAGGTGGGAGGATTCGCAGCTACAAGGCGATGTACTCGGACCTGGGGGTTGCACAGAGTCGCGTCTTTCCGGTGGGCACATTGTGCATCACCATCGCAGCTAGCATCGCGGAAACGGGACTTCTGGAGTTCGAAGCTTGCTTTCCAGACAGCGTTGTGGGCTTCAGCCCTCCACATGAGGATTCCGCGAAGTATGTCGAGTATTTTCTGCGAACGGCTAAGGATGACTTGAGTCGCCTAGCTCCGGCAACTGCTCAAAAGAACATCAACCTAGCCATACTCAGTGAAGCCGAGATACCTGTTCCCCCCCTCAACGAGCAGAAACGCATCGTCGCCAAGATCGATGCCCTGACCGAGAAGAGTCGGGAGGCGAGGCAGGCCTTGGATGAAGTCCCCGCCCTGCTCGACCAGTTACGCCAGTCCATCCTGGCCGCCGCCTTCCGTGGCGACCTCACCAAAAAGTGGCGTGAACAAAACCCCCACGTTGAACCCGCCAGCGCATTGTTAGAGCGCATCCGCCAAGAACGCCGCCGCAAATGGGAAGAGTCCGAACTCGCCAAGTTCCGCGCCAAAGGCAAACTCCCCCCCGACGACAAATGGAAGAGCAAATACGTCGAACCCGCCCCCGTCGACACCGAGGGATTGCCTGAGCTGCCGGAGGGATGGTGTTGGGCGAGCGTTGAGGAAGTGGCCACAGTTGGAACCGGAGCAACACCGAAGCGCGGGATCCCTAAGTACTGGAACGACGGGACGATACCTTGGGTGACTAGTGGCGCTGTCAACGAGGAGCTTGTGACTGAACCGACCGAGTTCACCACCACAGCTGCGCTTGTCGAAACAAATCTCACACTCTACTCGTCGGGCACACTCTTAGTGGCCATGTATGGTGAAGGAAAGACCCGAGGGATGTGTTCTGAACTGGCCATTGATGCCACCACAAATCAGGCTCTTGCGGCTATCATGGTTCACCCCACGCCATCCTCGCTGAAGGGCACGCTCAAGCGGTTCATGCAGTACAACTATGAGATCATCCGAACGGCGGCGACCGGCGGTGTTCAGCCTAATCTGAATCTCAGCCATGTGAGACGCATAGCCGTCCCGCTTCCTCCGGTGGCAGAGCAAGCGCCATTGCATGAAGCTCTGGATTTGGCACTTGGGCGACTTGCGGACCTTGGGAAAATTCAAGAAGACCTTTTAGATCGTCAAGAGGTCTTAGAACCTTCCATCCTCGCCAAGGCCTTCCGCGGCGAGCTCGTCCCCCAAGACCCTAACGACGAGCCTGCTAGCGTATTGTTAGAGCGCATCCGCAAGGAGCGAGAAAGCGGCTTGCCCAAGAAATCTCGAAAGGCAAAAGGATGATCCAGCTGAGTGCAGTTGAGCACCCCCGGCAGGAGCGGAGCGCGTGAGCGCACCCGGCAAGCCCCCTGCCGGCGCAGTGCGAGGAGTCCGGTTTTCCGGAGCCCCCGGAGGGAATCGAGCGCAAGCGAGTACTCTAGGCAGGAGCGAAGCGCGCTTGGCCCCCTTTTCTGCAGCCCGGAGGCTCGCTTCAGCGGTGCTGACGGCTGCTTCCACTTCGACCGCCGGAATGACCTTCATGCACAGCTCACATTGCAAGCGGCTCCGCTCGCATGCCGGAGGGCGGAAGAAAAGGCTTCCGGGCCAAACGCGCGCAGCGACCCCGGAGGGGGCGGAGGAAAACTCCAAGGACTCCTCGCACGCAGCCTTCTCAATCACGTCAACCGTGCGCCCACGCGCGGAGCGACAGCCAACATGACACGTTCCGACCAGTATCTAGTGAAGCAACTCTATTTCGTAGACGATGAGAGCGGCCCAGCTCCGCTGAGTTCTACATCGCGGTCCGAGCAGATGGGCAGCAAGGAAAAGATGTGGGTTCAAGATGCTCACTCCGGAGAAGAATGGCTGTTGAAGTTCGCGCGGGCGGGCACAGGCGAGAACTGGTCAGAGAAGATCGCCGCTGAGGTCGCTGCGCTCTTAGACATACCTCATCCGATGGTAGAGCTCGGCGTACTGGACGGGCGCCCCGTCTCACTGACCAAGAATTTTCTTGTTTCCCATCAGGAACTGGTTCACGGAAACGAGCTCCTGTTCCGTACGGATCCTAACTACCCGTTCGAGAAACAGACGCGGAGCGCCGAGCACACGGTGACAGCAGTTAGGGATGTCTTGGATCTGTTTAGAGTGGAAGTGTCCGCTACGTGGCGTGACCGAGGCTTGAGCGCCTTCGGACTATTCGTGGGTTACCTTCTGCTCGACGCGCTCCTAGGCAACACGGACCGCCATCACGAGAACTGGGGAATCATCGTTACGGCTGAAGGTCGGGTCCGCCGGAGCGAACTCGCACCCTCTTACGATCACGCGTCGTCACTGGGCCGTGAACTAAAGGATGAAAGGCGCGCGGAGATGATGACCACCGCCGATCAAAGAGGCAACGTTCAGGCGTATTGCTCCCGGGCTTTCTCTGCCCTTTATCGGGCAGGTGAGACAAACAAGCCCCTATCTTGCACGGGAGCGTTCCAGCACGCTTGCGAGTTGGATCAGTTCGCGGCAGATTATTGGCTGAAAACAGCGGGAGCAGTCGACCCAGCCGCGCTCCAGGACATCGTTGAGCGAACTCCAAATTCGACGATGTCCGACCAAGCGAAAGAATTTGCGACGGCCATGATGAAGAACCGACTTCAGTCTCTATTGGACTTGAAACGATGACTGCATTGAATTTTGTATTCTTGGCTTGGCAATGCTCGGCATCGCGACGCATCCTGCCTGTTGGACGGCTACTCAAGCTAGAATCTGGTGAGCATGAGTTTGTCTACATTCGAGCGGTCGAGAAGGCCCAGCAGATGGGCTTCGTCCCGCCACTGTCCCTTCCCCATTTGGACGAAGTGGTCCGTAGCGCGGAGCTGCCGCCGCTCTTCAAGAATCGGGTGATGCCCGTTTCAAGGCCCGACTATCCTGCGTTCGTGAGAGAGTTGGGCTTGAGCTCTGCTGTGGACCCGCTGCAGCTCATGGGGCGCAGTGGAGGACGCCGCGTGACTGATGAGTTCGAAGTCTTTAGCCCACCTGTCGATCTACCGAACGGGAAGTCTGAGATGTACGTACTGGTTCGCGGCGTGCGCCACGTGAAGGGAGCAGAGGAAGCCATCGCTGGTCTCGTGCCTGGACAGCGCCTCTTGGTGCTGCGCGACGAACAGAATCCGCACGCCATGCACGCTAAACTGCTGCGCACAGATGGCACGGAGCTCGTGGGCTACCTGCCGGACTATCTTGCGCAGGAACTCGACGGCCCCGGGAAACCCTCGCTCAAGGAGCTGTTTGTCACGGTTGAAAAGGTCAATCCGTCGCCCGCTCCGGTTCATCACCGTCTGCTCTGCCGCGTGGAGTTTCCCACCACGGACTCGCTCTTCAAAGGTGCCGACTACGCCCCGATCGGCATTGGCGCGACCTCCGTCGCAGCGTGAGCTTCGAATCTAGAAAAGCGAAAAGCCCCGGTGCACCCACCGAAGCTTCGACGCCGACCGGGCACCCCCAATCCACTTGATGCCGTCTAGGCACGCGGCGGACCCGCGTCAACAGTAGGGTCAGCGTCACTGGTGTTACGGAGCGAATCGTGAAGCGGTAGGGTTACAATCCTCTCTACCTTCGAAGATTCATGACCGTCCCCACCTACGACCAATTCATCGATCCGCTCCTTCGCTTCTTGGCCCAAAACCCCCAAGGTGCACCCACCGCCGTGGCCCAAACGGCATGTGCAGATGCCCTGGGTATCTCCGAAGAAGATCGAGCCCAGCGCCTGCCGAGTGGGACCCAAGTGGTCTACCGCAATCGAGCCGGTTGGGCCCATGATCGCCTCAAGCGGGCAGGGTATTCGCACTCGCCCAAACGTGGCTACTGGCAGTTGACGGACGCCGGGATGAAGTTTGCGGCCACGCATTCCAAGCTGAGCCAGCAACAACTGCGTGACCTCTGGGCAATGAAACTCGGCTCCGGGATGGGCGGCAGTGACGAGGATGAAGTCGTCATCCCCGTTGATGACACGGAGAGCCCGGAAGAACGCCTGGAAGCGGCGGTCGCCGAACTCAGCGAGTCCGTCCAGACGGAGCTACTGGAAGCAATCATGGGCAACTCCCCCGGATTCTTCGAACGCCTGGTGCTCGATGTGTTGCACGCCATGGGATACGGCATGAGTCGCAAGGACATTGAGCAGGTGGGGAAGTCGAATGACGGGGGAATTGACGGAATCATCTCCCTGGATCGTCTCGGATTGGAGAAGGTCTACGTGCAGGCCAAACGGTGGCAAAACTCGGTGGGTCGTCCCGACATTCAGGGCTTTTATGGAGCTTTGGCAGGTCAACGGGCTCGCAAAGGTGTGTTCATCACCACATCGACTTTCACTCAGCAGGCCGTAGATTTTGCCCATTCGGTGGAAGGGGTCATCCTCATCGACGGAGCTCGCCTCGCGAAGCTGATGGTCGACTTCGAGGTGGGCGTCACGCCCCGCATCGTGAAAGTCCCCAAGGTCGATCAAGACTACTTCGAGGAATGACTCCAGCGGGGAAGTCCGGTTTTCCGACGCCTCCGGCAGCGGAGCGCGTGAGCGCACTCGGCCAGTCCGTTGCCGGCGCCGTGCGAAGAGTCCAGTTTTTCTCCGCTCCCGGAGACTAGTTGGGTGCAGTTTGGTCCTCCTGGCATGAGCGGAGTGGCCGTGCACTGGGTTGCCGACGACCGGAGGCTCGACCTGGCGGTCTTACCCGCAAGAAGCGCTCAACAGAAAGCACAACGTTGGCGTCTAGCCGACGTGTCGACCGGCTCCGTCGTCATGCCGGAGGAAGGAGGTGACCCAGCGCACTGCCCGGAGCGACTCCGGAGCGATCAACTCACCTTCTGCGCCCCCGACTTCAGCCCTGGCCGATACACGTTGACCTGGTTTCGGCCGTTGCGCTTGGACACGTAGAGCGCCTCGTCGGTCGCCTTGAACAGGGATTCCCAATCGCGGCCGGCGGAAGGAAACGGCGCGACGCCGACGGAACAGGTGACGGACAGCGGGCCCAGCTCCGTTTGGAAGGTGGTGGCGGCCAGCTCTTTGCGGATGCGCTCGGCCAGATTGACGGCGCCTTCTTCGTCGGTGTGCTCACACACCACGACGAATTCTTCTCCACCAAATCGGCCCACGAGGTCCGTGTCGCGTTTGATGCGGCGCAGCACGTCGCCCAAGCCTTTGATCACCACATCGCCCACGTCGTGGCCGTAAGTGTCATTGACCTTCTTGAAGTGATCGATGTCGGTCACCAGCAAGCTCAGGGGCTTGTTGAAGCGCGCGGCGATCTTGATACGGCGCTCGGCCTCGGAGATCAGGGTGCGCTTGTTGAGCAATCCGGTCATGCCATCGGTCGTGGCTTGCTCTTCCAGCCGCTTGAGCAAGCGTGCGTTGGAGAGCGACACCGCCATGTGGCTGGCCAGCACCTCGAGGGCGGGGCGTACGCTTTGGGAAAAGGCGTTCTTCTCACGGGAGCCGAGCACTAGCGTCCCCAGTACGCGCTCGTGCACGAGCAGCGGCAACACCAGAAGCGACGGCATGGGGGGCGGCTCGTGGCCGCGCGCAAACACCACTTGGCAGCTGGGCTCGTAGTTGCCCTTGAACGGCAAGGCATGGCGATTCGCGACCGCCATCGCCACCAGCCCCGCGTTGTGGCGGAAGGTGCGCCCAAGCAGGTGATCGGCGGCGTCACCACTGACCGCGCAGATCTCGTGGAGGCCACCCTTCTTGTGAAAGAGCGTGACCGCAGCAAAGTCGAAGGCCGCCACCTCGCGCGCGCACTCCACACCCACTTCAATCACCTGGGCTTCCGTGCGCGCCGAACCCAAAGCTGAGGCGGCGCGATACAGTTTGGCCTGTTCGCGATTGGCCCGATCCAGCCGCGCGAACACCCGCTCGTTTTGCATGGCCCGCAGCAGGAAGGCGCCGGAGTCAAACAACAGCTTGAGCTCATGGGCCGCAAACTCACGGGCCTCGGCGCGCACCGCAAACAAAAATGCCCGCGCCTGCGCCTGTTCGAGCACCGGCGCCACCGCCAATGCCCCCACCTGTTGCGGTTCAGCGAAGAAGGGCGCGTGGTGGGCCGCGCGCTTGCCCGCTACACCGATCGGCTCCTTGCGATCGAGGGCCACACCAAAGATGCCGTCGTTCATCGACAGGGGTCGATCCGTGAGCGGTACGTCTGACAGCGACTCGAACAGCGTCAACTGGCCCTTGGCGTCAGCGCTGAGCAGCGCCACGCTGTCCAAGCTCAAGCTTTGTTTGAGCAGCCCCAGCGCAAACTTGGCGGAATTGACCATCTCTTCCACCGCTGAGTGCAAGGCCTGGTCATCTGAGTTGGTCGCTTGCGTTGCCCCGGGGACCTTGCCCGCACTGGCCAAGCGATAGTTGCGTGCCGCATCTTTGAAGCGCGCCATTTCGTCGGCGACGTGGGCGCGGCTCACCTTACGTACACGCCGCACCTCCGCCCGAAACAACAGCATGTTGAGGCTGGTGAAGACGAGCAGAAACAACAAGCGCGGGCCCACTTGCACCAGCTGAGTTTGCTCGAAGGCGCTGGCGCGCAGCCCCAGTTCGAGCGTACACGCGAACCCCATGACCAGCGCGGCGGCACCCGGACGGGCGTAGGCGGCGCTTGCCATCATCGTCACATAGATAACTGGATAGAACGGACCATCCAGGCCCCCCGGCGACAGCGTGATGAGCGCGTAGGAGAGCACCACCCAGCCCGAGAAGAAGCCCAAGTCGGCGCGCACCCGCGCGTGCCGAGCCCGCTCGCGCATGTACAGCTTGCCGTGGGACCACAAGCTCGCAGCGAGCACCAACCCCGCCACCATCGTCAAACCGGAGGGGAAGGCCGCGCCACCGTCGGCGCCGCGAGCATTGGTCGCCCAATAGACGAGGTAAGCCCCCAGTGCCCCACTCAGCGCTAGTCCTGACAGGCGCACAGCTAGCTGTTGGAGCTGAACAGTCAGGCGGAGGACGGATGCCATGAGCGACTTATCTCGTTACCAGATCGCGCTGGGCCGGCCCAGTTTCTGTCGGCGTGCAGTGGTGACCCAGGATGTAGGCCACAACTTGCCCAGCTGGGGCCGCTCGTGAGACCACCGGGGCGTATGAAGTGGGGATTGCGGTTGCAACTCTTGGTGCTGCTCGCGGTGCTCCTCGCGCTCAGCTACCTCCCCCTCGCGTTTGCCGTAGCCACCTACACGCGGGTGGGGCTCGAGCAACTGCAACAAGACAACGCGCTCAAGTTGGGGCGCAGTGTCGCCACGCATTTGGCTGGGCAACGCCCGCACACTGATCCCGACATCTTCCTCGACCTGGCGCGCGCACAAATTTCGCTCGACTCAGTGCACGCGCTCACGCTCTATGATCCAACCGGTCGCCCCATGGTCAGCCTAGGTGATCCAGAGCTGCTGCGACCGCTGCAGGATCAACACATGGCTACGTCCAGTAGGCGGGTGTCCACCATCAACACCAAACTGGGCCCGGCGCTCTTGATCGTCGAGCCGAGCGCGGTGGGCAACGTGGGAGCCACCGTGCGCTTCGATCCGGCCGTCACAGGCGCCACAGAGCTCACTCGCCTGCTCGGTCTGTATTTGGGGGTGAGCGCGCTCGCGCTGATTTTGGCTCTGTATTTTGCCCTGACCCGTCTCATCGTGCGGCCCATTTTGGATTTGGAAGCCGCCGCCGACCGTGTGGTGTCCGGCGCTCGACGTTTGGCGCCTCCCGCGCGTGCACCGCGCGAGGTGATGCAGCTCGGGTACCGGCTCGCGCAGATGACCGATCGGCTGGTCTCCGAAGAGCAACAGCTGCGCGACAAAGTGGTCGAGGTAGAGGCGCGCACCGCGGAGCTCAAGCAAGCGCAAGGTTCGCTCATTCGCTCCGAACGCATGGCCACCGTCGGACAACTGGCAGCAGGCCTGGCCCATGAAGTGGGCAATCCCATCTCTGCGCTCATGGGGCTCTTGGACCTGATGCTCACCGGGGAACTCAGCCGGGAGCAAGAGCGCGATTTTCTCACGCGGATGCAGCGAGAAACCGCGCGCATCGACCGCGTGCTGGCCGATCTGTTGGCCTACGCGCGCCCGACGTCTGACTTGATCAAAGGATCCAGAGAGAGCGGAGGCTCGCTGAGCCGCGCGGTGCTGGACGTGGTGGCTTTGCTCAAGCCGCAAAAGAACTTCCAATACATGGACCTAGTGTGCGAGCTGTCACCAGGATTGGACGTCGTGGGCCTGAGCGGTGAAGCGCTCACGCAAGTCCTGCTCAACCTGCTCATGAACGCGGCGGATGCTTGCCAGTACCGCGGTCGCGTCCGCATCGTCACCGAGCGGGCGAGTGCCGCCGCGGACGCGGATTGGGTGCTCACAGTTGAAGATGATGGCCCTGGTGTCGATCCGCGGGTGAGGGACCGACTGTTTGAGCCCTTCGTGACCACCAAGGAAGTGGGCAAGGGCACCGGACTCGGGCTTTCGGTCACCAAGGGCTTGGTGGAGGCCGCGCTGGGGAGCATCACGCTCCACGACGCTACGGGCGGCGGGGCGTGCTTCGTCGTGCAATTGCCGCAGGCTCACTCTCCGGCGTGAACCGTTTCTATGGTGGGGCAGCTTTTGCTAAGCCTCGGCGGTGCTGTTCAACACCTTGGCTTACGCCTGGTTTCTGGGCGTGGTTTTCTTGGGCTCGTGGGCGCTGGTGCGCTGGCGTCGGCTGCGGCTCTTCTTCTTGCTGGCGGCGAGCTACTATTTTTATGCCCAGTGGGACGTGCGCTTCTTGCCCCTGATCTGGGGCTCGTCCACCGCAGATTTCTTACTGGCCAAGAAGATCCACGCCACGCTCGACCCGGTGCGGCGCAAGCGTTGGTTGTGGGGCACCGTGGTGCTCAACCTGGGCGTGCTGGGCTTCTTCAAGTACTTCAACTTTGGCATTGAGTCGGCGCGCGCGCTGTGCGCCTCCCTGGGGTACGACGTGCCGAGCGTCGTTTTGCACATCGCGCTGCCGGTAGGGATCAGCTTCTTCACGTTCGAATCGATGAGTTACGTCATCGACGTGTACAGAAAGGAGCTCGTACCCTGCACCAGCTACGTAGAATACCTGACGTTTGTCGCGTTCTTTCCCCATTTGGTGGCGGGGCCCATTGTGCGACCCAAGGACTTGTTGCCCCAGCTCAATCAGCCGGGCCACGTCTCAGCCGCGGAACTGGGAGAGGGACTTTTCCTGATCGCGGTTGGGCTCGGCAAGAAGATCATCATCGGCGACTACTTGGCCCTCAACCTCGTCGATCGCGTGTTCGACGCACCACTGCAGTACTCGGCGGTGGAAAACTACGCGGCGGTGCTCGGCTACGCGCTGCAGATTTACTGTGACTTCTCCGGGTACACCGACATAGCCATCGGCAGCGCGCTGCTTTTGGGCGTGCGCTTTCCGCTCAACTTCAACGCACCGTACAAAGCCGTGAGCATCGTGGACTTTTGGCGACGCTGGCACATTTCACTCAGCAGCTGGCTGCGTGACTACCTGTACATTCCCCTGGGTGGAAACCGTCTGGGACCGCGCCGCACCTACGTCAACCTGCTCATGACGATGGTGCTCGGTGGATTGTGGCACGGCGCAGCTTGGACCTTCGTGATTTGGGGCGCGCTGCACGGCGCGCTGCTCGCCATCAACAAGTGGCTCGATGATCACCTTGGGGTGCCGCACGGTTGGTGGGCGCGACTGGGCGCCGCCGTCGTCACGTTTCATCTGGTGTGCGTGGGGTGGGTGTTCTTTCGCGCGGCCGATCTCAGTCATGCGCGGCTGATCTTTGCACGGCTTTTTAGTGGCACGCTCCACCACCAAAACTTGCCGGCTTCGGTGCTCGGCATTCTTGCCTTGGGCCTCGTCAGTCATGTCCTGCCTGAGAGCTGGTTTGCTCGCACCAAGTCTTTGTTCATTGGCGCGCCCTTCGTCGTGCAGGGCGTGGCGCTTGCCTTGGTGGCGATGGTGCTGCGCCGTATGGCTTCAGCTGATGCGGTTCCGTTCGTTTATTTTCAGTTTTGATGGCGGAGGGTTTCCGCGGTCAGCCGGATGACTGACCGAATGCCCTGGATGGTGTGCTCCGATCGGAGCACATGTGATGAATGTAGGAACGTAAGATCTACTCAGACTGCATCTCTGCTGCGTTTGACGATTTTGAGCCTTGCAGGCCTGAAATGGTCAACGCTACTCTGCACATCATGATCACCAAGAAGTTTTGGATGAGTTCCTTAGTCGTCTCCAGTTTGTTCGTTGCTTGCGGTGACAAGGACGACCCTGACGACCCCGACTACTGTCCCGATGGCACGCTCGAGTGTGAGTGCCTCGAGGACTACAGCTGTGAAGGGGCCCTGGTTTGCGAGAGTGGCTTTTGCGTCCAGCCCAGCGGCTCTGGCGGGGGCAATCAAGGCACTGGCGGCAATGGTGACGGCGACGGCGACGGTGAGGGCACCGGCGGCAGCTACACGGCCACAGGCGGTAACGGCAATGGCAGTGGCGGCGATCAGACCGGCGATGGCGACGGCGACGGCACGGGCGGTGAAGAGTCGGGTGATGGCGACGGCGAGGGTGGTCTAGGCGGTCTCGGCGGCGGGCCCGGCGATGGTGACGGCGATGGCTCGGGCGGCGACGGCACAGGCGGCGATGGCGGTGGCGATGAGGTGGAATGTGAAGACGGCTGCGCGCTGTTGACGGTGCCGTTCACTGCATTCAACACCAAGACGCCCTTCTTCATCCAATACACGCCGGACATTGATCTCACCAATGCGGTCGTCACGGCGCGCGTCTTTGTGGAAATGGAGGGAAATTCGGGCGGTATTCAGCTGTTTGCTCAAAACGGCGGCCCGAACTACAGCGACAAGTACCACGGTTGGTCAGACTTTTACACTCTGACGTCGGATTGGGTCGACCTGACGTTGGATCTGTCTGCGATCGCTGACCCTGATTCGAATGGCTTTTCCAAGTCACAAGTAGTCTGGATCGGGTTCAACCTAGCGGTGACTGACAGCTGGGGGTCAGCAGCGACCGTTGGCACTGTCAAAGTCTATGTGGAAGACATCACATTCACGGCAGGTGCTGACGATGTGACGTTCGCGACCGATCTGGAGGGCTTGCAGGTGAACCCGTTCGTGACGACCGTTCCTGGTTCGAGCGTCGCGCTCTACCCCTAGTCGTTCGACATGCTCCAAAGAACGCGACTTGTGACGCGCCGACGCTGACCTCGGCGTGTCCTCAAGGAACCCCCAGAACCGCTTCAAGCAAAGGCAGTTTTGGGGGTTTTGTTTTGTCTTGTCTCGCGCTTACGTCTCGTCTTCGTTCGTCTCGAGCCGCGGTCGCCCAAAGATCTTGGAGCCAGGCGGCACGGACTTGACCAGCCACACGTTGCCGCCAATGACCGAGCCTTCACCCACCACGGTGTCACCGCCTAGAATGGTCGCGCCAGCGTAGATGGTCACCTTGTCCTCGATGGT
>Ga0315912_10002471_pt1 | contig 19637 bp, 22 predicted proteins | sample VfabasoilMG_FD_204469 | JGI IMG/M metagenome (GOLD analysis project Ga0315912, IMG submission 204469) | Garden soil microbial communities collected in Santa Monica, California, United States - V. faba soil | ecosystem: Environmental > Terrestrial > Soil > Garden | place: USA: California...
CGCGCGATCGAGTCGTTGACCACCGACTCGATCGCCGCCCAGGTGTCGGCCACCGTGTGCCCCTGGACGATGTTGTTGATCCCCCAGCCGCACACCACCACGTGGTACCCGACGCCCTTGATCGAGTTGTTGTATCGGGTCAGCATCGACTGCGTGGTGTTGCCCGACTTTCCGAAGTTGGCGCACCCGATCCGCGGGAAGAGATCGCGATCGGCGTGGGTGTCCCAGCAGCGGCCGCCGGTGGGCTTGTTCGCGGTGAGCGAGTCACCCAGGCAGGCGGCGATCTTCCGCACGAAGAGCTTGGGGATCAGCGTGGTCATCGGATCTCGCCTCCGGCATCGGAGTCGATCAGCCGGTTCATGATCACCCGGTTGGCCTTCGACAGGTTCGAGTTGAAGAGCACCAGCGACCGCAGGTCGATCTCGGCCAACGTGTCGATCGTCGGGGCGGCGCTCCCGTCGCTCCCCAGCGTGTAGTCGCGCTGCGCGTCACCGGCGCCGAGCGGGTTGCCGAAGGCGACCTCGGTGAAGTGGTAGCCGTCGAGGCTCACGCCGAGCGCGGTGCCCGTCCCGCGCACCAGCACCTTCACGTACTCGCCCGGGGGCGTGAGGTAGGTCGTCTGCACCGACGCCAGAACCCCGGTGTTCGCCACCAAGTCGGCCTTGATCTCCCCCTCTTCGCGCGTTGGCTGGCTCGGCGGGTCGAAGTACCCGGTGAGCTTCACCGAAAGGCCGGTCGTGCCGGAGCCCAAGATGAACCGCGTAGCCGACTCGATCGAACCACCGCGCCGCCGGAACAAGAGGTAGAGGTCGAACACCCCCACCGTGTGCAGGAACGAGAGCACCGACTTCGTTCCGACCGCGGTGAGCGTGTCGGCCACCCCGTCGAAGGCGACCACCTGCTCGCGGCTGATGCTCTTCAGCAGCGGGGCGCCACCGCTCACGGTGAAGTCGGCGACCGCGCTGCCCTGGTTCTTCCACTCGATCAGCTGATCGCCGTGGTGGAGCAGCGCGTTCGACACGCCGTCGATCGCATCGGCGCTCAGGAACACGAGAGGGACGACGGGCAGGTCGGAGAGCTTCAACGCCGGAAAGCCTCACCCGCCGCGTGGACAACATGAGGCGCCTCGAGGTCTAGTTGCTGGTGCGGGTCGGGCTCAGCCGACCAGCGAAACCAAGGAGGTCGCATTGAAAGCGCTATCAACGGTGGCGGTGTGCCTGGTCGTGGGGTGCGGAGCTGCTCCAGCCGAAGTGCTCGAGCTGTCGGCGACGGGCCTGGTCGTGACCTGCCCGGCCAACCCCAGCTTCGAGGATTCGGGGCCGAGCAGCTCGCCGCCGCCCGGGTGGCTGGTGCCGATCACCTCGAGCCCGTGGGGCTCCGGGGTCAAGCTCCTCGCCGGCACAAATTCGAGCGAGGGCCTCAAGTTTGTGCGGCTGACAACCCTTGACGCCGACTCCCCGGCGGTGATCGCGAGCGGCTTCTTCCCGGTGCCTGCCGGGCCCGAGCTGGTGGTCGTCCAGCTCCGGGGCTCTGGGCTGGTGCGCCTCGAGTCGGCCTACGTGGACGGCGCTGGCGAGCGGGTGGGGTCGACGATCGTCAGCACCGCCGAGCCTGGGCCCGGCTGGGGGAGCGCGGCCGCGGTGGTCAACCCGCCGCCCGGCTCCGAGCTGGTGAAGCTCTCGGTCGCCCTGGTCGGTGGCGCTGCTGGGCGCTGGGCCGACGTGGACGCGATCACCTGCGTCACGCGCGATCGATTCGGTCGACCGTGAAGTAGTTCGCGTTCCCGTCGGCGTACAGCGCAACGGCGCTCCCGAAGTCGTGGCTCAGCGAGATCTCCAGCGTATCGCCTGCCGCGAGCTGAACGACGGTGCTCAAGCTGGTGACGAGAAACCAGTTATCGGTCGCGGGTGCGAACGGGCGCGTGCCGTAGGCGACCGCGGTCCCGTTCTTCTCGAGCACCGCCTGGAAGAACTCGTAGAGGTCCCACCCGAGTTCGTCGCTGGTCACGAGCGCGGTGACCAAGTAGTGGCCGGCGGCCTGGGCGGTGAAGATCCCGGTGCCGACCGCATACTCCGACAGCTCGTCGTAGACCTCATCTTCAAAGACGACGGTCGCCCCGTTCGAGTAGCTCGCGCCCGCGTTCGTGGTCGCGCGCGAGTGGCTGACCTCGAAGTCGCTCTTGGTCGCGTCGCGAGACTCGATCGAGTCGATGTGCACCTCGCGGCCGCTGGCGCCGAGCTGGACGAGGATCTTCACCTGGGCGAAGCGGGCTCCGGCGGGCGGGTTGATCGCCCCGGCGAGCTTCTTCCACTTGTCGACGTCGGTGGCGAGGTCGTAGCTCGTGGTGGTCGGCGACCCGGTGCGCTCGAGCGCCTGGTCGTAGTAGCTGATCTGGATCTGAAGGTTGTTCCCGCTGCCCGCCTTCCGCTTCGCCCAGAAGGTGACAGCTTGGATGTATTCGACCGGGGCCTCGTCGGCGCTGTAGGCGATCGGGAAGATCGCCGAGGTGATGTGCGCCGCTGTGATCGCGTCGGTGGTGACGAGCTTGACGTAGTTGCGGCCGCTGACGCCGTTGGCGTCGGTCATCAGCAGCTCTCGGGTCCCCCAGCTGCCGGCGGTCCAGAAGTCGGGCGGCCCGGCCGGGTCGAGCTGCGTCTCGAAGCTGCCGTTGAGCGGGCGGCGCCCCCAGTAGACCTCCGGGTTCGCGTGCGTTGCAGCAGCTCGACCAGGGGTGAACGACACCTCGGCCGACGCTCCAGACCGTACCGGCTGCCCCGCGTTCCACGTGACCGCGATCACCTTCGCGTAATGCGGCTTGGCCGGGTCGAGGTTGCCCACCTCAAAGAAGCGCTCCTTCCCCGTCGCGACCAGGGTGGCACTCGAGGGCGTGAAGGCGATCGTGGTCGAGAGGTGCAGCTCGAACTGCGTCTCCTTGGAGCCCCGCGGCGCCGTCCAGTCGAACGAGATCCGAGCCCCGCCCACCGGCTTCGAGTCGACCGTGATCGTCATCGGCGCGAAGTTCTCGAGCGCGGTGAACTGGTGCTGCTCGGCGCCGTAGGAGTCGGTCAGCCGCTGCTTCCACTTCGTCTTGCCGCTCGCCGGCTTGCCGCGCAGGGTGAAGGTGGTCGACGACTCGGCGGCGCTGTGAACGTGGTCGTACCGGACCATCGCCAGCTTCTGGTTGCTGTCGAAGTGCACGCCGTTCGCGGCGAGCGTGTAGAGGTCGGGCAGTTCGGCGAAGGGGAAGAGCGGAACCGTCGCGGTGAGCTCGGCGGACGGCTCGGCGAGATCGGAGAGGATCGCGTTCGCGAGGTTCGTGGCCTCGGTGCTGGTGTCGATGTTCGAGGTTGACGACTCGGCCACCGACGCCCACCGGCGGCGGTACTTGGTCACCGAAGCCGAGTCGGTGACGCGGACCAGCTTCCGCTTCGGAAAGCCGCTGGCGTCGAGGTCTTGTGAGTCCGAGTAGATCACCTCGATCACGTTGCGAATGTCGAAGACCTGAATCTCCGCCCGCCGGATCGCCTCGACCTTGGTCACCGCGAACGTGCGAAGGGACGTCGTGCTCGAGCGCAGCGGGTCGTACAGCTTGAGCTTCATCGTGCCCGAGCCGCTGTCGTACATGTAGCGGATGCACCAGCCGATCGAGTCGGCCAGCAGGCGCAGTTCCTCGAAGAGCCCCTGCTTCGTGATCAGGAACGACTTGACCGCGAAGCTCGGAGAGACGGGGCACCAGAGCGTGACGGTGCCGATCCCGAGGTTGTCGTCGAGCACCTGCTGGATCACCGTCTCGAGCGCGGTGCCGGTGGTCTTCGAGGTGGCGCCCGACTCGGTGAAGGTGACACCGCCGCTCGTGACCGTCGACCCGCCGCCGGTCGGCCACGTGGGCTCGGTGCTCGCGGCGATCCCGGTGGTGATCGAGGTGACCCGGTAAAAGTGGGCGTTGCTGTTCGGGCTGGTGGGGATCACCCGGTCGCCGACCGCGTAGGTCTGCGACGGCTCGAAGACGTAGCAACCGCGATCAGCGTTCGCGCCCTGGGCGAAGGCGTAGACGCGCTCGCGCTCGATGTACGTGTCGATCAGCAGCGCCGCGTCGTCGCGCCCGGAGATCGTCAGGGTGTTCGACCCCCACGACACGACGTCGATGTAGCCGGAGAAAGCGAGGTTCCAGCTCGGGATCGCAGGGTCGTCTTCGGCGTTGAGCGCCCACTCGATCCGCATCGCTCGGCCGACCTGCAACAGGGCCGCATAGGCGGTGTCGATGTTGAACTGTCGGTTGGCGCCGCTGGTCGCCATCAGCGGCGCGAGGCTGAGCAGCTCGACCTCGCGCACGAGATCAACGCTCCACTTCTCGCCTGGGTCGTCGATGCCTTGCCCCCAGCGCACCGCCTTGATCAGGTTGACGCCGAGCGCATAGCTGTCGAGGGCCCGAAGCGTGGCGCCGGCGTCAGCGACCTTGATCCGCGCCCTGGTCTTGCGCGCGGTGCCGTCGAGGATCGCCCCCTGGTTCGTGGTGATCGTCCGCATCGGGGCTCACTTCTCCTCGAGCATGAAGGCGAAGTTCTGGATCGCCTTCTTCTTCCCCGTGCCGCGGTTGGCCACCATCGCCTGCAGACGGCCGCCCTTCCCGAGCACGTCGACCGTTGACCCGTCCTCGATCTCGTCGCCCGAGGCCTTGAGGAACGGGAGGTCCGGAAACGCGGTGTTGAACGCGTACATCTGAGCCGGCCAGTCGTCGGGCACGAGCCACGGCAGCAGCACGAGGTCGTCGAAGTCGCCGTCGACCCCGTCTTCTCCGAGCGTGAGCTGCCCGGTGCTTGGCGTCAGCACGAGAAACGGCGACGCTCCCGCGTCGTTACGGACGCCGTTGAACCACTTCGCGCCGTCGGTGCGCAGCAGCAGGTGCTTCCACGTGCTGTCGTAGTACCAGACCGCGGCCGTCGCGGCGGTGTTCGCCTTGAACGCGAGCCAGTTGACGTAGTTGTCCGAGGTGACGCCGCGGGCGAAGTAGGTCCCGAACTTCGCTCCGTGGCCACCGGTGACAAACGACATGTTGGCGCCCACGTAAGTCGGGGCGAGGCCCTTGGCGCTGAAGAAGGTCTGGCTCTCGAAGCTCCAGTTGTGGCCGAACCCGAAGACGAGGTTCCGAAACGCCAGCGCCGTCGCGGCTAGCTGTGGTGTCAGCCTGAAGTTCCACTTGCGCTTCACCGCGCGCCGGTTGACCAGGGGCGTCCCGTCTTCGGTCCGGTGCGACTCGCCGAGTTCATCGTGGTCGAGGTCGCCGGTGTTCAGCGCCACGTCGACGCGGATGCCGTTGAGCTTGAGGAAGTCGGTCACAGGGCGAAGTCTCCGCTACGGCTCGAGCCCGCGCGCTCGCGGCGCCCCAGCTCCTGGAGCTGGTTCCACAGGTCGAAGAGGCTCTGGACCCCGTAGAGGTTGAGCGTGCCGATCGAGATCTGCTGCACCATGCCACCGCCGCCGCCGTCGCCGCCGGCAGCTCCGACCGACGCCTGGGGGGTGACGTTCCCGCCGTTGATGTTGAACGCGCCTCCGCCACCACCCGCGACACTCGCGCCTCCTCCGCCACCACCCGCCGCGGTCGCCGCGCTCGAGCTGCTCGCCATCTGGTGCTTCTTCGCCTTGAACTGATCGGTCGCCCAGACGCGCGCCTGGTTCTCGGTGAGGCCGAAGCTCAGCGCCTGGTTGAAGAGGCCGATCCACAGCTGCTTGTCCGCCTGGGGGAGCGCGTTGAACCACTCCGGCGAACCCTCGGTGTAGGCCTCGGGAGGCGGGGTGTACGGCTCCGACCTCGTGCTCTCGGAGAACTGGCCCTGCTTGACCGTGTTCGAGTACTGGCCGCTGTAGTCCTGATTGAGGATCGAGGCCGTGCCGTATTGGTCTGCTTCCGCAGTCACCATCCCGACCGGCGCCGCACCTCCGCCTCCGCCGCCGCCCGTGCCACCGCCCAGCCCGACGTCCGCGGCGAACTGCGCCCCCCGGAGCTTGTAGCCGGTGGGCAGGTTCTCTCGGAACTCCTCGAGCTTCTCGGCCGTCTTCTCGAGCTGGTCGCCAAGCTCCTCGGCCGGCACCTTCACCGCCTCGAACGGCTCGTTGATCACCTTGTTGAGCTTGTCGCGCAGGTTGAGCAGGCCCTTGTCGTGGTTGCCGCCGAGGTCGCTGAAGAACTTCGCCAGCTCGACGAAGCCGAGCGCGACCGCGGCCACCGTCTTCGCCAGCGCGAGCAGCGCGAACTTGATCACCGTCATCACGTCGGCGCCGAACGCGCCGAAGAGGCCGTGGACCACCTCTGAAACGGTCTGCATCATTTCGAACAGGGGGCTGAGCGCGTTCCCGAGCTGCTCAATGTCGCGGCCCATCGACTCGTTGAAGAAGTCGATCATCTTGGTGAAGCTGCTCATCCGCGAGACGAGTTCGACGATGATCGCCAGCAGCGCGCCCCACGGGCCACCGCTCGCCATCCCCTCGATCCCCGCCTGCATCAGCGCGCCGCCGGTGCCCATCTTCGACAGCAGGTTGTCGAGCTGACCGCGGAAGGCCGCCCCAAAGGCGTCGAGCTGCTTCTGAAGCTGGCCGGTGAAGCTGTTCTCCACCTGCAACCTCTTGAACAGCTCGACCTCCTGCCGAGCCTGGTAGTCGGCCACCATCCGGTCGTGATCCGCGTCGCCGAAGCGGGCGGTCACGTCCATCGGGTCGAAGGTCATCGTTGCCGCGGTGCCGCCGCCCTTGTCGTTCTTCAGCTGCTCGAAGCGCCGGCGGATCCCGTCGGCCGACTTCTTCGCGGCCGCCTCGTCTTTCTTCGCGGCTTCCTCGAAGCCGGTGCCGTCGTCCCAGATCCCCTTAAGCCTGTCGGCGAGGCCCTCGGCGACGCCGACCATTTCCTTCGCCCAGTCGGTGCCGTCGCCCAGGATCGCGTCGAAGTTGCCCTTCGCCGCATCGGCGATCGCGGAGGCGACCCGGGCGATCGTCTTGCCCACCGCCTCGAACAGGGCGCCGATGATCACGCCGCCCGACACGAGCCCCTTCAGGAACCCGGTGAGCACGATCACGGCGCCCTTCAGCGCGTCGACCCCTTCCTTGCTCCCGAGCAGCTCGTTTGTGAGCCTGGTCAGCATCGGCGCGAGCTGGCCGGCGACCTGGGCGGCGACGCCCTTGAAGACGCGCTCGAGCTTCTCCATGTTGTCGTTGAACTCTTCGGCGGCGCGCGCGGTCTGGCCGCTGATCGTGATCCCGAACTTGTCGGCCTCTTCGCCCAGCGCCGCGAGGCCCTCGGCGCCCTGGTTGAGGAACGGGATCATTTCGGCGCCCGACTTGCCGAACACTTCCATCGCCATCGCCGACTTTGAGGCGCCGTCTTGCAGGTTGGCGAACTGGCGCGCGAGGTCCGACATTACGTCGGCGCTGTCGCGGACCTTCCCAGAGCTGTCGGTCACGCGGACGCCGAGCGACGTGAAGATCGCCATCGACTCGCGCGAGCCAGCGGCCGCGGCGGCGAGGTTCTTGTTCAGCTTCGAGAACGCGCCGCCGAGTTGCTCGGTCGACAACCCGGCGAGGCCGCCCGCGTAGTCGAGCCGGCTGAAGCTCTCGACCGAGGTGCCCGCCGCCTGGGCCATCTTGCCCATTTGATCGGCGGCATCGGCGCCGGCCTGGACGAAGCGCGACAGGCCGGCGATCGCTTCCTTGCCGACCTGAAAGCCCTGCATCTGGGTGAGCGACCGGAGCTGCTCGCCGACGCCCTTCACCGTGGCGCCGAAGCTGCCGAGCGCGCTCTTCGCGGCGTCGAGCCCCGAGCGGAGCGACGCCGAGTTGAGCTGCAAGTCGACGATCAGGGAATCGAGCTTCGCCACGCCTCACAGCTTCGGGTCGGGCGTGGACACCTGTCGTTCGGAGCCGGCGCTGGGCGACGCCTGGTCGTCGGCCTTGCGCTCGAGCACGTCGGGAGCTGGCCGGAGCTGCTCGCGCATCTTGGCGATCAACCGCCGCTGCGCCTCGCGCTCGATCTCCTCCGGGTCGTCGCTCTCGGCCGACTCGTCGAGGTCGGCGAAGATCCGCTGGTCCATGAACGTTGAGGGCGGCTCGAGCGGGGCGTTCCTCCCGCCGAGCATCTTGCCCAGGATCATCAGCAGCCGCCCGAAGCGCAGCTCGTCGACCTCGTAGCCCCAGGGTTCGATCGTCTCGAACGCCTGCCACTCCTCGAGCTGGTCGAGGGTGAGAACGCGCAGCAGGAGATCGGGGTGCGGGCAGCCTACGGCTTTGCAGAGCCGGAAGAGGCTCCGGCGGCCGGGCTGCCCTCGGAGTTTTTTACGAGCGCCTCGGTCGCGCCCATCTTCTTCTGAAGGCTGCTCATCACCTTTGCGATCAGCGTGAACGACTCCTCCGCCGGCACGACCTCGAAGAGCTGCTCGGCCTCTTCCTTCGAGATCATCGCCCCCGTGTCGTGTGCAACCGCGGAGGTGAACAACAGCAGGAAGACCTCGCGCGACATGCTGCCGGCCTTCTGCTTGCCCGATGCGTCGATGATCTCGACCGACTTGGCGCCGGTCACCTTCACCAGCTTCAGCTTCTTCGTGAGGCCTGGGATCGAAATGTCTTCGGCGGTGGCGAGGCGGAGCGCGCGCACCTCTTCTTCGGAGAGGAAGGGCATAGGCGCCACCCTACCTCGAACGCATCGGGGAGGGCGACCGGTCTTCGATCGCCCTCCCCGCGCGCACGCCCTGGTGATGGTCGGGAGGCCGTGCCTCGGTTCCGGTTTCCCGGGTCCGACCTTCGGTGGGATTACGTGCTGCCGAGCTTCAGCGCCTTGATCGTGACCGAGGTCACGACGTCGCAGGTCACCTTCACGCGGCCCGAGGCGTTGTTGTAGATGCCCGGAGCGAACGGGCCGATCGCCTTGGTGGCGCCGTTGGCGATCGAGACGGTCTTGTCCGTGACCGCCATCCCGTCGAGGGTGGCCACCGCGTCGATCGTCGCGACGATGCCCGAGCCGCTGCCGTTCTTGATCTCGACGAACTCGACCCCGGTGTTCGGGAACTCGTCGCCGGTGGTGGCGGTGGCCGCAGAGCCGGCAACGTCGGTGCCGGAGCGGTCGATGGTTGCGACAGTGAGAGTTGCCATTGCGGTTGACCTCGAGTGGACAGCGAGAAGGCGTTACGTCGGCGAGTAGAACCAGGTCGGCAGGTTCTGGATCTTCAGGGTCACCTTGCCGGCGACCTTGTTGTTCACCGAGCCCGACGGCTCCGGCGCCTGGGTAACGATCGCCTTGAAGGTGGCGGTGGTCGGGGTGGTGTCGTGGTCGGTGAACACGACCTTGAAGTCCCGCTTGGTGCCCGCGCGCATGTCGGTGCGCAGCCCCTGTTGCTGGGCGTCGGGGCCGATGAAGTTCACGTCGAAGCTCAGCTCGCCGCCGTCGGTGAGGCCGGCGATCGACTCGAATCCTTCCGAGTCGTAGCTGGTGGTGTCGATCGCGGTGGCCTTCTCCGTCGGGCCGGTGTGCGCCGTGACCTCGGCGATCGTGGTGAAGACCGCGCCAGCGTCGTCGCCGCGCTGGATCTTGAAGCCCTTCGTGCTCTTCGCCTTGCTCGCCATCGTTCGGTCTCCTCGGGTAGTGGCGACCCTACGGCCGCCCGTGGACAGCCATCAGCGGAACACCTGAAACTCCAGCAGCACGCGATCCAGCTCGGCCTCGTCGTCGTAGAAGGCGCGCTTGAGCGAGTGGCTCACCTGCAGGCCGCGCTCGCTCGGGTCGTCGGGCACCTTGGCGATCGCGAGGTCGCCGATCGCCGCGATCACCGCGTCGCCGACCAGGCGAGCGTCCAGCGCAAGGGCCGCGTAGCAGTCGACCTGAAGCCGGGTGTCGTCGGGGACGTCGGCGGCCTTGGCGGTGTAGCTCGCTTGCGGCACCCCATCGACCTCGAAGAAGACCACGTAGGGCGCCTGGGTTCCCTCGGGCGCCTTGTCGGGGAAGATCTTCTCCCCAACCAGGGCGGTCAGCCCGGCGTCCGCCAGCAACTTCGCCGAGAGCAGCTCGATCAGCGTCATCGCTTCCCGCCTCGCTTCCGGATCGAGGCGATCTGCTTGTTGATCTCCACCGCCATCAGCTCGGCCACCTTCGCCGCGTTCTGGTCGAACGCCGGGCGCAGGAAGGGGCGCGCGCGGGTGTGCGCGGTGCCGAACTCGACGAAGTGCCAGCGGCGAGCGGGCGGGAGCTTGCCCGGCACGTTCGGCCGCTTTCCGATGCGGAGCCCGACAACGACCACCGTGTCGCCGGCGCCTGGGCGCTTCGTCGAGATCGTGATCGAGGCGCGAAGCTCTCCCGTGTCCTCGACACAGTTGGCGATCGCCGCGTCGATCACCGGCTGGAACGACTTCCGAGCAGCTCGCATCAGGGCGCGCGCGGCCGTCTTCGCGCCGAACTCCATCAGCTGCTCCTGAAGACCGGCGAGGCCCTCGAGCTTCATCGACACGAACGGCGGCGAGCTCACGGCGACGTCCGCCCGACCAGTTCTTCGGTGGTGACCAGCAGCTCGGCGCGCATCCCGTCGGGGTCGATCGCGCTGAGAATGTTGAACAGCTTCGAGCCCCAGCGGATCCGCATCTGGGGGACGATGCCGTCCCGCCACCTGAGCTTGAAGAGCGTCGGCACGCGCCCCTGCCGCTCCTGGGCTGCGAAGATCTCCTTGCCCGTCGAGCGAACCACCTCGGCGCGCACTTCCTTCACGAGGATCCACTCGTTCTTCGGCTCGCCCGCGGTGTTCTTCGCCGTCGTCCGCTGCTCGAGCCGAATGAGCAGCCGCATCCGCCCAGGGTTGATCGCCACGGGGTCAGATCCTCATGATCCGGTGCTGGTCGAGCACCGCCGCCAGCGCCAGCGGCACCTCTGAGACGATGTTGCCGATCACCACGGCGCCGCGGTTGTCGTAGAGGTGCGCAATCGCCATCAGCAGCCCGAGCTTGAGCGAGCGGGGCCCGGCCCAGACGCCAAGGGTCGCCGGCCAACCCACCGTGAAACGAATCTTCACCGCGTCCCACTGGGGACGGGTTTCAGGCCAGCTCTGCTGGTAGGCCAGCATCAGCTTCCCGGGCTCGCTCACCGTGTCGACCGTGTAGACCGACGGTGAGAGCGTCTGCTCGACGCCGTTGGGGTCGAGGTACTTGATCGAGGTCACGCCCCCGACGTTCCCGAGCTGAAGCTCGATCCACGGCAGCTCGCCCGGGCGCCAGCTGGGATCGGTGAACCCGAAACTGGGGTCGCGGAGGTTGCGCGACCCCAGCTCGAGCGTGTCTTCGCCGAGGAACCCCGGGAGCACCAGCTCCCAGGTTTGCGTCACGAGCTTGCGGTTGCAGTAGCTCTCGACGAACTGCGTTGCGGCCGCGATCGTGTCGATCGTCTTCTGCACATCATCACCAGGCGAGAGGCGGAGGTGTGTCTCCGCCTCGAGCTGGGTGACCGGCTCCGATGCCGGCGCGGTAATGAGCCGAAGCGGCATCGGAGCGCGCCTCGGTTACGCGATCGGGGTGGTCGGCGCGAAGACCGGGCAGCCGAGCATGGCCATGGCCATGATGAAGCCGCCGGTGGTGGCGCCGGTCTGGACGATCTTCGCCCGGACGTAGCGCTTCGAGCCCTTGTAGCCCACCTGCTTGATCGTGCTGTCGTCCGCCGCGGTGGTCCCGACGAACGTGAAGCCGTTCGCCCGGCCGATCAGATCCTTGTCCGCGACCGCCGTCTCGCCCGACATGTTCGAGGCATCGGACTCGTAGATCGTCACCGTGAAGGTGCCGTCGGTGATCGCGCCGCTGATGAAGAAGAACTCCAGCGCCGAGAAGCCAGCGCGGTCGATCGTCGCGCCGGTCTTCGTGGTGTCGCCCGCCTGGATCGCGGCGGGGTCCGTGGAGACCATCGCCTTGATCACGCTGTTCAGATCCGGGTTGTTCATTTTGTTTTTCCTCCGTTGCTGCCTGGTGCTGCGTTTGGAAAGGGGTGAGAGAGGGAGAGCCCCGACCGGTTCGCCGGCCGGGGCTCGGTGCACTTCGGGTCAGCCGGCGGTTAGGTCCGCGTGCTGTTCAGGGTGACGATCGGGCTCAGGGTGTTCGAGCCGTTCTGCCGAACGATCGCCGCGGGCCAGTAGCTCTGACCACCGATCCGCATGATGAAGCGGAACGCCACGTGGTCGCTGTCGAAGTAGAGGTGGATCGAGGTGTCGGTCCGGATCCCCTGGGTCTTCTTCGCGGTCAGGTACTGGGTGAGGTCGGTGAGGATCACGTCCCCCTCGGTGCCGAGCGCCGAGCACGCCTCGACCGGGATCACCGGGCGCCCGAAGAGCGTCGAGAACGGCGCCCCCGAGAACCCGCCGGGCGGCAGGTAGACGGGGAAGCTCGGGGTGCTGCCCGGCATCACCATCAGCTGCAGCTGCGGCTCCACGTCTTGGTTGATCAGCCAGATCGCGTTCTTCCGGAACGGGGCGTAGAGGCGCGCCCACATGTCGGTCACGTTCTTCGCGACGAACGTGCCCGCGCCCTGACCGGACACCGCCGCGACCGTCACCTTCGCCGGGGAGTTGAGCAGGCCGCGCGGCTTGCCCACCCCGTCACCGGAAACGATCGCGGTGTTGATCAGCGAGGTGAACTTCTCCGGCACCTTCGACTCGAGCCAGCCGGTCATCGCGGGCACGTCCTCGAGCAGCTCGTCCGTGAGCGGCACCAGGGCGGTCAGCTTGTGCAGCTTCGTCTCGAACTGACCGATCTTCGGCTTGCTCTGGGTGATCGTCCCGCCCTCGTCGCTCCACCCGCCGAGCACACCGCCCGAGGTCTGCCACGGGGTGGTGGTGTCCTGGGGCAGCGTCAGCACGTTCGACTTGGTGGTCTGCTGGTCGGTGCGCGAGAGCAGCTCCGTCTCCGCCTCGACCATCTTCATGATCTTCTCGCGGAAGTCGGGCGGCACCGCGAACCCGCCGTCCGCGCCCACGGCCTCCTGCCCGTAGGTGGTCGGCGCGTTCTGGATCCGCGGGTCGGGCTTGCCCCGCTTCGTCACCGCCGCGGCGATCGCGAACTCGCCCATGGAGCGGAAGCCCCACCCGCCCTTGCGGACGCCGACGCGATCACCGACCTCGATCCGCGCGCGCCGCGTCTCCTCGGCGCCGCCGTCGTCATCGTCGCTCGCGTTGTCGGGGCGCACCCGGCGCTCCTCGGGCTGGCGGAGGCGCTCGTTCATGACCGCCGCCTGGGTCCGCACGCGGATCTCGCGCTCGGTCGCCGCGAACTCGCGGTTGATCCGCTCCGTCTCCTCCATCTCCTCCGGAGTCATCGGGCGGTTCTCGCTGTCGGCGGTGTTCTGGATCACCTGCACCTGCTCGGCGAGCTGCTCGAGCCGGGCCTGAAGGGTGTCCATCACGGCTGCCGAGCTGGCGGGGGGCGGCGGCTGGGGCGCGCCGTTGTTCGGGTTACGGCTGGGGATCGCGGGAGGCATCGTTCGTTTCTCCGTCTTGGTTTGAACAGCGTGGGTTACCGGCTGGCCGGCGGCGTTCCGGGCTGGCCCGGGGAGTTCCTTCGGCGAGCCATTTCGGCCTTCGCCTTGAGCACGGTCGCGGGGCTGAACCCCTTGAGCCGCTTCTGCGTCAGTTCGAGCGCGTTGAAGAGCGGCGAGCGCACCGAGTTCTTCGCGCCCTCTTCGCCGTCGCCCTCTTCGGGCGGGTCCTCGACGATCTCGTCGGTGAACCCCAGCTCGAGCGCCTTCGCGGCGTTCATCCACGTCCCGTCGGGCGGCGCCGCCATCAGCGCGAGCATTTCCTCCACGGGCCGCTTCGTCTTGCGCGCGTACGTCTCGGCGATCGTGTTGTTCTCGAGGTCGAGCAGGTCGGCGACCGCCCGGAGGTCGACCGCGCGCCCGGCCGCGCCCGACCAGGCCTGGTGAACCATCCACGTCCCGACCGGCGAGGTCTTCACCACGTCGCCGGCCATCGCGATGAAGGTGGCCGCGCTCGCCGCGATTCCGTCGACGTGCACGATCTTCCGCGCCTCGAAGCGCTTGAGCTGCGTGTAAATCGACTTCGCCTCGAAGACGTCGCCGCCCTCGCAGTTCACGAAAATGTTGAGCGTCTTGACGCCCGCCATCGCCGCCAGCGCGTCGCGCACCGAGTCACCGGTGATCCCGCTGTCGGTCCAGCAGTCCCAGCCGATCGGCTCGTAGATGAACAGCTCCCCGATCGCGCTCGCCTTCTGCTCCGTCGACTCGGCGGCCGCGGCGTCGGCGCGCACCTTCCGGCCGCCGCTCAGCACCAGGCCGAAACGATCCTGCCGACCGTTGAACCCCATCAGCCCGAAGCGCCCGGCGGGGCCGCGGAACTTAGAGGCGATGCGCACTGCCCGACCGTGGGTGAGTGGGTTCATGGGCGACAGGCTGCCCCGACCCGTGGACAGCTTGCGCCCCGTGGACCTAGAACCCGGGCATGACCATTCGCGTGCTGGTGCGGAACGTGGACGATGCCGGGGCCGGGAACGAGAAGTCGATCAAGGTGACCGGCCAGCTCTACAGCCGCGACGACAAGGGCGCGATCACCGGCGCCGCGGTTCAGGACGAGGTCGTGCTCAAGCCCGGCGACGCCCAGGAGTTCTGGGCGCACTCGACCCGCGATCTCCTGATTCAGGAGGTCTAAGGCTCGGTCGTCGCGGGGAGCAGCTTGGCGACCGCCGCGTCGGGCGGCTCGCCGTCTTCGACGCGGGCCGCGACCAGCAGCAGCTCCTCCGGCACCAGCTCGCGGCCGAGCGCACGTGCGGCGAAGGGCTGGGCTGTCGCCAGCTCTTCGAGGAGACGCGGCCACAGGCGCTCGCGCTCGATCTGCAGGCGCTGCTCGAGATCGGCTGAGCCGTGGCGTCGGCCCAGGTCGGCGCGTCGGTTCGCCAGTCGGCGGGCGTAGCGATCGACGATGCCACCGACCAGGGCGACCAGCGCACGGCGCGCGTAGGTGGCCGCCTCGTCGCCGTCGGTCGAGGCCTCGCCGTCGTCGCTCTCGTCCTCGGCATCGTCGGTGCCCGACGGCAGCGCGGGCGGCGGCTTCGCACCAGGCGGGGGCGCCTCGAGCAACTTCTTCACCGTCGTCATGTTCGACTGCACCAGCAGGACGTCGCCTTCGGGGCCAGCGTGATTCATCCCCTCGCGCGAGCGAATGTCGTTCGCCGACATGACCCCGTTCTGGCGGAAGATCGCGTACGCCTCGGCGCGCGACTTCATGTCGCCCGCGAGCAGCGGCGAGGTGTCCAGCTCGGTGCACTTGAACGGCGCGCGATCCTGCCGGAGGAGCTTGAAGTCGGCTTCCTGGGTGAGCCTGCACTTCCACGGGTTCACCGCGTCGGTGACGAACTCGAGCGCCTGGTGCTCGATGTTGCTGAAGGTCGCATGGAGCAGGTGCTGGATCTTGTGCAGCGGCACGCCGAACCAGCGCGCCACCTCTTCGACCGAGAACTGCCGGCTCTCCACCATCTGCGACTTCTCGGGCTCGAACCCGAGCTTCTCGACTTCCATCCCGGCCTCGAGGAAGAGCGGCTTGTGCGCGTTCTCCGGGCCCTTGCGCTTCTCGGCCCAATCCTCTTTGAGCGACGCCTTCTGCTTGTCGTCGAGCTTGCCGCCGTAGCGCAGAGCGATCGACGGGCTCGCGCCCTGACCGAAGAACGCGGCCGAGTAGCGCTCCTGAGCGGCGAGCACCCCGAGCGACTTCGCAGCTCGAGCGATCAGGTTGTCGCCCATCAGGCCCGACAGCCCAGGCCCGCGCAGGTGCAGCACGTCGCGCTGCTCCAGCTCCACCCGCTGCCCGTCCTCCTGACGAACCTCGTAATAGAGCGTCCACGTGTCGCGCCGGCGCCGCGGCTGGACGCGATCCGTCTGGAGCGGCCAGAGCTGCGCGACGCGGCCGCCCATGTCGCGAACGATCTCCGCGTAGGCGTTTCCGAACGGCAGCGCCTGGAAGAGCATCGCCTCGCGGAATCCGATCGCCGTCATTTCGGGGTTCGGCCTCGTGTTGAGGATCCACGCGAGCGGATCGTCGGCGAGCAGCTCGCGTCGCCCGGGCCCGAGCGGGCGGTAGACGTTCCATGGGCACTGACCGATCGCGCGGGCGATCACGTCGATGCACGCCCAGACAGCTCCCAGCGACAGGATCTCGTCGGGCCCGAGGTTGAGCCCGACCACTGGGTAGGGCAGCACGAAGCGAGTAGCGGCGACCGGATCCTGCCCCCGGCGCATCGCGGCGAACACATCGCGGACCCAGGCGATCGGGCTTCTCACGTTCGCAGACTCCCCCGGGGCGTGGACACCTAGAGCTGAAAGAACCCTTCGCCGCTCTCGTAGGGGCCCGGGGTCCGTAGCGGGCTGACCAGGTGCCGACCGAGCGCCATGATCAGCGCGACCACGCCGTCGATCTTCGCCTTGCTCTTCTCCTTGTCGGGCTTGATGTTGCCGGCGGGGTCGGTCGCGGTCACGACGTTCGAGGCGTTCCAGCGCAGCACCGGGTTCCCCGAATGGCGCACGACGCGCTTCACCACCATCGCCTCAAGCTCTTTGCTCGGCAGGCTCATGGACTTGAAGCCCTGCCCGAACTCCACCATCGTCAGCCCCGACGCGGCCAGCTTCTGGGTGATCTGCGTCGCGCCCCACTGGTCGAAGGCGATCTCCTGAAACTGGTAGAGCCCCGCGAGCTTCTCGACCTCCGCCTGGATCGTGTCGTAGTCGATCACCGCGCCGTCGGTCTTCGTCAGCCACCCGTCCCGCACCCACGGCTCATAGAAGCGCTGACCCTTGTCGGCGTAGGTGGCGATCGTCGCCTCGGGCAACCAGAAGCGGCAGATCACGTCGATCCCGGTGGCGTCGGGGAGCACCGCCACGAAGGCCGCGAGGTCGAGCTTCGCCGAGAGGTCGAGCGCGCCCCAGGCTGGGCGGCCACGGAGCGCCAGCTCACGCGCGACGGCGGTGGCGCGAACCTGCGCCGCGTGCGCGCCACCTGGTGGGAGCGACGGCTCGCACTCGCCCCAGCGCTCGAGGTTGAGCCAGCGCTTCGCGGTGCGCGTCCACACGTTGCAGTGAAGCCGGAGGTACTCGTTGAGAAACCCCGGCTGAAGCTGCGCCTTCGCCGCCTGCCGCTCGAGGTAGTCGGGCTTGACGCTGATCCCGTAGTTGGGGTTCGCCTGCCGCTGGGCCTCTTCGGTGAAGTAGTAGCCGCTGCCCTCGGTGGCTTCGTCCGCCGCGGCGATGAAGGCGAAGAAGCTGTCGTCCTCGATCGTCTGCTCGAGCACCTTGACCGCATAGTCGTGCTGTTCCCACCCGATCGACTCGACGTCGTAGACGCCGGCCGTCGTGATCGCCACGGTGAGCGGCTGCCGGCGGGCGCCCATCGCCGTATCAAGCACGTCCCAGACCTTGCGATCCTTGTGGGCGTGTAGCTCGTCCACGATGTTGCCGTGCGGGTTGAGCCCGTCGAGCGTGCCCGAGTCGGCGCCGAGCGGCTCGAACTTCGACGACGTGCGCGGAACCGAGAGATTGCTCTTGAGCTGGCGCACCCAGCGCTTCAGCTCCGGGCTCTTGGTCACCATCGCATCGGCGGCGCTCCAGACGATCCGCGCCTGGTCTTTCTTCGTCGCGCTCGCGTAGACCTCGGCGCCCTCTTCGCCGTCCGCGACCGTGAGGTAGAGCCCGATCCCAGCGGCGATCTCGCTCTTGCCGTTCTTCCGAGGGATCTCGATGTACGCGGTTCGGAAGCGCCTGGTGCCGTCGGGCCGGAGCCACCCGAACACGTGGCGGATCACTTCCTTCTGCCATTCCTCGAGCAGCAGCGGCTGCCCACCCCACTCGCCCTTGTGGTGCCGGCAGTAGTGCTCGAGGAAGTAGACCACCCGCTCGCCGGTGGGCTCGTCGTAGACGAAGCCCTGGGGGTGGTAGGTGACCACCTCGGCGCCGTCGGGCAGGCGCACGGTGATCGGCGCGGCGCCCTCTCGAGGTCTGGTCAGCGCGAGGTCGCGCTCGTGCCGCTCACGCCAGAGCTTCTCGAACTTACCGGGGGTCCGCTTCGGCCGAATCACCGGCGCCGGCGCGGGCGACGTCCCCGGCGGAGCCTGGTCGACGCTCACCGCGTGCGCGTCCCGCGATAGCAGGGGCGGCGGGGCGCGTCAGCCCAGCCGTGTCGCGCTTCGGCCTCCGGTGGCGCCAGCATGAAGAAGCTGGCGGCCACCATCAGCGCGTGTGCTGCTCGAGAGGCGAGCCGCTTGGCGTGAGCCGAGAAGTCGGGCAGCGACTCGACGAAGCCAGAGATCGCGGTCTGGTCGGTCCGGATCACGACCCGAAGCGAGGTCGTCGACCCGGTGAACCCGAGTCGAGGCCCGCTCGTGTCTTCGCTCGGCCAGAAGACCGCCATCCCCATCAGCTCACCTCCCCGACTTCTTCTCGGGCTGCTTGTCGTGCTTGGCCTTCAGGTGCTCGAACTTCTCCGCCTGCTCGGCGGCGGCCTTGTGCAGCCCGTCGATCTCCGCGGCGGACTTCTCGAGCTTTGCGTTCGCCGCGGCCAGATCGCGCTTCGCCTGCTCGGCCTCGCGCTCGGCGACCTTCCGGCGCTCGTCGAGCTGCCCGAGAATCTCCTCGGTGCTCTTGACCTTGCCGATCAGCTCACCGCGCTCAGCGCGGAGCCCGGCGATCTCGGCGTTCTCCGCCTCGACCTCGAGGGCCTGGTCGCGCACGCCGCGCACCGTCTCCTCCTGCATGTAGAGATCGGCGAGATCGAAGTGCGACCGAACGATCTCGATCGACTTGTGGACCCCGATCGAGCGCACGTGCGCCGCGCCGAGGGTGAGAGCTGCAAACAGGCGGGTGGATCCGTTCATGGTGTTACCTCCGACGGCGGGTTGGTTGCGACGCCTCTCGATCTACTCCCCGGCGGCGACCGGCCACCGCATTGATAGTGCTTTCAACGGCGCTCACTTCGGAGCCACCAGCCGCGGGCGCCCGAAGAGGAACGACTCGTCCGCATCGGGCGCCGCGCCGCCGCCGGCCTCTTTCTTCCGGCGCTCCTCTTCGAGCTTGCGCAGCGTTCGCTCGAGGCCCTCGGACTTCTCGAGCGCGGCGATCCTCCGGTTGAACTCCGCGAGGTGGGTCTGGACCTGGGCCCGGGCCGCGTTGGCGACCTTGATCAGCGGGTTGACCGTCTTCTGCCCGTAGTTCGACACGGTGAGCCCTTGCTTCTGGTAGCCGCGGGTCGCCTTCATCGCGAGCACCTGCGCGGAGCAGAGGTTCCCGAGCAGCTCGCCGTCCGTCTCGTAGAGCACGCGCAGCACGAGGTACTTCGAGCCGAGGTCGGTCCAGATCTTCTTGGCCTCGGGAGTGAGCCCGCGCGGCTGTCGAGGCCAACCCGGAGCCGGCCCGGGCGGAATCGAGGCCGGATCGGGCTCGCGATCGGCGCGGAAGGTGCCCTGGAGTTCCTTCAGCCGCTTCGGCTTGCGCGGCCTACCCACGGTGCTCCCCGTCTTCGGTCCAATGCGCGGGGTTCGAGCAGCCGCCGCTCTTCGCCACGTCGGGATCAGGGTCACACCCCCCGGGCGCCCCCTCCCCCCTACCGGCCCCCTCGATTTTGCCCGAGCGCACCGAAAGG
>Ga0315912_10002472_pt1 | contig 19621 bp, 13 predicted proteins | sample VfabasoilMG_FD_204469 | JGI IMG/M metagenome (GOLD analysis project Ga0315912, IMG submission 204469) | Garden soil microbial communities collected in Santa Monica, California, United States - V. faba soil | ecosystem: Environmental > Terrestrial > Soil > Garden | place: USA: California...
TAGATTGCAAATCTATAGGAAAGCTTTGAATAAAAGACTTATAAAAAAAACGAAAGCCGCCCCGACTAAGTCGGGGCGGCTTTTAAATAACCAGAATTCTAAAATTAGAAACCAGTATTTTGAACAAGCTTCCCTCCTGATAAATCAACTTCTACACTCGGTAAAGGAAACACATAAAATTTGGTTGAAGGAAATGGAAGTGGCACAGCAGTATCCAAATCAGCAATTTTTACAGGATCCCCAATACCACCAACTAGGTTAGTAACGGTTGATTCATAAGCTCTGTACGCTGTAACAGTATGCTCCAAAATACCCCACCTTCTCAAATCAAATAGTCTATGTCCTTCGGTGGCAAGCTCCAGCCTGCGCTCCCTTCTCACAGCATTTCTGGCATCTGCCTTCACAGTCCATGTACCAGGATATTGCTGCACATCATAAGTTGCCCAAGTAATAGATGCATCATCTATAGGAATAGTAAGAAGTCCACCTGTGTCAGGCGTTGCACCTTGGGCACAGTTAGCAGCTCTGGCCCTAACCTGATTTACATAACCGCGGGCAGTTTCATAATTATCTAATTCCACTTCACATTCTGCCAGCATTAATAAAACATCAGCATATCGAATTAATTCAACATTCTTTGAATGCAATTGACCAGTGGTCCATCCTGGTCCAGAAGGATCAGCTTTAAGTTTCATATTCTTCTTAGGAGAGTACAAACCTGCCCATCCTGAACCTCTAATCCAACCATCTGAGTGGAGACCCCAATCGAGATAAGGAACTCCTGTCCTTCCCATAACCCAGTCAATCCGTGGGTCAACTGTGGTTGAGCCTGCACCAACTGTGGCACGGGTTGCATTCCAAGGATTAGGAGTACCTGTCAATGGTTCAGCAAAGGCTCCTATTGGAAGTCCACTGCCATCAACTTGATAGGCGTTCGCCAAGTCTTGGGTAGGGTTATTGAAACCACAGCACCCTGAAACAGAGCCAGTATGTGGGGCGGCTAACCTCTCAAGGAAGTTTGAATTGGAAGCATTTCCATCGCCATCATTGATAGAAGCTTGCTGAGCAAAAATAGACTCCTTACCATTTTGCAATGAATTAGTAAACAAATCATTATAGCAAGTAGCTAATTGATACTTGTTTGAGAGTCTAACCGCATCAAAATCAGCCTTAGCCAAAGCATAACTCTTTTGGAATAAATATATTTTACCGCGAAGAGCTTTAGCTACGGTTTGATCTACCCTGCCGGCTGCTGCTTTATCAGCCTTAAGTTTTGCAATATTAGCATCACTTAAATCAGTAATAAGCTTTGGCAAAATATCAGCTGTGTTTGGCTGCTGAAAATCAGTGGTTATCGTTTCATCATAATAAGGAACGTTTTTCCACATTTTGTATGCTTCAAAATGGTAAAAGGTCCTAAGGAACTTCGCTTCGCTAATAATACGATCTACCTCCGTGGCGCTGCCACCATTGGCCTTATGTATATTGGCCAATTGTATAGTATTATTAGCCCTTCTTACACCTTCATACAGTGCTTGAAACTTATGAGTAAACACCAAGAACCCAGGCGACCACTGGTATAGTGATACTTCAAAATAACCATCTGGGTTATCTGATTGCTCGGAACCCTTATGCACATCGTCAGATGCACTGTTATAAATGTAATTGGAAGGAGCTGAACCCCACGTATTGCCAACGGTATTAGTAAAACCATTCAGCATTTTATAAGTGGAAATCAACGAAGCTTCAACACCTGACTGGGTAGAAGCCAGCAACTCAGGTGATAAAGCATTCTGAACAGGGGTATCAAGAAAATCATCACCACACCCACCGATCATGGCCGACATGGCAGCCACAAAACCGGTTGTCATTATAATATTCTTAAGTTTCATAAACTTAATTTTTTATTTTTTGAATTAAAATTTAACAGAAACACCAAGAGTTACAAGCTTATTGCTTGGATACTGGCCTAAATCAAATCCAGTCCACAAGTCATTAAGAGAACCTACACCCTGAGCATTAGGGGGGCCAATATTCGCATTTGAAAGAGCCGGGTCTAAGCCTTTATACTTAGTAATAGTAAACAGGTTTTGACCTTGAGCAAATAACCTTATGCCACCAACTGCTTTTTTCATTCCGGCAGAAAGCGGAACATTGTAGGCTAATTGCAACTGCGCCAATCTTAAATAAGAGCCATTCTCAACATAGTAATCACTTGAGTGCCTGCTGGAATTATCGTTAACATTCAATGCTGGTTCATCGCCTGTTCCATTGTTCTCATAATACTCTTTCGACACGTTAGAAAAGAATTGCCTGAAATGAGTGAAGAGTTTGGTATAGTTGAAAATCTGATTTCCCTGAGATCCGAAAAAGAAGGCTGTAAGATCGAAGGCTTTATAGCTTACGCCAAGGTTCAATCCATAAGTAAAATCAGGATGTGGGCTGCCAATTATTGTTAAATCGGCATCAGTAATGGCACCATCATTATTCAAATCCTGAAATTTCAGACCTCCAACCTTAGAACCAGGCTGTGTTGACAATTGGGCATCGCCCGCTTGGAAAATACCAGCTACTTTATAACCTCTGAAAGAGGAGATTGGATATCCAATTTGGTTAATGTTAATCTGCTCTGGCAATCGGTTATCAATCCTGCCTTGGTTTGAGTTAGGATAAAAGAAAGTTGCCGTACCATCAATCTCATCAATTACAGTTTTGTAATGCGACAAGTTTAAATCAACACTGTACTTCCAATCTGTGCTAATTTGTCCTTTATAGCCAATACCTAAATCAAATCCGGTGTTGGTCATTTGAGCTGTGTTTCTGTATGGAGCATTCGGTGCCAAGTAACCGAATGTGCCAGGCAATGCTGGGTTATACAATAACTTGTCTGATTTTCTTGAATAAACATCAAGAACAACGCTCAGTTTATCACCTAAAAGGGAAGCGTCAAAACCTCCGTTGATTGTTGTTACTTCTTCCCAAGAGGTTTCTTGTTTTAAGGTAAGTGTTCCAACATTGGTCATGCTATAACCTGTGGTAGCAGCGCCATTGGCACCATCAACTGCATAAAAGGTACTACCTACACTTCCACCCCATCTATCAGCATAGTTATAGGCTGGAAGTCTATTATTACCTGCAATACCCCAGCTAACTCTTAATTTCAGGTCATTGATAATGCTATTGTTCGCAAGGAAGGACTCCCCAGACATTCTCCATGCCGCTGAAACAGCAGGAAATACACCATAACGGTTGGCACTGCTGAAAACTGAAGAACCATCCCTTCTAATTGTTCCACTTATATAATACTTGCCAGAAAGTGCATAATCTATTTTACCAAACAACGATAAGTTGGTGATGGTAGAGCCATCTGAATTTACCTGTCTGGTAGAAACATCTCCCCATGCAGGATTAAGGTACCAAATATTTGGATCAGTGGTAAAATAGTTATTCAAACCTCCATTAATGGTTCTTTGCTGAAACTTTCTGGATTCATAACCAACAAATGCAGTTAAGCTATGCTTCTCGGCAAAAGTCTTGTTGTAGCTTACTAAGTTTGTCCATATCCAGCTATAAGAATTACCCCAGTTTTCTGTGAAATTCTGAGCTCCCTGATTTTCCTGGTTTTCAGGAGACCTGTAAGTGAAGTTTTTACCTGCAAATGAGGTAACGTCATATTTAAAATCAGTACGGAATGTCAATCCATCAATTATATCAACTTCTCCGTAAAAATTACCCATAAAGTTATTGGTACCAGTAATATTTCTTCGTCCTCTGAACAGTGCCGCATAAGGGTTATTGGCATTACCAGTTTGCGCTGTTTTTGAACCACCAAAGGAGTCTCTGTAACCTTCATCATCAACAGAAGTGCCTATATCATATAAAGGAATAATAGGAGCAATTTTGTACACCTGCGATATCACACCTTGTTCTGATTGCTGAGGATTGTTTACGATACTTCTGTAAGAGTAGTTCATATTTTGACCTACCCGAGCCTTGCTACCTATTTTAAAAGATGTATTAGACCGAATGTTGTATCTTTTGAAGTCATTGTACTTCAATGTGCCTTCTTGGATAAATGCACCGGCTGCCAAGGAATAAGTTGCATTATCATTTCCACCGGATAGGCTAACATGGTGATCTTGAACTTTACCTGTTCTTGAAATTTCTTTCCACCAATTTGTTCCAGCGCTGGAAAGCATGATTGGATTATCATATCTGTCGTAAGTGGCTTCCCCCCCAATAATGGTATTACCAACTGTATTGGTACCATCTATATAGTCCTTCTTAACATAAATATACTTAGGAAGCACACCTCCTTCAGCATATTTAGGAACCGGCTGACCACCATTCGTAAAGAATTGATCAGTCATGTCCAGATATTGGTTAGAGTCTGTAATTAATATATCGTCCCATCCTTTTACTGCACTTGCCATGGAGTAAGACCCATTATAAGTAAGAGTGGGTTTTCCGGCTTTACCTTTCTTTGTTGTGATTACTACTACACCGTTTGCGCCAGAAGCTCCATAAATTGCTGTAGTCGAGGGATCCTTCAACACCTGCATGCTTTCAATATCATTCGGGTTAAGATTCAAACTTCCCTTATCACTAACTTGTAAACCATCGATTACATATAATGGGTCATTATTACCAAAAGAAGATATACCTCTGATCCTCACATTGGTCACATCGCCAGGAGCACCAGAAGTTGAAACAGTAACACCGGGAGCTCTTCCTGAAAGTTTTTGTGCAAAATTGGAAGCAACCAAGCCTGATATATCACCTGCATCGACCACTGAAACTGCACCAGAAATGTCTGCTTTTCTAAGTGTCTGATAGCCGGTTACAACAACTTCAGAAAGACTTGTTGCATCTGGGGACATCTGAACATCCACAACAGATTGAGTTCCGACCGGAACCTCAGCTGTTGTGTAACCCACAAAGGTAAAGACCAATGTAGCATTCTCAGGAACCGACAGAGTGTATTTTCCATCTCCATCACTTGCGGTACCTGTTGTAGTACCTTTAACAATTACGTTTACCCCCGGCATTGGCTGTCCAGTCTCATCTTTTACAGTACCGGAAATGCTCCGTTCCTGGGCATATACAGCCACAGACGAGATTAGGAAAACCAAAAAAACCGAAGTCTTCATCAGACATTTGTAGACTTTTTTCATAGTCATAAGGTTGGTTTTGGGTTTTGAAAAATTATTTAAACTAAGGCACAATCATTTTGAGTGTTTAGGCAACAAACAAAATTTGTGGCTGTGAATTAAGCCAAAATATTATTCTTGGAAAACCGATTTGCATAAAATTTAAACAAATAGTAATAAAAATATGCCATGTAACCGATTGCACAATCGGATTAGATTGCCGAACTGACCCCTAACATGCGATAGGGCAATAAAAATCTTGTTGCAGACTAGAGCATCATCTGGGCACGCTTCATGGCCTCATCATGGCCAATACCATTCTTAATATTTTGTCGAATGGTCTCGATTAAATCAGAAGTTTGATTGCGTTTATATCCGAACTTAATGGCAAACAGGTTGCAAAGTTTTTGCTCCTCTGCGTGTATTTGATTGTCTATGCTCATCATATGCACCAAGTCATACAACTGGTGAAATTTTTCTTTGGCATCAGTCGGAACTTCGAAAGCAACAGATCCCGGGTCACTCTTTATTGCACTCAGCTGAGTTTCTGATATACCATTCCGCTTGGCTATTTGCTTGAGCAGCTCGTACTCCACATCTTGAAAATTGCCATCAGCAGCGGCCATTTCGATAAGGTTTTTCATGTGGCTTCGCACGGTGCCTTTGCCCATTTTAAACAGGTTTAGTAATTCGTTGAATTTCATATGAGAAGTATTTTAAGTGTGGTGATTGAAATTTAATAAAATTATCCAACACGGTATCTGATAATGTGAATTCCATTATTCATTAGATAATTATTTTTCTCAAAGAGTTCTCTATTTAACTAATAAAGGGGTTTGGCTGTGATTGCTTAATTTTAATTTTTATACCAAAAGTAATGCAGACTAGCACCCAAAGTGTAGATTTTACTTCATCGAAGGCCATCATTCAGCCTTACAAACCCAAAAACAAAATAAGAATTGTAACAGCAGCAAGCCTTTTTGATGGCCACGATGCCGCTATTAATATTATGCGAAGGATTATCCAGGCAACCAGCTGCGAGGTAATCCATCTCGGCCACGACCGAAGTGCTGAGGAAGTAGTGAACACGGCCATCCAGGAAGATGCCCAGGCTATTGCCATTACCAGCTACCAGGGAGGCCACATGGAATACTTTAAATATATGTATGACATGCTTAAGCAACGCGGTGCTGGTCATATAAAAATATTTGGAGGTGGTGGAGGGGTAATTCTCCCGGAAGAAATTATTGAACTGACTAACTATGGAATTGCCCGGATCTATTCTCCCGATGATGGCAGGGAAATGGGTTTGCAGGGCATGATTAATGATTTGGTAGAGAAATGTGATTTTCCGACAGGGCAATCAATTGATGGTGAGCCCTTAACAGTTGACAATCACCTTAAAATCGCGCAACTAATTTCTGCTGCTGAAAATTATTATGACCAGCATCACGATCTCTTTACCGAAATAAAAGTAAAATCAGATAAATCAAATTCACCCATACTTGGAATAACAGGAACCGGAGGCTCGGGAAAATCTTCCCTGGTGGATGAAATTATTAGGCGTTTTCTCCTTGACTTTAAAACACAAACCATCGGAATTATTTCCGTTGATCCATCTAAAAGAAAAACCGGGGGGGCTTTGCTTGGAGATCGGATCCGGATGAATGCCGTAAACAACTCGCGCGTGTTTATGCGCTCGTTGGCTACCCGGCAAAGTAATCTCGCGCTCTCGGCTTATGTGAAAGAAGCCGTGATGGTGTTGAAAGCTACCGGGTTTGATTTGATTATTCTTGAAACTTCAGGCATCGGACAAAGTGATACAGAAATTCTCGATCATAGCGATGTGTCTCTTTATGTTATGACGCCCGAATATGGTGCAGCCTCACAACTCGAAAAAATTGATATGCTTGATTTTGCGGATGTGATTGCCCTAAACAAGTTTGATAAAAGGGGAGCACTCGATGCCTTGCGTGATGTAAAAAAACAATATCAACGTAATCATCAACTTTGGAATGAGAAGCCTGAAGATATGCCGGTGTTTGGAACGATCGCTTCTCAATTTAACGACCCCGGCACCAACCAACTTTATAAACACCTCATTGATACAATCAAAACGAAAACTGGTACAGCTCTCAATTCGACTTTTCTAATAACAAAAGAAATGTCTGAAAAAGTTTTTGTCGTTCCTCCCAATAGAACACGTTACTTAAGCGAGATCACCGAAAACAACCGAAAGTATGATCAATGGGTTAACGATCAAAAGGAAGTTGCGCAAAAACTGTATGCTATTCAAAAAACAATTGAGTTCATAAAAGACGAAACGTTAAAAGCAACCTTGCAAAATGAATTCAACAATCTTCGGTTAAATCTTGATCAAAAAAACTGGAAGCTGTTGGATGAATGGCCAGAGAAAGCAAAAAAATATAGAGAACCTGTTTTTAAATTTAAAGTGCGCGACAAGGAGATCGGGATTGATACGCACACCGAGTCATTATCGCACTTACAAATTCCAAAAATATCATTGCCCAGGTATGAAGCATGGGGCGATTTGCTTCGTTGGCTATTACAGGAAAATGTGCCTGGGGAATTTCCTTACTCATCTGGGATATATCCTTTTAAGAGGGAAGGTGAAGACCCTACCCGAATGTTTGCTGGTGAAGGTGGTCCGGAAAGAACGAACAGGCGGTTTCACTATGTGAGTTTAGGAATGCCGGCCAAACGACTTTCCACTGCGTTCGATTCCGTTACGCTCTATGGAAATAATCCGGATTACCGGCCTGACATTTACGGCAAAATAGGAAACTCCGGTGTGAGCATTTGTTGCTTAGACGATGCCAAGAAACTCTATAGCGGCTTCAACCTAAGTGATGTAATGACTTCCGTTTCAATGACAATAAATGGCCCCGCACCCATGATTTTGGGGTTTTTCTTCAATGCAGCCATTGACCAGCAATGTGAAATATACATCCGGAAAAATGGGTTGGAGGAAGAAACAAAAAAGAAAATCAAAAAGATTTACGCGGCAACCGATCAGGAAATTCCCACCTATCAAGGGCCGTTACCACAAGGAAACGATGGATTAGGGTTGATGTTACTTGGAGTAACCGGAGATGAAGTGCTGCCAAAAGAAATTTATGAGAAAATAAAAAAGGACACTCTCGCGCAAGTGCGCGGAACGGTGCAGGCCGATATTCTGAAAGAAGATCAGGCGCAGAACACATGCATTTTTTCTACTGAGTTCGCCTTACGGCTTATGGGCGATGTTCAGCAATATTTTATTAAAAACAACATAAGAAATTTTTATTCAGTTTCTATTTCGGGATATCACATTGCAGAGGCAGGTGCCAACCCAATCACACAATTAGCATTCACACTCTCCAATGGTTTCACTTATGTGGAATATTATTTGAGTCGGGGTATGCATATTGACGACTTTGCACCAAACCTCTCATTCTTTTTCAGCAATGGCATCGACCCGGAGTATTCAGTGATTGGAAGAGTGGCAAGAAAAATCTGGGCCAAGGCAATGAAACTAAAATATGGCGCCAACGCACGCTCGCAAATGTTGAAGTATCACATTCAAACTTCGGGGCGTTCTCTGCATGCACAGGAGATTGACTTCAATGACATTCGCACAACTTTGCAAGCACTTTACGCCATCTACGATAATTGTAATTCCCTTCATACGAATGCCTACGATGAAGCGATCACCACACCCACGGAAGATAGTGTTCGGAGGGCAATGGCCATTCAATTAATCATCAACAACGAACTTGGTTTAGCGAAAAACGAAAACTCTTTGCAAGGTTCTTTCATTATTGAAGAACTCACCGATTTGGTTGAAGAAGCTGTGCTCACTGAATTTGACAGAATAACGGAACGAGGTGGAGTACTCGGTGCCATGGAAACAATGTATCAAAGGGGAAAAATTCAGGAAGAGAGTTTGTATTATGAAACTTTAAAACACACAGGCGAATATCCAATCATAGGGGTGAATACTTTTTTAAATTCAAAAGGTTCCAAAACTATTATTCCCCAGGAAGTAATACGCGCCACTGTTGATGAAAAAGAATATCAAATAAAAAAAGTGAGAACGCAGGAAATTATTCGTGCAAAGCAAACAACTACGGCATTAGGCCTCGTTCAAGACGCAGCCATTCAGAATAAAAATATTTTCAACGAATTGATGGAGGCTACGAAAGTTTGTACGCTCGGACAAATTACCAACGCTTTGTTTGAGGTGGGTGGGCAGTATCGAAGAAATATGTAAACCCAGAAAAAATAAACCTCCAGGTTAATAAGCCTGGAGGTTTTTAATCAGCATCAATTCATCTCAATTAATCTTATTCCCTTTTTCGTCCATTACTTCGAAAGAAATCTTTTCGCTGGTATTATTGAATGTAAATACTTGCGCGAAATCGCTTGTAATTTTAGTGGACTGCTTGTGAATTAATTTTGATCCTTTATAAGCCCTTACATAAATTTTTCCTGTGTAAAGTTTTTCGCTGATAGAAAGCATGTATCGATGATCATCTAATTTCACAACACTTGCCACACGGGAACCTGGCAAGTCATACTTGAAGTTATGCATTTGCTTTCCGTTATCATCCTCCACTACAAAAACATAATCTCCTTTTTCTTTGTCAGAAAAATTATACGGACGATTAAAGCCGCGCGTATTTTCAATGGATTCACTGAACACTGTGTTTCCTTTTGCATCTAATAAGGAAACTTTTACATCCGATAAACCTGCGCGTTTATAAAAGAGATTGAAAGTAGTTTCATTCTTTTTTACAACAGCAAGACTTGAGCGCTTCGAGCCACTGCCTGGCCCGCTGGCAAGCGCAAGTGTGCTAACCAACACACCTGCGAGGAGTACATAAATTTTTTTCATAACTAAACCATTTGGCGCTAAGACGATTGAGTGTGATGAATAGTTGCAGAAGAAAATAATTTTTCAAAGAAAAAATAAAATATCAGGCAAGCAGGGTGAGAAAATTTTTATTGAGTGTAACAAATTTAAATCCGTTGACGTCCTATATCACATTTGAAATGAGCACATAGCTCACAAGCTTGCTCAGTTTAAAAAAATAATATCAGGTAAAACGGGGGATAAAGAATCCCCTCCTTAACTTTTATGGAAGGCAGAAAGAGTCTTCGCTATTAATTTAAATGAAAAACGTTTTTCGATTTTTCGACAGTGGTAAAAATCCTTTTTTGAAAGCGAAGGCCACGTAAAAGAAACTGTTCGTGTTTTTCGGAGGGCGTATCCAGAAAACGCAATTTCTCGCGCAAATCGAAATTCAATTCATTGGCTATATGAAAGACCGAGCAAGAAGCCGGGTGGTGGTACATTTTTAATAAAGCCATATACTCCACAAATTCCATCAATAGTGTGGCGTCCACGGGCTGGGTAAGGTCTACGTTCCAATTCACTACGTCACCACCCGGATATGACTTGTCGCGATAGGTTTTATGCATCACCGACAGGTTAAAAATATCGAGGCACTTTACAATAATATCCGATTCACCACTTTTATAGCGCTTAATCACACTTTCCAACTTCACTAATGCGCCATATTTTTTCTCATTGGATGGATGGTTGTAATAAATGCCAAAAGAAATATCCTTGGCTTCAGCATCATAAAGCAACTGCCTGTAACGCGGCTCAAAAATGTGCAGTGGAGTTAGCTCGCCCGGGAGTGGCAGTATATTGAGAGGAAAGAGAGGAATTCGTTTTAGTGGGCTAGAGTCCATATTATCAATAAGTTAGGAACAACTCAATAAGTTAGAACACTATGGACTTCAACGCCAAATTTATCAATTAGGTTTGCCTCTCCAGAGGGAAAAGACAAGTTAATAACAAAAGAAAAGCCTGCCACGATGCCACCGATCTGCCGAACAAGCGAGCCAGCCGCCAGGGCTGTGCCACCAGTGGCCAATAAATCATCATGAATCAATACTCGCGAATTTTTTAAGATGGCATCTTCATGGATCTCGATAGAAGATTCACCATACTCTAAATCATATCGCTCTACTTTCTTTTTATAAGGCAGTTTCCCAAATTTTCGGATAGGCACAAAGGGCACTTTAAGTTTATCGGCAATCATCATCCCGAAAAGAAAACCGCGGGCCTCAATACCCGCCACCACATTAATATTTTTGTCTTTATAAATCCTTACAATTTCATTCAATACGGTGGACCTTGCATTGGAATCAGCAAGTAAAGGCGTAATGTCCTTAAAAATAATCCCGGGTTTTGGAAAATCATAAATATCGCGGATGTGCGATTTTAAAAATTCAATTCTATCAGGTACAACTATTTGATTCATGCTATCGTTTGCGAATAGTTTTCAATGTTATTAAGACGTCTATAATAATAAATCAACAACAAATGTAACCAACGCAAGACGAGTTTAATAAGTTTAAATGCCGGCACATATTCTATTAAAATAATTTCTAAACCCACATAGGGGTAAGTTCTTCCTGGATTGTCTTTACTGAAACTAAAAAAGATGATCCGAAATTTTTTAACTATCGCGGCTGGGCTAATCTGGATTTCCAGTTGGTCGCAAGAGAATTTTACTTTAAATGGTTACGTAAAAGACAAGCAAAACGGTGAAGAACTGATTGGCGCTTCCGTTTACATTCCCAGCATTAAGGTGGGTGCCGTTGCCAATGCATATGGATTTTATTCCATAACCATCCCAAAAGGAACGTATGAAGTGAGCTACAGTTTCGTGGGATTTAAAACCGAGGTGGTATCCATTGTGTTGAACTCCAACCAGGTCCACAATATTGAACTGGATGCCGAAGCAACTATAATGGAAGAAATTGTAGTTTCTGATAAGGCCGTTGATGAGAATGTAACGGGGCTTCAAATGAGCAAGAATGTTATTGACATGGCTCAGATAAAGAAACTTCCCGCACTTTTTGGCGAGGTTGATATCATCAAATCCATTCAAATGATGCCCGGTGTGATCTATGCAGGCGAGGGCACCTCGGCATTTTATGTGCGCGGTGGAGGCGCGGATCAAAATTTAATTTTAATTGATGAAGCACCTATCTATGACCCTTCTCACCTGTTCGGCTTGGTCTCGGTTTTCAATGCCGATGTTATTAAAGATTCTGAATTATACCGCGGTGGAATACCTTCCCGCTTTGGCGGCCGCTTGTCTTCCATTTTGGAAGTGCGCACAAAAGACGGTAACAATAAAAATTATAAAGTGAGCGGTGGCATCGGTTTGCTGGCCAGCCGTGTGGCCGTTGAAGGGCCAATAGTAAAAGACAAAAGTTCATTCATTGTTTCGGCCAGAGGTGCCGGTGGCAGTGGTGTTTATTTTTATGATATCAATACCAAAGTGAGCTGGAAGTCTAATAACCGTAACCGATTCTTCGCTGCTTTTTATGCGGGTCGCGATAAATTCAGTTTTGAGGACGATGTAAGTTTCGATTGGGGAAATAAAACCGGAACCTTTCGGTGGAACCATTTATTCAACGATCGGTTATTTTCAAACACAACACTTTTGATGAATAGTTTTGACTATAGGTTAGGGCTAGAAGATCCGGTGCAGGGTTTTTCATGGATCTCAAAACTGCAAGAGACGAGCCTCAAAAACGATTTATCCTACTTCATTAACACGAACAATGATTTAACTTTTGGATACCATCTTACCGCAAGGAAGTTTACACCCGGAAAAATTACACCAACTTCTTCAACATCAATTTTTATTCCCGCGGAGTTGCAAAAAATGTATGCCCTCGATCATGCCCTGTATATGAGTAATCAACAACGGTTAAACGACAGGGTTACATTAGACTATGGAGTTCGTTTGTCAATCTTTCAAAACATTGGCAGCAGCGATGTTTACCTGTACGCTAATCCTGAAGACAATACCAACATTTCTCGAACAGACACCATTCACTATGATTCATGGGAGAATATTAAAACCTACGTAAACTTCGAGCCCCGTTTCTCTATGCGCTACATAGTTGGCGCAGGGCAATCCGTAAAACTTTCCTATAATAGAATGGCGCAGAACACACATCTCATTTCAGCCGGTACTGTGCCTGTTCCATTTAACATATGGAATCCCAGTGGATATTATTTAAAACCTCAACTGGCGGACCAGGTGGCGGCAGGATATTTTAGAAACTCCTCAAACAACATGTTTGAATTTTCCGCAGAGGCTTATTACAAATACATGCAACACGTAACGGACTTTGCAGACAATGCCAATATTTTTTTCAATCAGGATTTGTCTACTGAATTCAGACAGGGCACTGCTAAATCATACGGTTTAGAATTAATGGCTACAAAAAAACAGGGTAAGCTCACCGGTATGGTTAATTACACATTATCAAAAGCCGAGCGCACAATTGCCGGTGTAAATCAGGGCCGAACTTTTGCTGCCAACTACGACAGACGAAATGTGATCAACGTTCAGGCGGCTTATGATTTAAGTAAGCGTTGGAATTTTGGTGGAGCATTTACTTACAGCACAGGCCGTCCCACTACTTTACCAACCGGTAAATTTGAATATCAAAATTACAGCCCAACCGTTGTGGCTGAGCGCAACGGCTACCGCTTGCCGGCCTTCCATCGTTTAGATTTATCGGCCACATTTTATCCTCGAAAAAATGATCGCAGAAAGTGGCAAAGTTCCTGGGCTTTTTCGGTGTACAATATATACAATCGTAAAAATCCATTAACCATTTACACGCGCACTGCTCAAGATGAAGATAGCAATGTGCTTTATAATGGCGAACGAAAAGAAGCAAGGATGGTTTACCTCTTCTCCATTTTCCCTTCTGTTACCTACAATTTTAAATTTTAATCAACATGAAAAATTTCATCGTACTAATTTTAATAGCAATAATTTTCTCGTCATGCGAAACAACAGTTATGCTTGATCTGGATCAAACTGAATCAAAGATCGTGATCGAGGGACAGGTGACCAACCAACCAGGTTATCAATATGTTCGGGTAACCCGCAGTGCAGGGTTCTACGATGACGGATCGACACCCCGGGTAACTAATGCAATCGTATCGGTTAAAGATGACTTGGGAAATAATTTCCTCTTCAGTCACAATCCCGGAGGTCGTGAAGATTCCACCGGGTATTATTTGCCCAATCAATCATTTGTTGGCGAAGTAGGGCATACCTACATCTTAACCGTAGTAATTGATGGTGAGATATATACAGCGCAGGATGAAATTTTTGGTGTGGGTGGAATTGATTCGCTCAGCTACCGTGTGAACGAACATGAAAAAGAATTTCCAAAAGATTCAACTAAGTATTATGAAGTACTGCTCTTTGCAAAGGAACCGCAAGACGAAGTAAATTATTACCTATTCAAATTCTTTCGGAACGATACGCTTACTGTTTATTACGATACTGATATTTATTTTTCGGACGACAAAATATTAGGAGAAGGCATCAACGGCCTGGGGTCCCCGGTATTCTACGCGCCCAATGACGTGGCCCGCGTTGAAATGTATAGTATCTCCAATGCCGGTTATACTTACTATTTCGATTTAAGCAACTTACTTAACAGCGATGGTGGTTTGTTTAGCCAACCGCCTTCCAACTCGCGCAATAATCTTTCTAATGGAGCTTTAGGATTTTTTCAAGCCAGTGCAGTTGATATAAAGACGATCGTAGTTGAAAAGTAAAGTATGAATTTTCAAAATGTTGATGAAGCTGTAGAGTACAAATAAGGTAAACGGAACTCGTTTGCCTAAAGCTGGAAAACGGTAAATTGCGCTGTAACATTTGAAAAACGGTGGATTTACTTGAACAGCAGGTATTGTCAGCTTTAAAAGAAGGCAAGGAAACCGCATTTGAGATGTTATTTAAAACCCATTACCAGGCTTTGTGCCAATATGCCTATTCGTTTCTTAACGATAGAGACGAAGCTGAAGAAGTTGTGCAGGCAACTTTTATTAACGTTTGGGACAATCGCGACCGTATTGAAATACAAACTTCAATAAAATCGTATCTCTTTCGGGCTACTCGGAATTCCTGCCTCAACGTAATCAAACACGAAAAAGTAAAACGACAACATGCCGCATTTGAACTGGCGGGTGGTGAGCCCACTCATGAAAACGTTGCTCAGGCAGTTATCTCAACCGAACTGGAAGAAAAGATTTATGAAGCCATGAAAGCGTTGCCAGAACAATGCCGCCTCGTGTTTCAATTAAGCCGCTTTGAAGAGTTGAAGTATGCAGAGATTGCCGGCCAACTTGAGATTTCAATAAAAACGGTTGAGAACCAAATGGGCAAGGCGCTAAAAATAATGCGCAGCCAGTTGAGCGACTACCTGACATCATTCTTACTATTAATTAACCTCTGGATATTTTAAAATGGAATATGGGCTCGATCATATGGATGATTTAATTGGCAAGGTGTTGACCGGGGAAGCCTCTGGACCGGAGCGGCTGGAACTTGACCAATGGCAAAAAGAAAATGCCGAGAACCAAAAATATTTTGAGCAGGTGAAAACCGTATTTAATAAATCGGCATCTCCACAAGTTTTATTACAATTCAATACCGATGAAGCGTGGCTGCGGGTGAAAAGTAAATTGAATAACGAGAACAGCACAATAACATTAAAACCAAAATTTTGGCCGCCCTTGCGGATCGCTGCAGGAATTATTATTCTCATCACGGCCGGAATATTTGGATATCAGTGGTTCAACCAGCCCGTGCAAACGCTCACAGTGGTTTCCGATTCAGCTCCTGTTCAGGACACACTACCCGATGGAAGCACTGCATTCCTCAATAAAAAATCGTCCATTTCATATCAATACAATCCTCGTGAGAAAACAAGAAAAGTAATTCTTAAAGGGGAAGGCTTTTTTGAAGTGAAACACGAAACAGAAAAGCCATTTGTGATCGAAGCAAACGAAACCTTAGTGCGCGATCTGGGCACAGCTTTTAATGTAAATGCTTACCCGGATAAAGACAGTATTGAGGTAATCGTTCAAAGTGGAGAAGTACAGTTCTATACGTTAAACGATGAGGGGATAACCCTGAAAGCTGGTGAAACAGGTGTTTATTCTAAAAGTAAAAAAATATTCATTAAAGCTTTAAAGACCGATAGCAATGAGCTTGCTTATCGTACACGTGTTTTCAATTTCAATTCCGTAAACCTGAGCAACGTGATAATGCAAATCAATAAGGTGTACGGTTCTAATATTAAATTAGGCAATCAAAAGTTGAGTGAGTGCAAACTCACCGCAGGTTTTAACAATGAAAGTATTGAGACGATTGTAGATATAATTGTTGAAACACTGGGGCTGACCGTTGAAAGAACTGGAGGAGAAATTATTCTGAATGGAAGTGGATGCCAGTAATTTGCAGCGTGAAAACTTCAATCCTTATTAGTCTGCTGTTTTTTTGCGCGCTGACTTCCTGGTCACAAAGCAAACTGACTCCCTACCTCGACCGAAAAATCACCATTTCATTTACGAATGAAAAAGTAACAACCGTTTTGAGCCGAATCAGCCAGCAGGCAGGCTTTTCATTTTCTTACAACTCAACCCTTATTCCGGATAACCAAACTGTTACCATTTCTCTGAAGGATAAGACAGTGCGCGAAGCCTTGAATGAAATCTTTAAAGGAACTATGGATTACAAGGAAAAAGGCAATCACGTAATCCTTACCAAAGTTGCGGTGAAGCAAAAGCCGGCCTCAGCTACATTTATTATAAGTGGCGATGTTGAAGATGCTTTGACAAAAGTAAAACTTACCGAAGTGAGCGTTTACGAAAAAAAATCAATCACTTCAGTGGTTACCGACCAATCGGGGTTTTTTAAAATGAAGTTGGAAAAAAAAGAAGAACCTCTGTCGATATCGATCAGTAAAAAAGGATATCTCGATACGGTGATCGTAAGCAATGGAGTTGGCGATCAGTTTTTACATATCTCCATGCAGCCGGAAGTAATCATGCAGGCATCCGATACTGCTGTTTCCCCGGTCGCAAAACCCGATTCAGTTGAAGTAATTCCGGTGGCAGATCATGAGAAAGATTTTTCTCTCCCCTATGCATCAGAGCCAAACGTAATAAACATCCGCGATACGTTGCACCGAAAATTTCAAGCATCATTATTTCCATTTATAGGAAGCAATGGCCGCCTGAGCGGAAATGCTATCAATGATTATTCTTTTAACCTGTTTGCGGGCTACTCGCAAGGCACACGCAAAGTTGAGGTTGCTGGTTTCGTTAATATTGATCGTGGGAACGTGAGTTGGCTGCAGGTGGCCGGGTTCGGTAACATCGTTGGCGGAAATGTTTACGGCATCCAGGCTTCCAGTTTTTTCAATCTCAATGGAGGAGAGACAAATGCCATACAGTTCTCCGGTTTTGTGAATGTCAATTTTCGGCAGGCACATGGAGTGCAGATTTCGGGGCTCTCCAACTTTAACTGGAATTCTGCCAATGGTGTTTTAGTGGCTGGCTTTGCCAACTATGCCAGGGGTAACTCTAATGGTGTGCAGGCGGCTGGCTTTCTCAACGTTCACAATGGTAATTACAAAGGTTGGCAAATGGCTTGCTTCGCTAATATTACGAAGGGTACAATTGATGGGCTTCAAGCTTCCGCATTCTTAAATTATGCTCACCGGGTCAACGGCAGTCAAATTAGTATTTTCAATTATGCTGATAGCTTAACAGGTGCACCCATTGGTTTATTCAGCATTGTGCGCACCGGGTATCACCAGATTGAACTTTCAGCTGATGAGATTTTTTATTCCAACCTGGCTTTTCGCACAGGGGTAAAAAAGTTTTACAATATCCTGCTCTCTGGTTTTCAACCTCAAAATGGTTTTGATAAGGATGCCGTTTGGACTTTGGGTTATGGGCTGGGCACCGCCACAAAACTTGCCCGGTGGTTGGATTTAAATTTCGATATCACCTCGCAGCATGTTAATAAAGGCGGTTTCACCGAATCCCTGAGTTCGCTCAACAAAATACATTTGGGTTTTGATTTCAGGCTGGCAAAGAAATTTTCGATTTATGCCGGAGCCACGGTAAATGGTTATTTCACCAAAACTTCTTCTACGGATTACCCCGACCTCTTTACCAATTTTACTCCTAAAGAATTTATTATTGATGAGGACATTCGACTGCAAATGTGGATGGGGGGGAAACTCGCTGTTCGGTTTTTGTAACGAAAATTATTTCACATCTCCCAAATCCAATTTCAGCACAACAATATCCTGTAAATTTTCCGATGACTTCGGTTTATGCGCATTGTCATAGCCGCCCCACTCGCTATTAGCGATATAGAAAAAATTATTTCCATTGATTACCCCAAGGGTTGGTTCATTAAAGGCAGGATGTTTTTTTTCAAGTACTTCAAATTTGGTAATAGACGTACCCGCCTGATTTAGAAAATAACGAGTAACCCGAAACGGGCTAACTCCATTTTGAATAGCGATAAGCGAATTTCCATGCCGGTAAAGTCCATCGATCCCTTTTAAAGAAACATCCAGATTGCAAGGAAGGGCATCCATTGTTTTACTAGCCAGGTTCAGTTTAAAAATTCCTTTTATATAATCTGATATGAACAAGAATTTTTCATCGGCACTTAACGCCATTCCCTGAACATTCCAAAAATCCATAGAAGAAAACATCACCTCCAGTTTACCGGAGGTTTCATTCACCTTAAGGATGTTATTGTTTTTACTGTCGCTGATGATGGGTTCTCCCTTAGAATTTAAAATCAAATCACCAAAAATTCCATCGGGCTCGGTGGCAGGTAAGGAATATTTTTGGATTAGTTTTCCTTTGTTCAAATCAAATTTAAAAACAGCCGACCGGGCGGTTGAGTCAAAGTTTTGCATTTCGGGCATGGGCGAGGAGCAAACCCAGAGTATTTTTTTATTTGGATCAACCTTTAAGCCAAACACACTGGCCATGCCTTTAAATTCCGATGAGCAGAAATCGGTGGCAACACCTTTGTCATCCACTTTTATAACTTTTCTTTTATGGATGCTGCCCAGAAAAAAGCTATTCGTTTTTTTATCGAAATCTATTCCCTCAACATGAAGCTGGCGGTCGGTGATCAAAAAAGCCGTATCCGATTTGATTACCGTTTCCTTCCATTTTTTTTGCAATAGGAGAAGCCATTTAAATTCTTCGAGGTTAAAGAGACTTTGCAAATCCTGGTTTCCTTCCAGCACAAAATCGGTATTGGTTAAAATAGCCTTTTTCAAAAATGCTATTGCTTCTGCGGTGTTTCCATTGAGTGCTGCAGCCAGCCCCAACTGATACTGAACTCCCTGATGGTAAGGATGGACTTTATTCGCCTCCTTTATCTTTTCATAAAACTGTTTATAATCCTTTGCTTTGTAAGCGCTAATGGCTTCAGAATAATATTGTTGCAGGTTTTGCCCTAAGCAAAGAATTGGCGCTATAAGTAAAAGGAAAATTATTTTCATCCCTAAATTTAGTCTTTGTT
>Ga0315912_10002473_pt1 | contig 19610 bp, 19 predicted proteins | sample VfabasoilMG_FD_204469 | JGI IMG/M metagenome (GOLD analysis project Ga0315912, IMG submission 204469) | Garden soil microbial communities collected in Santa Monica, California, United States - V. faba soil | ecosystem: Environmental > Terrestrial > Soil > Garden | place: USA: California...
CGGCTTCGACGCCTGCGTCGACTACAAGGCCGGCCGGTTGAACGATGACCTCAAGGCCGCCGCGCCGAAAGGCGTCGACTGCTACTTCGAGAACGTCGGCGGCGAAATCCTCGATGCGGTGCTGCGCCGGATGAACCCGTTTTCGCGCATCGCAGTATGCGGCCTGATCTCGCAGTACAACGCCACCGAGCCCTACGGCGTGAAGACTTTCCAGTCCATCCTCGCCAACCGCATCAAGGTGCAGGGCTTCATCGTCTCCGACCGCATGGAGCTTTGGGCGAAAGCGCTGCCGGAGCTCGGCGCCTGGGTCGCGAACGGAAAAATCAAATACCGTGAAACCGTCGCGCAGGGGTTGGACAATGCGCCCCGGGCGTTCATCGGCTTGCTCAAGGGCGAGAATCTTGGAAAACAACTGGTGAAACTATGATCGAGCTCTATACCTGGCCTACTCCGAATGGGCACAAGGTCCACATCATGCTGGAGGAGACGGGCACGCCTTACCACGTGCACGCGATCGACATCGGCGCGGGCGACCAGTTCAAGCCTGAGTTCCTCAAGATCTCGCCGAACAACAAGATGCCGGCGATGGTCGACACCGACGGCCCGGGCGGCAAGCCGTTCGCGCTCGCCGAGTCGGGCGCGATGCTGTTCTATCTCGCCTCCAAGACCGGGCGCTTCCTCCCCGAGGACCTGCGCAAGCGCTGGCAGGTGATGCAGTGGGTCATGTTCCAGATGGGCCACATCGGCCCGATGCTCGGCCAGGCGCATCATTTTCTCGGCTACGCGCCGGAGAAAATCGAGTACGCCATGAACCGGTACAAGAATGAAGCGAATCGCCTCTATGGGGTGGTGGATCGGCGATTGAAGGAGTCGAAGTACCTTGCTTGCGACGAGTACACCATCGCCGACATCGCGACTGCGCCCTGGCTGCGATTTCCCGATCGCCAGGGCGTCAACATCGACGAATTCCCGGCGCTCAAGCGCTGGCGCGATGCGATCTACGAGCGTCCCGCGGTGAAGCGCGCGTTCCAGGTCCTGGCCGAGCGGCGCAAGCCGGTGCCCGAAATGACGAAGGAACAGAAGGAGAACCTGTTTGGCGCCGCCCAGTACGCTAGGCGGTAAGGTTGCCTGGATCACCGGCGGCGGCTCGGGAATCGGGCTTGCCGCGGCAGTGGCATTGCAGAAGGCAGGGGCGACGGTTGTCATCTCGGGGCGCACGGCGGCCACCCTCAAGCATCCTGGCCTTGAATCGACGCTGCTGGACGTGTCCGACAAAAAAGCGGTTGTCGCCACGGCGGCCGGCATCGAAAAGCGCCACGGCCGCATCGACATCCTGGTGACGAGCGCGGGCACCAACATCGGCGGCGGCAAGCGCAATCTCAAGTCGATGTCCCTTGAAGGCTGGGACGACGTCGTCGCCATCAACCTGAACGGCTTGTTCTATTGCTGCCACGCCGTCATCCCGGGAATGCGCGCGCGGCAGGACGGCCTGATCATCAACATCTCGTCCTGGGCCGGGCGCTACCCGAGCGTGCTGACCGGGCCGGCCTACAACGCCACCAAGCGCGCGGTGATCGCGGTCACCGAGTCGATCAACCAGGAGGAGTGCGCCAACGGCATCCGCGCCACGTCGATCCTGCCCGGCGAGGCGGCGACGCCGATCCTGGAGAAGCGCCCGGTGCCGCCCTCGAAGGAGGAGCGCGCGCGCATGGCGCAGCCGGAGGATTTCGGAGCCGCGATCCTGTTCATTGCCACGCTGCCGGCGCGCACCTGCGTCAACGAAATCATCATCACGCCGACCTGGAACCGCTTCCTGCTCGGCGGCCTGGAGACGCCGAAATAAGGCCTCAGGCTTGAACCTCGCCTGGCGGGTGTCGGCGCCGTTCATCGCCGGCTACTTCGTGTCCTACGTCTACCGCATGGTCAATGCGGTGCTCGCGCCGACGCTGGTGGCCGAATTCGGGTTAAGCGCGGGCGAACTGGGGCTGCTCTCCAGCATCTATTTCCTGTCCTTCGCCGTGGTGCAGCTGCCGCTCGGCCTGGTCATGGACCGCTTCGGGCCGCGACGCGTGAACGCCGCGCTGCTGCTCGTCGCCGCGGCAGGCGGCTGGCTGTTTTCGCGCGGTCAGTCGTACGAGACGCTGCTCTTCGCGCGCGCGCTGATCGGGTTGGGCGTTTCGGCCTGCCTGATGGCATCGCTGACGGCCTTCGTCCTCTGGTATCCGCCGGAGCGCATCGCCACCTTGAATGGCATGGCGTTCGCCGCGGGTGCGCTTGGCGCCATGACCGCGACCGTGCCGCTGGAGATGCTGTTGCGCGCCTGGCATTGGCGCGAGGCGTTCCTGTTGATCGTCGCCGCGACCCTCGCGGTCAGCGCCGTGCTCTGGCTGTGGGTCCCCGAGCGCATCGGCAGGACCCGGGAGTCCTTCCAGGAACAACTGCAGGCCACCGTGGCGATGTTCGCGGACGGCGCCTTCCTGCGGCTCGCGGTGTGCGTCGGCGCGAGCCAGAGCGCGGCGGTAGCGCTGCAGACACTGTGGATCGCCACCTGGCTGCGCGACGTCGCCGGCTATGCGCCGGCCGAGGTCGCGCGCGGGCTGCTCGCCGTCAACGTGGCGATGATCGCCGGCTACGTCGGATTCGGCCGCGCGGCGGACCGCTGGCAGAAGCAGGGGCGCGACCCCCTGGGGCTGCTCCTGGTCGGCGTTGCCGCCGCGGCGGCTTGCCTGGGACTCGCGGTATTCGGGCTCGGTTCCCTCGTCGTCTGGTGCGCCTTCGTCGCCGGCGGTACCGCAGTCGTGCTGAGTTACTCGATTCTCTCGCGCCGCTACCCGAGTGCGATGGCCGGCCGCGTCAACACGGGTGTCAATCTGGTCGGCTTCATCGGCATGTTCAGCGGCCAGTGGGGCATCGGCCTGGTGCTGGACCTGTGGCCGCAGACGGGCACGGGCTACGCCGCCGAAGCCTACCCGTGGGCGCTCGGCGCCGTCTGGGCCGTGCAACTCGCCGGCCTCGCCTGGTTGTGGACCGGCCGAAAACTGCTGGCTAGCTGAGGTAGATGTCGCGGTAGGACGTGTAGACCGAGGCGGCTGCGACCGGGCCGAGCACGAGCCACCCCAGCATCAGCGGGATGCTGGCAAGGATGGCGAACAACAGCCCGATCACGCCGTAGACCAGAAACGGCATGACGTTGCGCAGGCAGCCGCCGAAGCTCGCTTTCATCGCCGCTACCGCAGATTGCTCCTGGAACAGCACCAGGGGGGCGGCGAACCAGGTCGCCATCGCGAGGGGCAGCATCAACGCCGAAGCGATGAGCAGGGCGAGCAGCATCGTGACCGTCATGGCGGGATCGGCTGCGCTGGCTTGCGTAAAGGAGACCATGCCCATCCCGGTGACCACGCCGGCCACGACAAGAATGGCGACGGTGCCCGCGAGGTAAATCGCGCCAACCGCGGACAGCACGCCGAAACGCTTCTGGAATCCCGCGAACAGGTCGCCGAATTCGGGTTGTTCGTTCTTGCCGAGTTTCGCGCAGACCACCATCAGGCCGCCGGCGAAGACCGGCTGCAGCACGATCGAGGCGAACGGTCCGACGATCGGCACCAGGTTGAGCGCAATGAAGATCAGCACCAGCACCACGATCATGCCGATCCAGAGCCACGGCATGCGCAGGAACATGGCCCAGCCCTCGGCAATCCAGGCCCAGCCGCGCTCGGCGGCGACGCCGCGGCCATTGGCCACCGCCCGGATCACTGTGGTGTCTCCCGTTTGTTCGCTCATGGCTTCCTTCGGGTCTGGTGACTAGGATTTCGCATGCCTCACCCTCACGGTGGCGATGACCTTGGCGACGAGGGCGCCGTCTTCGTTCTTCGCTTCGCCTTCGACGAAGGTCATGCTCCTGGTGTCCTTCAGGACGCGCGCGTCGGCGAACAGCTTCGCGCCGCGGCCGCCGTCGATGAACGAGGCCGACAGGTCGATGGTCACCACGCCGACCGACTCGGGATGCAGCGTGCGCGCCGCGGTGCACACGGCGACGTCGAGGAGCGACATGATGACGCCGCCGTGCACCGTGCCGAGGCTGTTGGTGAGGTGCGGCTCGATCGGCAGCGACAGGCGCGCATTGCCCGCGCCCAGCGCCTCGGTGAGTATCTTCAAGTGCGATACAAAAGGAATCTTCCTCTGGTAGGCGCGGGTGAAGTCGAGCGCGTTCATACGATCGAGGACCCGCCATCGACGCCGATCGACTGCCCGTTGATGTGGCGCGAAGCCTCCGACGCCAGCAGCACGGCGAGGCCCTTGAGGTCCTCGTCGTTGCCCAGGCGCCGGTTCGGCGTCCACTCGCGGATCAGTTCGCCGGTCGTGCCGAGCGTTGCCTTGGTCATCTTCGACGGAAAGAAGCCGGGACAGATCGCGTTGACCGTGATGCCGTGCACGCCCCACTCTGCGGCGAGCTGCCGCGTCAGGCCAACCAGGCCGTGCTTGGTCGCGGTGTAGGCGGCGGTCGGCGCAAAGCGCGGATCCTGCCCGAGCAGGCCGGCGATCGAGGCGACGTTGATCACGCGGCCCCATTTCGCCGGAATCATCGATTTCTTCGCGATGCGCTGCGCCAGCAGGAAGGCGCCGGTCAGGTTGACGTTGACCAGCTTGTCCCAGGCTTCCAGCGGGTGATCTTCCGCCGGTGCGCCCCAGGTGGCGCCGGCATTGTTCACCAGGATGTCGATCCTGCCGAACTTCGCGAGGACCTGGTCGGCGAGCGGGACGATGGACTCGCGCTTGCCGATGTCGCACACCTGCATTTCACAATCAATTTTCAGTTTCCTCAGGTGCAGGATGGCCTGGTCGAGTTCGTCCTTCTTTCTCGCGGTAATTGCTATCTTTGCGCCCATTTCGCCCAGCGCCTCGGCAATCTGCAATCCGAGGCCGCGCGAACCGCCGGTGACCAGGGCGATGCGCCCGGAGAGGTCAAAGAGCTGCTTCACATGCATGCCCGAATCGTAAAGCTAGAATCGCGGCGTGGCTACGCTCGTCATGTACTCCGGGGGGCTGGACAGCACGGCAATGCTGGTGAAGCTGCTCGCCGGGACCACGGACGAACTGCGGGTCCACCATATCCGGCTGCAGAACCGGGAAGGGCGCGCCGCCGCCGAGCAGGCCGCGGTCGAGCGCATCGTCGACTATTGCCGGGCGCGCTACCGGCCGTTCCGCTACTCCGAATCGGGCCTCGACTTCACGCAACTCGAGGCGATCCCGATCGACTACCTGTCGATCGCGTTTGTCGCCTGCCAGGTGGCGATCGACACGCCCGGCTGCACGCGCATCGCGGTGGGCTCGCTCGCGCGCGACACCGACATCGTGAACCGCTCGGCGCGCCAGCGGCGCGTGTTCGACACCCTGTACGAGTGCTACCGCGCCCGCAAGCTCGGCGAGCCGGAAGTGGCCTGGATCTACCCGGTTTATGACTGCACGAAGAGCGAGATTGCGGCCCTGGTTCCGGCCGAAATCCGGGACCTGACCTGGTCCTGCCGCCGGCCGGTGCCGGTAGCCGGAGGATACCGGCCCTGCGGCACTTGCAAGGCTTGCCTCGCCCGGACCACAATCTGACCTGATAGGGGGATCCAGGATGAAAGCGGAACGGAAAGACGGCCGCATTCTCATCTACAGTCACGATACTTTCGGGCTCGGCCATTTGCGCCGCTGCCGGGCGATCGCGCACGCGTTGGTCGAGCGCTACAAGCAGCTCTCGGTCCTGATCCTGTCGGGCTCGCCGATCATCGGCAGCTTCGATTTCCGCGCGCGCGTGGATTTCGTGCGCGTGCCCGGGGTGATCAAGCTGCGCAACGGCGAGTACACCCCCCTCAACCTGCACCTGGACATCGAGCAGACGCTGACGATGCGCGCCTCGATCATCCAGCACACCGCGGAACTGTTCGACCCGGACCTCTTCATCGTCGACAAGGAGCCGGTGGGATTGCGCGGCGAAGTGCTGCAGACGCTCAAGTCGCTGAAGCGGCGCGGCACGCGGCTGGTGCTGGGCCTGCGCGACGTGATGGACGAGCCGCGCCTGCTCGAGCCCGAGTGGCAGCGCAAGAAGGCGCTGCCGGCGCTGCGCGAGCTGTACGACGAAATCTGGGTCTACGGCCTGCCGCAGATCTGCGACCCGCTCGAGGGCATCGCGCTGCCGCAGCGCGTGCGCCAGAAGATGGTCTACACCGGCTACCTGCACCGCGAGGTGCCGACGCATGGCGCGCCGCCGCGCATGCCCGAGATCACCAACCGGCCGTTCCTGCTGGTGACCACCGGCGGCGGCGGCGACGGCGAGGGATTGATCGACTGGGTGCTGAAGGCCTACGAGCACGATCCGCTGCTGCCGTACCCGGCGCTGCTGGTGCTCGGGCCCTTCATGCAGCACGAGCGCCAGAAGGAGTTCATGGACCGCGCGGCGAAGCTCAAGCGCGTCGACACCATCACCTTCCACGGCCAGCTCGAGACGCTCGTCGCGCGCGCCGCGGGCGTGGTGGCGATGGGCGGCTACAACACCTTCTGCGAAGTGCTGTCGCTCGACAAGCGCGCGTTGATCGTGCCGCGCACCGCGCCGCGGCTCGAGCAGTTCATCCGCGCTTCGCGGGCCGCCGACCTGGGCCTGGTGAGCATGCTGAGCGACGATGGCACCTATGATCCGGCGGTGATGGCTGCCGCGCTGCGCGCGCTGCCGCGGCAGGGCCGGCCGTCCGACGTCGTGGTGCCGGGCCTGCTCGAAGGGCTGCAGAACGTCTCGCGCCTGGTTGCGCCCTGGATCGAGTCCGCCGAAGAAGAAGAAGCCCCGCAGGCGTCCGTTACCCGCATAGGTTGAATTGCGGGTCGCTTTCGTCCTGAAGGGATACCCGCGCCTCTCCGAGTCGTTCATTGCGCAGGAGATCGCCGCCCTTGAGCGCCGCGGCCTCGAGATCCTGATCGTCTCGCTGCGCCGCCCGACGGACGCGCGCCGCCACCCGGTGCACGACGAGATCCGCGCACCGCTTCTCTATCTTCCCGAGTATTTGCTTCTTGAGCCGCTGCGGGTTTTCCGCGCTTGGTTGCATGCCCGGAGATCCAGCCGCTATGCCAAGGCAAGGGCATTGTGGCTGCGTGACCTCGCGCGCGATCCGACGCCCAACCGCGTGCGGCGCTTCGGCCAGGCGCTGGTGCTCGCGGCGGAACTTCCGCCCGGCATCGACCGGTTGCACGCGCATTTCCTGCATACGCCGGCCTCCGTGACGCGCTATGCGGCGGAACTCCTCGGCTTGCCCTGGACCGGCTCCGCCCATGCGAAGGACATCTGGACGACGCCGGAATGGGAGAAGCGCGAGAAGCTCGCTTCCTGCGAATGGCTGGTCACCTGCACCGGCGTGAACCGCGACCACCTCGCGTCGCTGGCCCCCGCCGGGCGCGTGGAGCTCGTGTACCACGGCCTCGATGCATCCCGCTTCCCGGCGCCGCCGCAGCGCGCGGCCTCGAGCGGCCCGGTCGTCATCCTGTCCGTGTGCCGGCTGGTGGAAAAGAAGGGCGTCGACACGTTGTTCCATGCGCTGGCGCTGCTGCCGGCCGGATTGCGCTGGAAACTGGTCCAGGTCGGCAGCGGCCCGCTGCGCAAGAAGCTCGAGCGCCTCGCCGATTCCCTGGGGATCGCGGAAAAAATCGAGTGGCGCGGCGCCCTGGACCAGGGCGAGCTGCTCGCCGAGTACCGGAAGGCGGACCTGTTCGCGCTTGCCAGCCGCATTGCGCGCGACGGCGACCGCGATGGCGCGCCCAATGTGATCGCCGAAGCGCAGAGCCAGGCACTCGCCTGCGTGGCGACGCGGGTTTCGGCGATCCCGGAACTGGTGCGCGACGGCACCACCGGGCTGCTGGTCGCCGAGAACGATCCCGCTGGCCTCGCGCGCGCGCTCGGCGAACTCATCGCCGATCCGGCGCGGCGCCGCGTGCTCGGGGCGGCCGGCCAGGCCCGCATCCGGGAGCAATTCCAGCTCGAGGACAACCTCGACCGCCTGGCGGCGAAATTCGGACTCTCGCGCGATGCGCATCGCCTTCTACGCACCGCTTAAGCCGCCGACGCACGCCACGCCCTCCGGCGACCGCCGGGTCGCGGGCCTGCTGATGGATGCGCTGCTGCGCGCCGGGCAGCGCGTGGAGCTGGTGTCGACGTTTCGCAGCTTCGACGGCGATGGCGACGCCGAGCGCCAGGGAGCGCTGCGAAAGCAGGGCGAAGCGCTGGCGCAGCGGCTCGCGGCGCAGTGGAGCGCCGCGCCGCGCGAGCTGCGGCCCGCGTTGTGGTTTACCTACCATCTCTATTACAAGGCACCGGACTGGCTGGGTCCGGCGATCAGCTCGGCGCTCGGCATTCCCTACGTGGTGGCCGAACCTTCGTTCGCCCCCAAGCGCGCCGGCGGTCCCTGGGCGATCGGCCATGAAGCGACCGAGGCGGGGATCCGGCAGGCCACCCTGGTGTTCTGCCCGTCGCGCGACGATGTCGCCTGTGTCGAGCGCCTGATCGACAAGAAGAAGGTGATCCTGCTGCCGCCGTTCCTCGACGCGGAGCCTTACCGCGTCGCGGCGCAGAAACGCGACCAGCATCGCGTGAAGCTCGCCGCGGAGCGCGCGCTCGATCCTGCGGTTCCCTGGATCATGGTGGCGGCGATGATGCGCCCGGGCGACAAGCTCGCGTCGTACCGGGAACTCGCGCTTGCCCTCGCGCTGCTCAAGGACCTGCCCTGGCGCCTGGTCGTGGCGGGCGACGGTCCCGCGCGTGCAGAAGTCGAACAGGTGCTGGGCGCGGCGGTGCCGGGGCGCACCTGCTTCCTCGGGACCCTCGCGCAACGGCGGTTGGCGGAGGTCTACGCGGCCTGCGACCTGCTCGCCTGGCCGGCGGTGAACGAGGCCTATGGCATGGCGCTGCTCGAAGCGCAGGCCGCCGGCGTGCCGGTGGCGTCCTGTGCGTTGCGCGGCGTGCCGGACGTGGTGATGGATGGCCGCACCGGCCTGCTGGCGCCGCCGGGCGATCCGGCAGCGCTCGCGCAGCGCATCCGCCAGCTGCTCCTCGACCCGGTGCGGCGCCGCGCGCTCGGCGCCGGCGCCGCGGAATTCGTCGTCGCCGAGCGCGGCCTGGATTCCGCCGCCCGCCAACTGGGCAGCGCCCTGGCGCCGCTCGGCGCGGAATGATCCGGCTGGCGCTGGTCCGGCATGCCGACACCGCATGGAGCGTGGCGGGGCGCATCCAGGGCCGCACCGACATTCCCCTGAGCGAAAGCGGGCGCGCGCGGCTTCGCGCCCGCGCGCTGCCGCCGGAATGCCGCGAGATGAATGTCGTCACCAGTCCGCTCGCCCGCTGCGTGGAGACCGCGGCACTGCTCGGGGCGCCGGATGCCGCGCGCGAGCCGAGGATCGCCGAGATGCACTGGGGCGCCTGGGAGGGAAGGCGGCTCGCGGAGCTGCGCGAGGAGCTCGGCGCGGCGATGCGCGAAAACGAAGCCCGCGGTCTGGATTTCAGGCCCAATGGCGGCGAAAGTCCTCGTGAAGTGCTGTCTCGCGTAAGCGAATGGATGAAGGGGTTGAAAAAGCCGACGTTGGCCGTGACGCATCGAGGCGTGATTCGGGTCGTGCTGGCGCAGGCCACCGGCTGGGACATGCTTGGAAGGCCGCCGGCAAAGCTCGACTGGGACGCGGTGCACCTCTTCGCGATCGAAGACGGGAGCCCCAAGGTTGATAAGCTCAACCTGAAGTGAGGGTCCTTTTCCATGTGCAGCACCTGCTCGGCATCGGGCACCTGAAGCGCGCGGCGACGCTGGCAGATGCGCTCGCGCGCGACGGGTTCGAGGTCACCCTGGCCAGCGGCGGCCTGCCGGTCGAGAACATCGTTTCGCCACGCGTGCGCCTGGTCCAGCTGCCGGCGGCGGTGGCCGAGGATGCTTCGTTCAGGCACCTGGCCGACGCGGCCGGCGGGCGCGTGGACGAGGCCTGGAAACTTCGCCGGAAGGAGGCGCTGCTTGCGGTGTTCGAGGCCTGCTCCCCCGATTTCCTGCTGATCGAACTTTTTCCTTTCGGCCGGCGCCAGCTGCGCTTCGAGCTGCTGCCGCTGCTTGAGCGGGCCGCGGGACGCACGCTGGTGGTCTCTTCGGTGCGCGACCTCATCCAGGACAAGCCGGAGCGCCACGAGGAAATGCTCGATGCCGTCGGGCGGTATTTCGACCGCATCCTGGTGCACGGCGACCCGCGCGTGGCCCGATTTCCACTGGCGGGCCGGCTGAGCGACAAGCTGCACTACACCGGCTACGTGGTGGAGGAAAGCCAGGGCCGGGGAGACGCCGGGACCGGCGAAGTGCTGGTGTCCGCAGGCGGCGGCGCGGTAGGCCGCAAGCTTCTCGAAACCGCGATTCGCGCCCGCCCGTTGAGTTCACTCCGGGACCGCACCTGGCGGGTGATTTCCGGCGTCAATGGACCGGATCTATCCGCCTACGAACAGGAAGGGCTGGTCTTCGAAAAGTCGCGGCAGGACTTCACCACGCTGCTGCGAAATTGCGAACTGTCGATCAGCCAGGCAGGGTACAACACGGTGATGGAGACCCTGCAGGCCTGCACGCGCGCGGTACTGGTGCCGTATCGAGGCAGCGGAGAAACCGAACAGACGCTGCGCGCGCGGTTGCTCGCCGAGCAGGGCCTGGTCGGGATGCTGGAGGAACCGCAGCTCGAGCCCGCGGCGCTTGCCGCTGCCGCCGATCTCGCGGTGCGGCGAGCGCGGCCGGTGCCCGGCGCCGTCGACCTGGGGGGCGCGCGGCGCACGGCTGCCCTGTTGCGGGAGTGGCGGCGTGGCTAGCGCGTGGCGCGAATTCGAAGACGCCCTCGCGCGCCGGCGCGACGCGGGGCGTGCGCCGGTCTTCTGGTGGCGCGACGACGATGCCGGCACCCCCACGCCCGAAATCGTCCGCCTGGTGGACCTCTCGTCGGCCGCGGAGATCCCGCTCGCGCTCGCGGTGGTGCCCGAGGACGCGCAACCCGCGCTGTTTCACCTGCTGCATGCACGCGTCGCCGTCCTGCAGCACGGGACCGATCACCGCAATCGGGCCAGCCCCGGCGAGAAGAAGACCGAATTTCCAGCTTCCGAGAACGAGGACCTGGCGCTTGGCCGCCTCGCCGCCGCCCGCAAGCAGCTGGCGTCGATGGCCGGGGCCTGGTTGCTTCCGGTGCTCGCGCCGCCCTGGAACCGGCTTCGCGGCAGCCTGGCGGCGCGCCTGCCCGAGGCCGGCCTGCTCGGGTTGAGCGCCTATGGGCCGCGCCCCGCGGCGCAGCCGGCGCCGGGGCTCACGCAGGTCAACACCCACATCGACATCATTGCCTGGCAGGCCAGCCGTCGTTTCGCTGGCGAGGAACAGGCGCTCGGCCTCGCCTGCGCGCAGCTCGCGCTGATGTCGGACGAGCCGATCGGCGTGCTCACGCATCACGCGGTCCACGACGCGGCCTGCTGGACCTTTCTCGAACGGCTGTTCGACGCGAGCCGCCGCGGCGGCGCCGGCTGGGCGCATCCGGGCGCGGTATTTCTGCCTGCGTCGCGGTGAATTCTTCCCCTTATACTCGATGCATCCATGGCTGATCTCCTGACGGTTCGCGACCTGAAGGTCACGATCGATGTCGACGCCGGCACCATCAAGGCGGTCGACGGCGTGTCCTTTCGCATTCCGCAGGGCGGCACCGTCGCGCTGGTGGGCGAATCCGGCTCCGGCAAGTCCGTCGTCGCGCAGTCGATCATGGGGATCCTGCCGCGCATCGCGCGCATCGAATCGGGCGAAATCGTGCTGCGCGATCCCAAGCGCGGCGGCGCCGACGTGGACATCTCGCGCCTCGCCCCGGGCTCGCGCAAGATGCGCGAGATCCGCGGCGGCAGCATTTCGATCATCTTCCAGGAGCCGATGACCGCGCTCTCGCCGCTGCACACCATCGGCAACCAGATCGGCGAGGCCCTGGCGCTGCATCGCGACGACCTCGGCCGCGTGCAACGCCGCGAGGCGGTGATCGAAATGCTGCGGCTCACCGGCTTCCCGGACCCGGCCAAGGCCGAGAACACCTATCCGTTCGAGCTTTCCGGCGGCCTGCGCCAGCGGGCCATGATCGCCATGGCGCTGGTATGCCGGCCGGCGCTGCTGATCGCCGACGAACCGACCACCGCGCTCGACGTCACCATCCAGGCGCAGATCCTGCAGCTGATCCAGCAGCTGCAAAGCGACCTCGGCATGGCGGTGCTGCTGATCACGCATGACCTCGGCGTGGTGGCCAACATGGCCGACGAAGTGGTGGTGATGTATCGCGGCCGCGTCGTGGAGTCGGGCGTGCTCGAGGACATCTTCCGCGACGCCCGCCATCCCTACCTCAAGGCGCTGATGCGCGCGGTGCCCCGCTTCAACATGGCACCGGGCGAGCGCTTGACGCCGATCCGCGAGGTCGCGATCGGCGAACACCACCTGCTGTCCCGCAAGGATCCCGCGCCGGCGGTGAAGAGCAGCTCGCCGCTCCTGGAGGTTCGCAATCTCACGAAGCGCTTCGCCACGCGCAAGCGCTCGTTCCTGGGCGGCAAGCGGGGCGGCGAAATGCTGGCGGTGGACGACGTCAGCTTCGATGTCGGGGTCGGCGAGTGCCTCGGGCTGGTGGGCGAATCGGGCTGCGGCAAGACCACCACCGCGAGGATGTTGCTGCGCTCGGTCACGCCGGACAGCGGCGCGGTGGTGTTCTACGACCGCGGCACGCCGCGCGACGTGCTGCAGCTCAAGGGGCCGGACCTCTTTGCCTACCGGCGCAAGGTGCAGTTCGTGTTCCAGGATCCGTTCGGTTCGCTCAATCCGCGCATGACGGTGTACGACATCGTGGCCGAGCCGTTGGTGATCCACCGCATCGGCAACGAAGACGAGCGCTTCGCGCGCGTGAAGGAACTGATCGGCCTGGTCGGCCTCGATGTGCGCCACCTGCGCCGCTATCCGCACAGCTTCTCGGGCGGACAGCGCCAGCGCATCGGCATCGCGCGGGCGCTCGCGCTCGGGCCGGAACTGCTGATCTGCGACGAGCCGGTCTCGGCGCTGGATGTCTCGGTGCAGGCGCAGGTGCTCAACCTGCTGCGCGACCTGCGCGCGACGCTCAACCTCACCTATATCTTCATTTCGCACAACCTCGCGGTGGTGAATTACCTCGCCGACCGCATCGCGGTGATGTGCGCCGGGCGCGTGGTGGAACTCGCGCCGGCGGCGGAATTGTTCGCGAATCCCGTACACCCGTATACCAAGGCGTTGCTCGCCGCCGTGCCCGACCCGGACCTGGACCGCAAACTCGACTTTGACGCGCTGATGCACGGCAAGGCGTCTGATCCGTCCGCCTGGCCCGACCCTTACCGGATCGTTCCCGGCCGCCAGTCCGGGTTGCTGGATCTCGGCAACAGCCATTTGGTGAGGTCGGCATGAAGGCGCGCGTGAAGACGCTTCTTCTGGCATTGCTTTTCCCCGGCATGGCGTGGGCGCTGGAAGAGCCGCCGATGCTGCTGCTCGACGTCAAGTCCGGGAAGCTGCCGCCGGTCGAGAAGCGCCTGCCGCTCAATCCGCTGGTGGTGCAAGCGGACACCCCGGGAAAATACGGCGGCTCGCTCAACATGCTGATCGGCCGCGCCCGCGACACTCGCCTGCTGGTGATCTACGGCTATTCGCGGCTGGTCGGCTACGACCAGCAGCTCAACATCGTCCCCGACATCGTCGAGAGCTTCGAGGTCAAGGAAGGCCGCAGCTTCACCTTCAAGCTGCGCAAGGGACACCGCTGGTCGGACGGGCGGCCGTTTACCGCCGAAGATTTCCGCTACTACTGGGAAGACGTCGCCAACAACAAGGAGCTGTCGCCCTCCGGGCCGCCGCGCGACCTGCTGGTGGACGACGAGCCGGCGAAATTCGAGGTGCTGAACGACACGACCGTGCGCTACAGCTGGTCGAAACCCAATCCGCAATTCCTGCCACGCCTGGCCGGCGCCTCGCCCCTCTTCATCTACCGTCCGGCGCACTACCTGCGCGAGTTCCACAAGCGGTATTCGGAGATCGTCAGGAAGGCGGATGCCTCGGGCGCCAGCACGCGGCGCTGGTCGGCGGTGCACAACCGCATGGACAACATGTACGAGTCCGACAACCCGCGGCTGCCGACGCTGCAGCCCTGGGTCAACACCACCAAGGCGCCTGCGGACCGCTTCATCGCGGTACGCAATCCTTACTTCCACCGGGTCGACCAGGCCGGGCTGCAATTGCCGTACATCGACCGCGTGGTGCTGGCAGTGGCCGATTCCAAGCTGATCCCGGCCAAGACCGGCGCCGGCGAGGCCGACCTGCAGGCGCGCGACGTCAACTTCAACAACTACACCTTCCTCAAGCAGGGCGAGAAGGTCAACGGCTACCGGACCTACCTGTGGCAGCCCGGCAAGGGCGCGCATTTCGCGCTGTTCCCGAACCTCAACGTCAATGACCCGGTGTGGCGCAAGGTGCTGCGCGACGTGCGCTTCCGGCGCGCGCTGTCGCTGGCGATCGACCGGTCGCTGGTCAACCAGGTGCTGTATTTCGGCCTGGCGCTGGAAATGAACAACACCGTCCTGCCGCAGAGCCCGCTGTTCCGCGAGAGCTACCGCGGCGCGTGGGCGCGCTATGACCGCAAGGCGGCGGCGAAGCTGCTCGACGAGATGGGACTCAAGCGCGGGCCCGACGGCACGCGGCGCCTGCCCGATGGACGGCCGCTCGAGATCATCGTCGAGACCGCGGGCGAGAGCACCGAGCAGACCGACGTCCTCGAGCTGATCCGCGAAACCTGGCGCGAGGTCGGCATCAAGCTGTTCAGCAAGCCGTCGCAGCGCGAGGCATTCCGCAACCGCGTGTTCTCCGGCGAGACCGTGATGTCGGTCTGGAGCGGCCTGGAGAACGGCCTGGCCACCGCCGACACCGCCCCGGACGAGCTCGCGCCCACCAGCCAGCTGCAATTGCAGTGGCCCAAGTTCGGCCAGTACTTCGAAACCGGCGGCAAGACGGGCGAGGTGGTGGACATTCCCGAGGTCAAGCGCCTCGAAGAGCTGAACCGCGCCTGGCAGGCGAGCTCGACCACCGCCGACCGTACCCGGATCTGGCAGGAAATCATCGAGCTGCATCTCGAGCAGCAATTCACCATCGGCGTGATTGCCGGCGTGCCGCAGCCGGTGGTGGCGCGCGCCAGCCTGATGAACGTCCCTGAAAAGGGTTTCTACAACTGGGATCCCGGCGCGTTCTTCGGCATCTACCGGCCCGACACCTTCTTCTTCAAGTAATGCTCCAGTACACCCTGCGGCGCCTGTTGGTCATGATCCCCACGCTGCTGGTGATCAGCTTCGTCACGTTCGCGATCGTCAAGCTGCCGCCCGGCGACTTCCTGTCCAACCAGATCGCCGAGCTGCAGAGCCAGGGCGACAAGGCGGCGCTCGAGAAAGTCGACTTCCTGCGCAAGCAGTACGGCCTCGACAAGCCGTTCCTCGAGCAATACGGGGTGTGGGTCGGCATGTGGCCTTCCGACGTGGGCTTCCACGGCCTGCTGCAGGGCGACTTCGGTTGGTCCTTCGAGTACGACCTGCCGGTGAAGGAGGTGGTCGGCGACCGCCTGTTGCTGTCGTTCATCCTGAACTTCTCGGTGATCCTGTTCACCTGGGCGGTGTCGTTCCCGATCGGGGTCTACGCCGCGACGCGCCAGTACAGCTGGGGCGACCATGGCCTGACGCTGCTCGGCTACATCGGCCTCGCCACGCCGAACTTCCTGCTGGCGCTGGTGTTGATGTATTTCGCGAACGTGAAGTTCGGCCTGTCGGTGGGCGGCATCATGGACCCGGAGTACCTGGGCCAGCCCTGGAGCTGGGCCAAGGCGATGTCGGTGCTGCAGCACCTGTGGATCCCGGTGATCGTCATCGGCACCTCCGGCACCGCCGGCATGATCCGGCGCCTGCGCGCCAACCTGCTCGATGAACTGCAGAAGCAGTACGTCGTCACCGCGCGCGCCAAGGGCATGCCGCCGTTCCGGCTGCTGCTGAAGTACCCGCTGCGCATGTCGCTCAATCCGTTCATCGCCGACATCGGCAACCTGCTGCCCAGCGTGATCTCGGGCTCGGCCATCGTCGCGGTGGTGCTGTCGCTGCAGACCTCGGGGCCGATGCTGCTCGAGGCACTGCGCAGCCAGGACCAGTACCTCGCCGGCTCGTTCCTGATGTTCCTGTCGCTGCTCACCGTGATCGGCATGTTCATTTCCGACATCCTGCTCGCGCTGCTCGACCCGCGCATCCGCCTCACCGGGGGCGTCGCGAAATGACGGCGAAGCTGGAGCACTACGTTGCCACCGAACCCTTCGATCCGCAGCTCGGCGAGAAGCTGACGCCGGAACAGGAGCGCTTCTACCGCGCCTCGCAGTGGCAGATCATGTGGTGGAAATTCCGCCGCCACCGCATCGCGGTGATCGCCGCCGCGATCCTGCTCGCGTTCTACGCCTCGATCCTGGTGAGCGAATTCATCGCGCCCTACAACCTGCACACGCGCGACACGCGCCATATCTACGCGCCACCGCAGAGCCTGCATTTCTTCCACGAAGGGCGCTACGCCGGCCCCTTCGTCTACGGCTACGACATGCGCCTGGACATGCAGACGCTCAAGCGCGAGTACGTCGAGGACCCGAATCGCCTGCAGGCGCTGCGTTTCTTCTGCCTTGGCGACGAGTACGAATTCTGGGGCATCGTGCCGGGGCGCTTTCACCTGGTGTGCCCGGCCGAGGGCGGCACGCTGTTCCTGCTGGGCACCGACCGGCTGGGGCGGGACCTCTTTTCGCGCATCGTCTACGGCACCCGCATTTCGCTTACCGTGGGCCTGTTCGGCATCGCCGTGAGCTTCTTCATCGGCATCGTGCTGGGCGGCATCTCCGGCTTCTACGGCGGCTGGATCGACAACGTGATCCAGCGCTTCATCGAGATGGTGCGCTCCTTCCCGGAACTGCCGCTGTGGATGGCGCTGTCGGCGGCGCTGCCCATCAACTGGAGCCCGATCCTGGTGTACTTCGGCATCACCATCATCCTCGGCCTGCTCGACTGGCCGGGACTCGCGCGCGCGGTGCGCTCGAAGCTGCTGGCGCTGCGGGAGGAGGATTTCGCGACTGCCGCGGTGCTGATGGGCGCGAGCCCGCGCCGCGTGATCGGCCGCCACCTGCTGCCGAGCTTCACCAGCCACCTGATTGCCTCGGCGACGCTGTCGGTGCCGGCGATGATCCTCGGCGAGACGGCGCTGTCCTTCCTCGGCCTGGGGCTGCGCCCGCCGGTAACGAGCTGGGGGGTGCTCCTCAACGAGGCGCAGAACATCAACGTGGTCGCGCTCTATCCGTGGCTGATGCTGTCGGTCATGCCGGTGTTCGTGATCGTGCTGGCGTTCAACTTCTTTGGCGACGGCTTGCGTGACGCGGCCGATCCGTACAGCAGTGCCTCCAGGGGATAGCGCCGCGCCGTTCCCGCATCGCCGGAGCTGGGATTTCCTGAGCATGGCACCGGCGACGGCGTGGCCGGCGCTGCAGCGCCATGGGCACGCCGCCTTGCTGTCCATGCTGCACCAGGTCGAGCAGGCGCAATGGTCGTCGCCGGAACGCGCGCGCGAGCTCCAGGCCCTGCAGCTCGGCCGGCTCCTGCGGCATGCGCATGCCAACGTGCCCTACTACCGCAGCCGCTGGGCCGGCCTCTACGACGAGCGGGAGGGCGCGTTCACCTGGGAGCGGTTCCAGGGGCTGCCGATCCTGACCCGGCGGGACCTGCAGGAGAACTTCGACAACCTGAAAAGCGCGCGTATTCCACGGGCGCATGGCAAGTTCGGCGAAGGCCGCAGCTCGGGTTCCACCGGCACGCCGGTGCGTTTCCTGCACACTTCGATGACGCAACTCGCCTGGCGTGTCTGCACGCTGCGCGACCATCTCTGGCACCGGCGAGACCTGCGCGCGAAGCTTGCCGTGATCCGCGCCCTGCCGAAGACGCCGGCGCGCGCGGGCCACTGGGGCAACGCGACACGGGGACTGGTGGCAACCGGCCCGGCCGCATCGATTCCCATCACCACGCCGGTCGCCGCGCAGCTCGATTGGCTGGCGGCAGAGCGTCCCGGCTACCTGATGACCTACCCGTCGAACGTGACCGAGCTCGCGCGTGAGTCCCTGCGGCGTCGCTTGCGGCTCGATTCCCTGCTCCAGGTGCGCACATTGGGCGAAATGCTGGACCCTGAAACCCGCTCCCTGGTGCGCGAAGCCTGGGGCGTGCCGGTGATTGACGCCTACAGTTCGGAAGAGGTCGGCTACATCGCGCTGCAATGCCCCGACAACGAGCACTACCATGTCCCGTCGGAGTTCACGCTGGTCGAGGTGCTCGATGCCGGCGGGCGGCCCGTTGCGCCCGGCAGCACCGGCAGGGTCGTGGTCACGGCGCTGCACAACACGGCCATGCCGCTGGTGCGCTACGAGCTCGGCGATTATGCGCAGACCGGTGGTCCCTGCAGCTGCGGCCGGAACCTGCCGGTCCTCGCGCGCATCGCCGGCCGCACGCGAAACATGCTGGTAGCGCCCGACGGCAGCCGCGTCTGGCCCTTCTTCAGCGCGCGGCGGATTCGCGATCTCGCGCCTGTCGTGCAGCACCAGTTCGTGCAGACGGCGCCGGACCTGCTGGAGGCAAGGCTGGTGGTTTCCGGCGCCCTCACGCCGGCGCAGGAGCAGGCGGTGCGCACCCAGGTGCTTTCGGCGCTGCCGCAGGGCCTGCGCCTGCACTTCGTCTACGTGGACGTCATTGCACGCGGCGCCAACGGCAAGTTCGAGGATTTCATCTGCCGGCTCGCTTAAGGGCGGGCAGCGACGATCGAGGCGTAGTCGGCAGTGCCGGGTAGCGTTGGGCCGCGCAGGTGCCGGCGCGTGCCGGCGACGGGCGCGACGGAGATCTGCTCGACGCGAAATCCGGCGTCCTCGAACATTCCCAGCAGGGCTTCGCGTGTTGGATGGCTCGCGTTGCGGCCGACGCGCGAGGCGAACACCTCGGCCTCGCCCGCGAGCCTCGCGTCGCAGGCGCGCACTTCGGCGAGAAAGGCCTGCGCCTGCGCCGGCGAGAACCCGGTGAAATCGCCGTCGTCTGCTTCCCGCAGGCGCACCACGGTGACCACTTTCCCCCCGGGGCGCAGCAGGCCGCGCCAGCGCGCGAGAAGGGCGCGCCGTTGCTCGGGAGAGAACAGCACCAGGAAGGAGTGCGTGCAGATCGCGTCGTAGGCTTGGGCCTCCCGCAACTCGAGGATGTCGGCCCGCGCCGTCGCGATCGAGGCGCCGGCGCGCGCCGCGTACCAGCGGTTGAGCATGAGCGGCGTCTCGCAGCGGTCAACCACCGTGATCTGCGCGCGCGCGCCCAGCGCGCCATGCGCCAGCGCGAGCATGGTGTAGTCGGCCGCGGCGGAGACCAGAACGCGTAGCGGTCGCGGGCCCCTGGCGAGGCCGGCGAAAGCTTCCCGGTAGAAACTTTCCTGGTGCGCGGGGCAGGCGACCAGGTCGAACAGTCGCAGGTATTA
>Ga0315912_10002474_pt1 | contig 19608 bp, 15 predicted proteins | sample VfabasoilMG_FD_204469 | JGI IMG/M metagenome (GOLD analysis project Ga0315912, IMG submission 204469) | Garden soil microbial communities collected in Santa Monica, California, United States - V. faba soil | ecosystem: Environmental > Terrestrial > Soil > Garden | place: USA: California...
GAACCATCGGCCGTGAAGATGCGCACGCGGTGCGTGAGGTGCTCCGGCCAGGCGCAGTCCACCTCCACGCGCACCGGCGGCTCGGCCAGCAGGCGCAGCCCGTCCACGTCCCCGGAGCGCGCGTCCACCACGAGCGGTCGCGAGGCGTGGCCGCTGTCCACCACGAGCAGCAGCAACTGCGCGCGCGGCAGCGGTCCGGCTTCGAACAGGCCCTGCTCGTCAGACTCCCAGGTCTCGCGGCGGAAGGTCCACCAGTCCTCGCCGGCCGCATCCAGGGGGATGACGGAGATCGCGGCGGACACCGGCTGCCCCAGCGGATCGAGCACCAGACCCCGCAGATGGGCGGCGGCAGCGAGCTGGACGTCCAGCTCGAGCTGCTCGCCGGCCGCGATCGTCACGAGGCGGCTGAAGCGGCCCTGCTGGGGGGCCAGGACGTCGAGGTAGTAGTCGCCGGGCGGCTGGCCGGAGAGGCTCGCCAGACCCTGCGCATCGGTGCCGGCGCTCTCGTACCGCTCGTCGCCGTCGGACAGCAGCACCTGGGCCTCGGCCAGCGGCAGTCCTCCCGCGTCCGTCACACGGACGTGCAGCCCTCCGAGGGCGCCTTCGAGCCGCCCCGGGCGCAGCGTGAAGACGACCTCTTCCGCGCCGGGTGACACGCGCTGGCTGGCGATCACGTGCTGATGGAGCGCGAGGCTGACGAAGGCCGGCAAGTCGGTGTCCACCTGCAGTTCGGTCGCGCAGCCGCCCGAGTTGGCCGCGTCGACGTCGAGACGGACCACCGAGCCGCCGAGGCCGACGCCGGTCAGCGAGATGTCGCCCGCCGCCGGCAGCCGGTCGGGCGGGGTCTCCGGGGTGACCACCACGCTGAGCACGCCCTCCATCTCGGGTGGCAGCGCCAGCGGCCCGCCGGCCGGCGTGGTGAGACGCACGCACAGGCGCACGCTGGGCACGAGCAGCGGGTCGAAGCGCGTCACCGGACGATCGGCCGACAGGTCGAGGTCGGCGCTGAATGGCCGGTAGCCCTCGGCCTGCAGGCGCAGCTTCCAGGGTCCGGCCAGCAGGCCCGCGGCCGAGAAGGTGTGGTCGAGCAGCGGCACGTCGAGTTCGCGGCCGTCCGGTCCCTGCAGGCTGAGCCAGCTGTCGTCGAGTTCGAGCGTGCCGCCCGAGGCATCGCGCACCGCGCCGTAGAGCAGCAGGCCGACCGCGTCGTCGTTGGCGGACAGGCCGGCCTGGGTGGTGGTGGTGAGCAGCAGGGGCCGGGCCTCGCGTGGCGGGGCCGGCTCGGGCAGCGCCACGGCCGGGCCGGATGGTTCGGAGACGCGCACCTCCGGCAGCTGCGCGGTGGTCGGCTGGGCCGCGGGCGCCGGCGGCCGCGTGCCGCGGACAGGTGTCGCAGGGCGTTCGCCGTCCGTCGTGAGCCACATCGCGCAGCCCAGGATCAGCGCCAGCATGAAGGCTGCCGCACCGATGAGCGCACGCATGCGGCCGCTCCCTCAGGAACCCGCGCGCAGCGAGTCGCAGAAGGCGACGAGGTCGGCGGCGCTCTGGAAGCCGATGCGGCGCGCCACCTCGACACCGTCGCGCAGGACCAGGACGGTCGGCAGCGAGCGCACGCCGAAGCGCGCGGCCAGCGCGGGCTCCTCGTCGGCGTCCACCTGGAGCGCGAGGGCGTGCTCACCGATCCAGGCCGCGAGGGCGGCGTCGGGCCAGGTCTGCTCGTCCATCTTGCGGCAGGGCGGGCACCAGTCGGCCATGAAGTCGACGAGCAGCAGGCGGCCCTCGGCCGTGGCGCGCGCGACGGCCTGGTCGAAGGGCTGCTCCACGAAGGGCCTGGCCTTGCCGCTCTCCGGGGTCGATGCTCCCGAGCAGGCGGCCAGCGAACAGATGAAGATGAAAAGGAACAGCGGCAGCAGGGCGCGCATGGACGACCTCGGTGGCTGGCGAGGGCGGTCGCGGTCGGCTCGGGCCGGGACCGATCGGACGTCTTCCGTCGCCTCCAGCATGCCACGGCCGGCGCGAGCCGCCGAGCGCCGACGTCCGGCTCGGGCGTGACGATCGGCCCGCCGCTCCCCTGGGTTGGCTCGAGGCGCCGGTGGCAGCGCCTCAATCCCTGCGGCACCGGTGGCCGACGAGAGCTGACCGGGTGCTGTCGCGGCCAGCCGGGCCGCCAGCTTTCTCGGCCCTCCCGACAGGACGTGCGCCCATGCTCCAGCACCCCGCAGTCGTCTCCCCGTGCCGGCTCCGGTCGGCCGCTCGTGCGCGCGTCCTGCTCGCGGCCGCCGTGCTGTGCATCGTCGCCTGGTCCGCCCCGCGCGTCGCGGCGCAGGTGTTCTGCGGCGAGAGCGGTCTCGTCGTGATGCAGGTCGAGAGCGCGCCGCTGGCGGGCTCGTGGGCGGCCGAGACGGCGGTCGGCGGTTTCACCGGCAGCAGCTACTACCGCTGGGCCGGCGCCAACCAATTCAACAGCCCCGGGCAGGGCACGCTCAGCTACTCCTTCACGGTGACCACGCCGGGCGACTACAGCCTGCGCCTGCGCAACCACCACGACCACCCCGACTCCACGCAGGAGAACGACTGCTGGACACGCCTCGACGGGGGGACGTGGGTCAAGACCTACTCGGGCACGGCCGGCACCTGGACCTGGGCCACGCGCTTCGAGTACGCCGACGGCTTCAAGGAGAACGCGCACTACGAGCTCGCTGCGGGCAGCCACGTCTTCCAGATCAGCGGGCGCTCGCAGGACTTCCGCATCGATCGCGTGCACCTCTACCTCGAGGGCACTCCCGGTGCGACCGACAGCAACCAGCCGCAGTCACCGACCGGGCCCTGCGGTGCACCGCGCCCGCATCCGGCGCACGTCCCGACCTCCCTCACCGCCGTCTTCGCCGACGGTACGCTCGGCGGCTTGCAGGCCGCGGTCGGCACGCCCGTCGTGCTGCCCAACCCGGGTGGACGGCCGGGCCAGCACCTCTCCTTCGACGGCAGCGAGCGTGTCGTGCTGCCGGGCGTGACCTACGAGGACCAGGAGGTGCTCGTGCGCGTGCGCAAGGGCATGCCGCAGGGCAGCTGGATCGGCGTGCTGCTGCGCGCCCCGAGCGAGGCGGCCGACTTCGCCGGACCGGGGCCGCAGACGCTGGTGTTCATGCAGCGCGAGATCGGCGCCGGGCGCGCCAAGGTCTTCGTGCACGACGGCGCCGGCATCGTGGCTCAAGGGCCGTGGTTCGACCTGGCGCAGCTCAACGTGGGGGCCGACGACGTCACCTTCCGCGTGAGCACCAGCGGCAACAGCGTGGACTGCACGCTGTCCGGACTCCCGGCGCTCGGCGGCGGGTTCACCGGCATCGACGACCCGCCCGGCGGCGGCTACACGAGCCTGCGCACGACGATCAACCCGGCCTTCCCGGGCACGATCGGCGTGGACTACTGCCTGCTGCGCCGCGCTGGGGACCTGCCCGACCTGCGCTTCGACGCCGACGGCAAGCTCTGGATCTCGGCGCTCGAGACGGACCTGCTGCTGCCGGGCACGTGGCAGCCGGCCAGCTTCGCCTTCCAGCACGATGCCTATCTGCTCGACCTGGCCAGCTTCCTGGCGATCGTGTTCCCGGCGCTCGACTACGTCGGGAGCGACGCGGACCACTTCGTGCTCGGCGTCGTCGACTCGGGGCTGGCCCTGCCGGTCGGTTCGTCCAACGTGCTGCAGTACAAGGCACAGCTCGAGGGCGCGTTCCAGCCCTGAGGGTCCGGCGACCGAGCCTCGGGACGATCGGCAGCACCCGGCCGGCTGGCCCGCGGCCGCGCGACGTCCGCTCACGGGGGCGCGGCAGCGCTTTGGTATACCGCCCAGGGTGTCCAGCCACCCCGTCTCGCGCACCGTCGACGCCCGCCAGCGCGAGCCGCTCGCTGCGCTCTTCCGCGCCCGCGGACTGACGCTGCAGCAGCACGCCAAGAACGTCTACCTCGCCTGGGAGGCGCGCACGAGCGGGCGCTCGATCTTCTCGCTCTACACCTCGGGCAAGTTCGTGAGCACCGTGCGCGCAGGCGACGCCGAGGGGCTGCTGCTGGAGGACGAGGTGGCGCAGCTGCTGGGCGCCGCGCCGGGCGGGGCCGGCAAGGCGCCGCGCGGCCAGGGCGGCGGTGCCGCCGGAGCGGGGGAGCCTGGTGCCGCCGGAGCCCGGGAGCCCGGCGCCGGCGTCGCCCCGGCGTCCGATCCGCTGCGCGTGGCCTCGCCCACGGCCGCGCCCGACACGCTCTTCCTGGCCGGCGCCGACGAGACCGGCACGGGCGAACTGCTCGGCAGCGCCGTGCTGGGCGCGGCGCACTTCCCGCTCGCCCTGGTGCCGGAGCTGCAGGCGCTCGTGGGGCGCGTGGAGACCAAGTCGTCGCGCGCGGCCTCCGGCTGGGAACGTCTCGGGCAGCAGCTGCAGGCCCTGCGCGGGGACGGGCTGCACCTGGCCCTGCTCTCCATCCCGAACCGGCTCTTCGACCGCTACTCCAAGAACGCGCTGCTCGACCTGGCGTACGTGCGCCTCGTGGGGGATCTGCTCGCGGCGGCCGGCCAGCCCGCGGCCGAGGTGCTGGCGCGCACCGAGCTGGCGCTCGACGACTACGGCACCGGCGCGCTGCTCGGCCAGGCGCGGGCGGCCTGGGTGCGGCGCGGACTGCAGGTGCAGGTCGCGACGCGCGCCGACGTGCGCTGGCTGGCCAGCCGCACGGCTTCGGTCGCCGCCCGTGCCTGCCGGGCGCGCGAGATGGAGGGCCTGCGCGCCGACGTGACGGACGGCCCGCTCGGCACGGGCAACGCCGGCAATCCGGCCACCCTGGCCTGGCTCAGGCGCCGCCGCCGCAGCGGCGCGGGCTGGCCGGGCTTCGTCAAGACCTCCTTCCGCACCGTGACCGAGCTGGACGGGCTGCCGGCGACCACCAAGGAGAGCGTGCCGCCGCTGCGCGACCTGCTCGACGAGGCGTCCGCGGGCGACTTCCTGGCGGGGCGCCTCGACGTGCGACGCGCGCGCCTGCGCGCCGGCGCCGAGCGCTCCACGCAGCGCCTCGAGCTGCCGGCGCGCGGCCACCGCCCGCACGCGGCCGACGCCTTCCTGCCGCTGCTGTGCGGAGGCGCCGTGCTCGACCTGGGCCCGTTGCCGCTGGAGCTGCTGGACGCCCTGCTCGAGCGGGAGGACGGGCTGCTCTCGGGCTGGCGGCTGCTGGTCGGACCGGGGCTGACGGCCGACAATCCGACGAGCGTGGCGCTGGCCCGCGCCCACGCGCGCGGCGTCGTGCAGGTGGTTCCGACCGACGAGCCCGATCCCCTGGAGCGCGCGGCGCGCCATGCCGGCCTGCTCGTCGTCGCGTCGGGGAGCGCGCCCGGCCTGCACGTCGTGGTGCGCTGAGCGGCGCGCCTACCAGCCTTCGAGCAGGCGCTGGCCCAGCACGTCGGGCAGGTCGCGTTCGGCGAAGATGCGCTGGGCGGCACGGTGCACGTCGTAGGGCACGCGCCGGAAGCGCACCTGCCGGCCGTCGAAGAGCGCATACGAGGCGCGCAGGTCTCCGTCGCGCGGCTGGCCGACCGAGCCCACGTTGATGAAGCAGGGTGCGCCGTCCGTGTCGTACACCTCGCCGCAGTCGGTCGGCGCGATCCACTTGAGGGCGTGGTCGATGACGCCGGGCACGTGCGTGTGCCCGACGAAACACGGCCGGTCGAGGCCGCGGAAGCAGCGGGTCAGCTTGGGCGAGTAGTCCTGCTGGCGCGGCAGGTAGTCGAGCGTGTCCTCGCGGAAGAGGTACTCCTCCGTGGGATGGCTGGGCGAGCCGTGCACGAGCAGGGCCTCCTGCAGGTCGACGCGCACCGGCAGCGACGCGATCCACGACAGCACGTCGGGCATGCGCGCGCTGGCCGCCTCGAGCGTGCGGCGCGTCCAGTGGATGGCCGCGCTGGCCAGCGGGTTGAAGCCGTAGGGCCCCTCGATGATGGCCTCCTCGTGGTTGCCCATGAGCACCACGGGCGACAGCTCACGCACGAGTTCGAGGCACTCCAGCGGCTGCGCGCCGTAGCCCACGATGTCGCCGAGGCAGAGGAAACGCTCGGCCCCCGCGCGGCGTGCGTCCGCCACCACCTCCTCCAGCGCCGGCCAGTTGGCGTGGATGTCGCTGAGGAGGGCGGTGAGCGTCATGATCGGCGGACAGGATGACGGCAGACGCCGGGACGATCAACGCCCGTTGGCGGCATCGAGCGCAAGTCCTGCCAGGGCTCCGGCCACGTCGAGGCCGGTCGCGGCCTCGATGCCCACCAGCCCCGGGCAGGTGTTCACCTCGAGCAGCACCGGGCGGCCCTCGTGGATCAGCAGGTCCACGCCGGCGATGGCGAGCTGCAGGGTGTCGGCCGCTGCCAGCGCCAGGCGGAGCAGGGACTCGTCCGGGCTCCAGGCCTCCGCGCGACCGCCGTAGTGCAGGTTGGCGCGCCCGGCCGGCCCGGACGGCAGGCGCCGCATGCCGGCCAGCACCTTCCCGCGCGCGACGAACACGCGGTGGTCGATGCCGCCACCCAGCTCCGGCTGGACGAGCGCCCCGCCGGTGAGGTCGGCGAAGGCGCGGGCGCGCGCCAGGGCCTCGCCCGCCGCCAGCCCGACGACCACGCCGTGGCCCGAGGCCCCGCGCAGGGGCTTGACCACGAAGCGCCGGCCCTCGAGCGCGAGCTCGCCGCGGTCGTCGCGCAGCACCACGCGCGTGGGCGGCACGGGCAGCCCCGCCCGGCGCAGGCTGGCCAGGCAGGCGACCTTGTCGTGCGCGCGGGCCACGGCGTCGACGCGATCGAGCCAGCGCGTGCGCGTGGCCCCCGGCGCGCAGGCCGCGTCGTGCAGCGCCGCGAGTTCGTCCGCCGGGATGCCCGACGGCATGCGCAGCATGACCACGGCCGGGTGCCGCTCGGGCCGTTCGCGCAGGCAGGCCTCGAGCTCGGCGGGCTGCAGCGGATGCGCCGGCAGGCCGCGCTCTCCGCATGCGGAGACGAGCCGCGCCATCTGGGAGCCGCGCCCGCTGCGCGCCACCAGCGCGCACCAGATCGGTATCTTGGTCCCCAAGCTCGCCTGCCCTCGCCGGAGCGGATCCTCGTTGAAGGTCGCCATCCACTGCCTGCTGCTCGGCGCGCTGGTGCTGCTGCCGTGCTGCGGCACGACCGTCGAGCGAGGATACTACGCGCCCGTGGGCTCGGCCTTCGGGCGCCAGCTCGAACCCTGGCGGCAGCAGCTCGAGGACCTGGAGGTGGAGGTGCGCTGCCAGGGGGTCTACCGCAACACGGTGGACGGGCGGCCGGTGCGCAGCGCGCACATCCAGCTGGAGTTCACGCGCATCCAGGCGGGCGAGGTGGTCATCCCGATCGAGAGCCTGCGCCTCGACCTCATCGACGCCGGCCGCCCGCCCGTGAGCCTGGCGGCGGCCGAGGTCTGGAACGGCCGGCGCCGCATCATCGGTGCGCTGCTCATCAACCCCTGGAGCCGCGACAGCTTCGACGTCTTCTTCGACGACCCGCAGGTCGAGGCGCCCATCCCGCAGGTGCTGCGGCTGCGCTGGGCGAGCGCGGTGGCGGGCGGCCCGCCCTCGTGCTGGGGCGATTGCCAGTTCCAGCGCATCGAACCGGATGACCCGCGCTTCCCGCGCGAGCTGCCGCTGTCCGACCTCGAGTTCGGCGTGCGCAACGGCTACTACCTGCCCGGTCCGGGCGACCTCGGGCCGCGCGGCCTGCGCGACTCGATCGAGGCGCGTCCGCACTACCTCTTCCACTCACCCTGAGGGGCCCCCTCCGTGCGCCTCGCGCTCGTGCTCGGTCTGCTGGGCCTGGCCCTCTCGGGGGTCTGGCTCTCGGCGCACGATGCGCTCGACGTGGTGCTGCGCGACCAGCTCGAGGCCTACGAGCTGCAGGACGTGCTCGGCTTCGAGAGCCTGGGCGTGCGCGTGGACCGCACGCTGGAGGTGCGCGGCGGCGAGCTGCGCGACCCGCTCAACGGCCGGGTCGTGGCGCATGTGGACCGCCTCGTGATCGACTACAGCGTGCCCTGGGACGGCGGCCCGGCCCCGGAGGTGCGCAGCCTGCGCGGACGCGGCGGGCGCGTGCTGCTGCACTACGAGGAGGGCGACCTCGGCCTGACGCGCTCGATCCAGGGGCTGATCGAGGGCATCGAGCGACTGTTGAGCAGCGCGCCGTCGGAGCCGGAGCCGGGGCCCGCCGGCGAACCCTCGCCGCTGCCGGAACTCGTCTTCGAGGACCTCGAGCTCGTGGTGCACACGCCCGGCAAGCCGCTCGAGCTGTACCCGGGTTCCGACGTGCACATCGCCCTCGGCCACGAGGAGACGCACGTGGACGTGACGGCCGGGCCCGGATCGGGGCGCCTGGAGATGCTCTTCGACGGCCACGGCCTGCGCCGCTTCGAGACGCACGGCCTGCGCGTCTCGCCGGCCGTCACCGCGCTCGACCAGAGCGGCCGCGACGTGCTGCAGCGCGGCTTCATGCCGCGCGGGGCGCTCGACCTCGTGGCGCTCATCGGGCCGGACGGCCGCACGGAGAGCGCCAAGGGCCTGCTGCGCGAGGCGTCGGTCGAGAGCGAGCACCTGCCCTTCCGGCTGGGGCCGGCGACGATCCCCTTCGACGTGGCCGAGGGCGTGATGCACATCCGCGCGGCGCGTCTCGGCTTCGACGGCGGCGAGGTGCTGCTCTCGCTCGAGGCGGACTACGTGAGCAGCCGCCTGCAGCTCGACGTCGAGCACGCCGCCTTCCGCAAGGAGTTCACCGGTCTCATCCCGGGCTGGGACGCCCTGGCCGGCCTGCACTGCGAGGACGGCGGCAGTTTCGAGTGCCACCTGCAGATCGACGTGACGGGCGCCGTGGACAACCCGACGATCGAGATCACCGGCGGGGGCGGCTTCCACATCGAGCAGGCGCTGCTCGAACCGATCGGCCTGCGCTTCGACCACGTCGTCGGGCGCTTCGACGCCGACGAGTCGACGCTCAGCTTCCCCGAGCTGAGCGCGCGTGTGTGCGGCGGCGAGCTGCGCGCGTCGGGGTCGCTCAACCTGCGCGACGACGGCTACCAGGTGACGGCCTCGCTCGAGGACGTGGACGTGGCGCAGCTGCACGAGGCCCTGCGCAGCGTGCGCCGCATGAAGCACGACGTGGCGGGCTGGCTGCAGGGCGAGGTGCGCGCGCGCGGCCGCCTCGGCGATGCGTCCTCCACCCTGGCCGACGGCCAGATCTCGGTGCGTGCGGGCAACTTCTGGGAGGCGCCGACCTTCGAGGCGATCCTCAAGGCGCTCACGCTGTCGGACAGCAAGTCGGCGCACCAGCGCGTGGAGGCGCGCTTCAACGTGCGGGGCCGGCAGGTGTTCGTGGACGCACTGCGCGTGGTCTCGGACGTGCTGACGCTCGCGGGACAGGGGCGCGTCGACTTCGAGGGGCGCATCGACTTCGAGCTGGTGCCGATCACCGTGCCGCTGGGCCTGTTCGGCGACCTGCTCGAGGCCCTGCAGCAGGGCCTGCTCGTCAACCTCGTGGTGACGGGCACGCTGCGCGATCCGCGGGTCATCGCCATGCCGCTCAGCGTGGTGACGAATCCCGTGCGCCTGCTGCTCGAGGCCATCGTGGGCGAGGGCGAGGAAGGCGGGCACTAGGCACCGGTGCGCGCCGGGCGCGCCGGCGGCCACGAACCGCCACTGCCGGGCCGTCCCGCAGCTTGTCAAGAGTGGTGTCGGCGGGTGTGCGACGGGTGTCGCGCCGCGCCCTCGCGCGCGTCGGCGCAGGCCGCTGCTCCGTTGGCCGTTCCCAGGACTGCTGGTAGAATGCCCGCTTCGTGCCGCGCGAGCAGCGGCGGTACCGAGCACCGGAGACGAGTCATGGCCAAGCCCAAGAGTTTCCTCTTCGTGTGTCGCGGCAACGAAGCCCGCAGCCAGATGGCCGAAGGCTTCGCGCGAGCCATGGCCGGCGCCACGATCAAGGTCTACAGCGCCGGTCTCGCGCCGCGCGGGCTGGACGCCACGGCCATCGACGTGATGGACGAGATCGGCATCGACATCTCGGGTCAGCCCGTGCGCGCCTTCGACTCGGTGCCGGTGAACAAGATCGACACCATCGTCACGCTCAGCTCGGACGCCGATCCGCTGCCCAAGAACCTCAAGAAGAAGGCCACCCAGATCCACTGGCCGCTCGTGGACCCGACCTCTGCTGCGGGCAGCGACGCCGAGGTGAAGAAGGCCTTCCGTTCGGTGCGCGACGAGATCAGGAACCGCGTCGAGGTGCTGCTCATCGGCTAGGGTCGGCGGCGAGCGCAGTCCGCGCCGCCTGCAGGTCCTCCGCGGTGTCGAGGTCGCGCACCAGCCAGGGGTCCGCCAGCGGCACGTGCAGTACCCGCGCGGCGTCCCGCCGGATGATGCGATGCGCCGGCTCGTCGTCGGCCAGCGCCAGGAACTCGGGGCCGAGCGCGGCCGCGTGCACGCAGGGATGACCCCGGCGTCCCGCGACGCTGGGGGCCACGAGCAGCTGCCCGGGGCCGCGCCGCGCGAACGCCGCGAGCAGCGCGCGCACGTCGACGGCCCGCACGAGCGGGTGGTCGACGGTGTGCAGCACGAAGTCCTGCGCGGGCGACACGGCGGCGAGGGCGCAGCGCAGTGACGAGGTCTGCCCGCGCTCCGGTCGCGGGTTGATCACCCAGTCGACGTCGTTCCAGGCGGCCACGTCCGGGATGGCTCCGCCAGCGCCGCCGGCAGATCCACCTGGAGCGCCACCACCAGTGGTACCAGCAGCGGCACCGGGAGCCACTCGGGGAGCGGCACCGGCACCGTCGCCCCTCACCTCGGGCAGGCGCCGTCCCGCTGGGGCAGCCAGGGGCCCGACCGCCAGGCTGGCAGCCAGCTGCGGCGAGAGCACGATGCACTGGCGCTCGATGCCGCCGGCACGCAGGGCGGCATGGCAGCGCTCGAGGGCCGTGCGGCCGCCGAGGTCGAGCAGCGCCTTGGGGCCACCGAGGCGCTGCCCCTTCCCGGCAGCCAGCAGAATGGCGAGCATGCCGGCATCTCCTCTGGTCCGGTCGCGCGAGGGTCAGAGGCTAGCCCGGCTCGCCGCGGGGCTTCCACCCCCCGCGCCCCTGCCAGCGCCCCCGGACGACCCACGGTGAGCCTCAGCCGACGCGTCGAGCGCAACGCGGCCACGCAGATCGCCGGGCGGCTCTTCACCTCGGCGCTGGCCTTCGTCATCACGGCGGTGGTGCTGCCGCGCCAGCTCGGGCAGCACGACTTCGGCATCTTCGCCTTCTACCTCAGCCTGCATCAGCTGCTGCAGAACGTCTTCGACTTCGGCGCCGGCACGGTCGTCATCCGCGACGCGAGCCGGGAGCGCGAGAGGGCCGGCCAGCTCATCGGCATGCTGGTGCAGATCAAGGCCGTCATCGCCGGCATCGCCCTGGTCGGCATGGTGGGGGTGGCCTGGGTGTACGAGGGCCCGGGCGAACGCTTCCTGCTGCTCGGCCTGGCGGCGCTGTCGCTGCTCTTCCACGCGCCGGCGGGCGCGGCGGCGATCTTCAACGTGGACATGGCCTTCGGGCGCTCGGTGCTCGCCTCGGTCGCCGGGCAGTCGGCCTGGCTGCTGGCGACGCTCGCGCTGGCGCTCTCCGGCGTCGCAGGTCCGGCGCTCTACCTCGTGGCCTTCGGCCTCGGCACGGTCGTCAACGGCGTGCTGGCCTACGCCTGGGCGCGCCGGCGCGTGGCCATCCGTTACGACGCCGGGCGCGCCGACTTCGCGCGGCTCTGGCGCGAGGCCTGGCCCGCCGGCGTCTCGATGACCATGGCCTCGGTGTACTTCTTCATCGACACCGCCATGCTGCGCCCGCTGGCCGGCGAGGTGGCGGTGGCCCGCTACAGCGTGGCGTACCGGCTCATGACGTTCGTGCTCATGGTGCCGGTGCTGTTCAGCAACGTGCTCTTCCCGGTGTACTCGCGCCTCTGGTCGCTGGGCGCCGCGGCGCTGCGCCCCTTCTTCCAGAGGTCGCTCGGCGTGCTGCTGGCGCTGGGCCTCATCGTGCCGGCCACGGTGCCGCTCGTCAGCCCCGACATCATGGCGCTGGTCTACGAACCGCAGTACGGCGGCTCCGCTCCCGTGCTGTCCGTGCTCTGCCTGGCGATCGCCACCGTCTTCGCGACCTACCCGCACGTGCTGGTGCTGCTCGCCTCCGGCCAGCAGCGCGTCATGATGTTCATCTCGACCGGCGGCGCGCTGCTCAACGTCGGCAGCAATCTGTGGGCCATCCCGCGCTTCGGCATCGAGGGTGCGGCCTGGACCACGGTGGGCACCGAGGGCTTCGTCCTGCTCGCGGCGGCCGTCATGGCGGCGCGCCGCACCGGCGTGCACGTGGCGCTCTCCGGGTTGCTGCGGCCCGTCGCCTGCGCGGCGCTGGCGCATGTCGTCCTGACGTTCATGCTGCCTCCCATGGCGGGCCTGGAGCCGGCCTGGCGCGTGGGGGCAGCCGTCGTCGTGGCGCTCGGCGCGGTGCTCGTGGCCGGGGTCTTCCCGCTCGACCTCGGCACCGAGGAGGGCGCGCCGCTGGACCGGGCTCCCCGCCCGGGGGCGCCGGCGTGATCGTCGGCCTGGATGCCCGGCCGGCGCTCTTCGGTCGCACGGGCTTCGGGCGCGTCGTGCGCCAGGCGCTGCTGGCCCTCGGAGCGCGCGACGACGTCGAGCTGCGCGCCTACGGCGCCGCCTGGCGTCGTGCGCGCGCCGACTGTCGTCTGCCGGGCGTCAGCACCCCGCCGCTCCCGGCGCGCGTGCAGCAGCTGCTGGCGCCGCTCGGCTTCGGTGTCGAGACGCTGCTCGGACCGCTCGACGTCTACCACCACACCGACCTGGTCTTCGCGCCCGTGGCGCGCACGCCGGAGGTGCTCACGATCTACGACCTGGTCTTCCTGCACGACAGCCGCTGGCATGCGCCCGGCTTCGCACGGCGCCTGCTGCCGCGACTGCTGGCACGGGTCGAACGCGCCGCGGCGCTCGTCGTCCCCTGCGCGCGGGTGGCCGACGACGTCGTGCACCGCCTGCGCGTCGCACCCGGCCGCGTGCACGTCGTGCCGCTCGGCGTCGACCACCTCCACCCCGGGGCCTCCGGGCAGGTGGACGGGGCGGCCGTCGAGGGTGCCGGACGCGTGGCCCGTGTGCTGGCGCGCGTCGGTCTCGCCCGCGGCCCGGGCGCCCCGCTCGTCCTGCTGCCGGGCACGCGCGAGCCGCGCAAGAACCAGCTCGCCCTGTTGCAGTCGTTCCTGCGCGTGCGCGGCACGACCGGCGCCGTGCTGCTGCTCGTCGGACCGCGCGGCTGGGGCTGCGCCGACCTCGAGCAGCAGCTGCAGGCGCTGCAGCGCGATCCGGCCGCGCCCGTGCGCACGGCCGGCGAGGTGGACGAAGCCGAGCTCGGGGCGCTGCTGCGCGCGGCCGACATCGTGGCCTACCCGTCGCTGGCCGAGGGCTTCGGCCTGCCGGTGGCCGAGGCGCTGTCCTGCGGTCGCGCGGTGCTCACGTCGCGCGACACGCCGATGGCCGACTACGGCGGCGACGCGCTCCTGGCCGTGGACCCGCGCGACCCGACGGCCCTCGACGAAGGCCTGCGGCGCCTGCTGCACGAGCCCGGGTGGCGGGCCGCGCTCGGCGCGCGCGGAGCGCAGCTCGCCCGCCCGTGGACCTGGGCTGCGCATGCGCAGCGTCTCGTCGCCGTGTATCGACAGGCGTGTGGATCGGGCCGCCCGGGCTAGACTCGACGACCCGATGTGCGCCCGGAGCCTCCAGCTCGTCTCGCGGATCCTGCTGCTGTGCGCCCTCGGCGCCTGCGGCGCCTGCGGCGGCGAGGCGGGGGACGGCGGTGGCGGCGGTGGCGGCAGTGGTGGCCGCGGCGCAGCCGACCAGGGCAGCGTGCACGCCGGGAGCCCTGGCGACGGCGTGTCGCCGGCACGACCGGCTCCCGCGCGGCTCACCGGCGGCGCGGCGGCCGCCCGCGCGGCGCCCGATGCCGCGCAGGCCCTGCTGCCCAGCAACCGCCTGGCCGAGGACGAGCCGTCGCTCGCCACGAGCACGGCCGGCGAGGTGTGGGTGGCTTTCCTGCGCTGGGACGGCGTGGCCGACGCGCTGGCGCTCGCGCGCCTCGAGGACTGGGACAGCCAGCCCGCGTTCGAGGTGCACCGCTCCGCGACGCGCGTCTTCGGCACGGCGCTCGGGGCGTTGCGCGACGGCTCGTTGCTGCTGGCCTGGAGCGAGCAGCAGGCCGACGGCTGGGCCCTGCGTGGCAGCGTGGTGCACCCGCCTGCGCGCCAGGCGGCGCCCGACGCCGGGCGCCCGCCCGACGCGTCCGGCGCGATCGAGCCGCTGGCGCCCGCCGCGGCGGACACGGTCGGCGCGGCGCAGACCCTGGTGTCGGTGCCGGGCGCGCGCCTGCTCTCGCCCAGCCTGGTGGCGGACGAGTCCGGCGCCTTGTTGCTCGTCTGGCTCCAGGTGGAGGAGAGCGGCCGCTCGGTGCACGCCCGCCTGCGCGCGGCCGACGGCAGCTGGGGCCCGGCGCAGCGCCTGTCGCCCGCGTGGCTCTCCAGCGCCTGGTCGCCCGTCGCCTGCGCCCTCGGGGCCGGACGCTTCGCAGTCGCCTGGGACGCCTGCATCGACGGGCAGTTCGACGTGCTCCTGGCGCGCGTCGCCGCCACGGATCCGGGCACGGACGGCCGGCTCGCCGCGGACGACGCCCTGCGCGTGACGGACAGCCCGCGCTACGAGGCGCACGCCGCGCTGGCCGCGCGCGGCGAGCGGCTGTTCGTGGCCTACGAGGTGGCGGAGGCGGACTGGGGGCGCGAGGGCTCGGTCAACAAGCTCGACCGGGCGCTGCACTTCTCGCGCCGCCTCGAGCTGCTGGCGCTCGACGGCGACGAGGCCGCGCCGCTGGCCGAGCCGTTCATGCCCGGCGTCAGCAAGGGGCTGGCCGACGGCTGCGAGCAGCCGCGGCTGCTGGTGGACGGCACGGGCAACCTGGTGCTCTTCTTCCGCGGCCTGACGTTGCCCGACACGCTGCACGACCCGGCCAACCGCCAGTTCCAGCAGCACGTCGAGGAGCGCGACGGCGCCGGCGTCGGTTGGCGCAGCAGCATCTGGTTCAGCTTCATGAGCCGCTTCGACGGCCGCCGCTGGGACATCGAGGGGCGGCACCAGCAGGCGCTCCCGGGCAGCGAGGGCCGCAGCGACGCGCCCATCGCGCTCACGAAGCTGGCGAAGGGCGGAGTGGCCTACGCCGTGGTCGGCGACGGCCGCGTGCACGAGGCCATCAGCGGCGACGAGGGCGAGTTGGCCGACAAGCTCAACTGGTGGAAGCCGATGAGCACCGAGGCGACGCGCGTGGGCGTCGGCCGCCTGGCGAAGGGCGAGGCCTCGACCGAGGCCGGGCTCGGTGCCGCGCGCAGGCTGGAGCGGCTCGCGCCTCGCCCGGAGCCGGCCGCTGCGCCGGCGCCGTCGCGCGTCCTGCCCGACGGCCGGCGCGTGCAGCTCGCGCTCGGCGACCTGCACCGCCACACCGACCTCTCGCGCTGCTCGAGCAACTGGGACGGCCCCTTCGAGGACGCGCTGCGCTACGCCCTCGACGTCGGCGGCCTGCAGTTCCTGGCCGTCACCGACCACTTCGAGCACATGACCGCCTACGACTGGTGGCGCAGCGTGGCCTGGATGGATGCCTACGACGTGCCGGGGCTGTTCGCCAACCTGCGCGCCTACGAGCGCGCCGACGCGCAGAGCGGTCATCGCAACGTGATCTCGGGCAGCAGCGACCTGCCGATCATCGGCTACCGCAAGCAGTTCATGGCCGGGCGCGACGACGGCGAGGCGGCCTCGCCGCAGCGCCTCTGGGAGCAGCTCGCAGGGCACGACGTGCTCACCATCCCGCACACGCCGGCCGGCATGTACGCCGCCAGCGAGTCGATCTTCGACTGGGCCACGTTCGACCCGCGCTACGACCGGCTGGTGGAGATCTTCCAGGGCTATCGCGGCTCCTCGGAGGCGGCCGACGCACCGCGCGCCATCGCCAGCGGCCACCCGCAGCGCCTCGTGCGCAACGCGCTCGACGACGGCCTGCACTTCGGCTTCGTGGCGGCCAGCGACCACCAGTCCAGCTTCGGCGCCTTCGCCGGCGCCTGGGTGACGGCCATCGACCGCGCCGCGGTCTTCGAGGCGCTGCATGCGCGGCGCAGCTTCGCGGCCAGTGCGCCGATGGCCCTGTGGGCCAGCTGGGACGACCTGCCGATGGGCAGCCTGCGCGAGGAACCGGCGCGTGCCTCGGGCCGGCTCAGCGTGGAGGTGGACGTCTTCACGCGGCAGTTGTCGCTCATCGAACTCGTCGTGGACGGCGCGGTCGTGGTCTCGCGCGAGGTGGCTGGCTCGCAGGCGCAGGAGGTCTTCGACGGACCCGTGCTGGGCGTGCCCGCCGGCCGCTCGGCCTACGCCTACGTGCGGGTGCGCACGACCGACGGCGAGCTGGGCTGGACCAGCCCCGTGCGGCGCGGCACGCGCCTGCCGGCCGACGACCAGGACGGCTGAGGGCCGCGTGCGCATCGCCGTGGACCTGAGCCTGCAGGACACGCCGACACCCACCGGCGTCGAGCGCGCGCAGGCCGTCCTGCTCGACGCACTGCTGGCGGCCGACGCCGACCACGAGTACCTGCTGGCCTGCCCCGGCCGCGTGCCCGAACGCTGGCGCCACAGTGCGCGCGTGCAGCTCGCCGAGGGCGGCGGCGGCCCGCTCTGGCTGTGGCGCGAGACGGCGCTGCCCGCGGCCGTGCGCCGCTTCGATGCCCAGCTCTTCCATGCGCCGGTGTCCGCCCTGCCGCTGCGCGTGCGCTGCCCGATGCTGGCCACGCTGCACGAGCTGCCCTGGGCCGGCGGCGACGAGGGCCAGGGCGACCGCAGCAGCGCCCACCGTCTGCGGCTGCACCTGGCCGCGCACTTCGCCGCGCGCCTGCTGTGCGTCAGCCGGCGCACGGCCGACGACCTGCTCGCGCTGCACCCGCAGGCCGCTCCGCGCGTGCGCCTCACGCCGCACGGAGTCGATCCGCGCTTCGCGCTCGCGCCGGCCAGTGCAGCGCAGGCGCCGCCCTTCGTGCTCGCCGTCGGCCGCCTGCGGCGCAAGAAGAACCTGCTCTGCCTGCTGGAGGCCTTCGCCCTGCACCTGGCCGATCGCCGCCGGCAGGGGCGCTCGCCCGAGCAGCTGATGCTCGCCGGACCGCCGGGCGACGCGAGCGAGGATCTGGCGCACCGCGCCGCGCAGCCGGATCTGGTGGGGCGCGTGCTGCTGCCCGGCTTCGTCGACGACGAGCAGCTGCTCACGCTGCACGCGACGGCCCGCTGTCTCGTGCAGCCGTCGCTCTTCGAGGGCTTCGGGCTGCCCGTGCTGGAAGCCATGGCGACCGGCCTCCCGGTGCTCGCCAGCCGGCAAGGCGTGGTCGAGGAGGCTGCGGGCGGAGCGCACGACGAGGCCCTGCTGGCCGTGGACGGAAGGGACCCCGTCGCGCTCGCGCAGGGCCTTTCCCGTGTGCTGGACGACGAGCCCTTGCGCCAGCAACTCGTGCGCCGCGGTCGGGTGCAGGCGGCACGGCGTTCGGCGCGCGCCGCCGCCGACGCGGTGCTGGCGGTCTACGCGGAGTTCGCGGCGTGAAGGTGGTGGTGGACGCCACCATGCTGGACGGCGGCCCGTCCGGCGCCGCCACGCGCCTGGCGGCGCTCGGGGCGGAGCATGCGCGCGCCGGCCGGGTGGAGGTGCTGCATCTCGTGCGGCCGGGCGCCACGCCCTTGCCGGGCCTGGCCTGCCGCGCCTTCGCCGGCCTCGACACGCCGTTCCGGCGCCTCACCGCCGGGCGGCGGCTCTCGGCCCTGCTGCACGAGGTCGGCGCCGACCTCTATCTGCATGGCACGCTGCCGCTGCCGGCGGTGCGCGGCGTGCCGTTGCTGCTCACGCTGCACGACCTGCGCTTCCTGGAGGCCGACGGCGGCCAGGGCAGCCTGCGCCGGATCTGGGCGCGCCATCGGCTGCGGCCCCAGCTGCGGCGCCTGGCGCAGCTCGTCGCGGTCTCGCGCAGCACGGCCGACGTGCTGCTCGCACGCCACCTGCTCGCGCCCGAGCAGGTCGCCGTCGTGCCCAACGCGGGCACGCCGGGTCTCGAGCGCGAACGGGACGTGCAGCGCCTGGCGGCCTTCCGCCGGCAGGCCGGAGTGTCCGGGCGCTACCTGCTCGCCCTCGGACCGCTCGCGCCGCACAAGCGCCCGGAGGATCTGCTCGCCGTGCTGGCCGCCGTGCGGCGCGACGCCGACGGCAGCGACCTGTCGCTGGTGTTCGCCGGTCGCGCCGATGTGCGCACCGCGCTGGCGCTCGCGCGGCGCGCCGCGCAGCTCGGCCTCACGCAGGCGGTGTCCTTCGTCGGACCGCTGTCGGCCGACGCGCTGGCCGCCGCCCTGAGCGGCGCCGAGGCCTTGCTGTGCGCCGGACGCCACGAGGGCTTCGCCATCCCGGCGGTCGATGCGCAGCGGCTGGCCGTGCCCGTCGTGGCGGTCGCGGCCGGCGCCCTGCCCGAGGTGCTGGGCGACGGCGCCTGGCTGGTGCACCCCGACGACCTGGCCGGCTTCGCTTCCGCCGTGCTGCACGCTGCGACGCCTGGCGACCTGCGCGAGGCCCGCCTGCAGCGGGGTCGACAGCTCGCCGGGCGCTGGTCGTGGGAGCGCTCGGCGCGCGCGCTCGAGGCGGTCTGGCAGCAGGTGGTCGAGGCCCCGGCCGGCGCCGGCAGCCGCCGCCGGGACGGCTGAGCCTGCGCGCGTCGGGCGCACCTCGCGTCAGGCCAGCGCGACGACCAGGGCCTGCACGCCGTAGACGAGCAGGGCGGCCAGCAGCAGCAGGAGCAGCACGAGCAGCGCCCGCGCCAGCGGTGCGAGCTGGTCGAAGTCGGAACGCAGCAGCGTGCCGCGCGGCGCCGGAGCGCGCGCCGTGCCGGTGGAGGGCGCTGCGGCCCGCGCCGCCCCGCCGGAGGCCACTGCCGAGCGCGCGACGCGCGCGGGGCGGGGGCCGGTCGGCCCGGGAGCCGGTGCCGCCGGTGCCTGGGCTCGCGCGGCATCCGGCGAGCTGTCTTGTCGCAGCGTGAAGCGCACGCGGCCGAGCACGAACTCGTCGCCGGCACGCAGGGAGGCGCGTTCCACCGCGCGACCGCCGACGAGCAGCGCAGCGCCATCGAGGGCATCCACGCGCAGGCCGTCGCCGCCGTTCGGCAGCAGGCGTGCGTGGGCCGCCGCGATCGACGGGTGCGGGAGCACCAGGTCGGCCGTGCGTTCGCTGCCGACCAGCGCGGGCAACGTGCGGATCGGCACGCGCTGTCCGCGAGTCGTCTCGAGGCTCCACATGCTCCCGATCATCGGGCATCGACGGGCGGCTGGCCAGAGCGCGTCGTTCGCTACACTCCCCCGGCATGAGCCTGCTCGTCGCCCGGCAGATCACCCACGCCTATCGCCGGGGCCTCCGGCGCGCCGCGCCCTGCCTGGCCGACGTGCAGCTCGAGCTGCAGGCCGGCGAATGCTGGGGGCTGATC
>Ga0315912_10002475_pt1 | contig 19604 bp, 15 predicted proteins | sample VfabasoilMG_FD_204469 | JGI IMG/M metagenome (GOLD analysis project Ga0315912, IMG submission 204469) | Garden soil microbial communities collected in Santa Monica, California, United States - V. faba soil | ecosystem: Environmental > Terrestrial > Soil > Garden | place: USA: California...
TTTTGGCTTTTCGGCTCGAACCAATAAGTATGAAAAAAAAGAACTCGTTACCTGCTCCATTATTAAAACCGAGCAGGCTGAAAAATATCATGAGGCAGAACTTCGAATTAATACAGACGGTAAAGTGACTGTCATGTCTGATTATTACCTGAAATTATATGATGTTGATCCTATTCTGGCAAATCAATTTATGCCCATTAACATGGCTATCAAGCACGCTCTTGAAATTGTGTTTCAATATTTTTCATATTTAAATGCCGAGACCGGGAATTGATTGATAACTTAATCTTTAATTTAAATAGATAATAGGTTTTATGACTTCATCTGTCCTCCTCTTAATTATTGTTTGCATTACTGTTCTCAGTTTTTTGTTTGAGCAAACGCTGGAATGGATCAATATCCGCAACCAACGCCAGGAAATCCCGGAAGAAGTTGCGTCTGTTTACAATAAAGAAAAATATCTCCGCTCCCTCGAATACCATCGTGACCAAACCCGGTTCGGTTTTCTTTCATCTGGATTTAGTTTTGTGGTTTCCTTGCTCATGTTGGTGCTTGAAGGTTTTGGTTGGGTGGATTCCTTGTTAAGGCCAATGTTATCCAATACTATTCTTTTATCGCTTGTTTTTTTTGGAGTAATCGGATTTGCTTCTGATGTTATTTCTCTTCCCTTTCAATGGTACGGCACATTTGTAATAGAGGAAAAGTATGGGTTCAATAAAACTACCATCAAGACTTTTATCACGGATAAATTAAAAGGGTATGTTTTGGGTGCCATAATTGGAGGAGGGCTGTTTACATTGTTTATGCTATTGATTCAATGGCTGGGACAGAATTTTTGGATTTGGTTCGGGATAATTGCCTCGTTATTTATTCTGTTCATCAACATGTTTTATACTTCGCTTATTCTTCCATTGTTTAATAAGCTTACTCCTTTAGGTGAGGGTGAATTGAAAGATGCTATCAGCACTTTTGCCCATAAGGTTAATTTTCCCCTCGATAATATTTTTGTTATTGATGGCTCAAAGCGATCCGCGAAGGCAAATGCATTTTTCTCGGGTCTTGGGAAAAAGAAAAAAATTGTTTTGTATGACACGCTCATGAACAACCACACCACCGAGGAGTTAGTGGCTGTGCTTGCGCATGAGGTGGGGCATTTTAAAAAGAAGCACATCATTTGGGGTTATGTGCTTTCGGTCGTTCAGGTATTTTTTACTTTGTGGATATTATCGCTCATGATATTGAACGAAAATTTATCATTAGCGCTTGGCGGTACTCAACTCACTATCCATCTCAACCTGATTGCATTTGGAATCTTATTTTCCCCAATTTCTGGAGTAACCGGATTGCTGACGGCAATGTTAAGTCGCAAGAATGAATTCGAAGCGGATGCTTACGCTAAAATAAATTTCGATGGAAATGCGTTGGCCGGTGCCCTTAAGAAACTTTCGGTTGATACGTTGAGCAATTTATTTCCACACCCCGTTTATGTGTTCTTTCATTACTCGCATCCTCCTCTGCTTCAACGACTTGCAGCGCTTCGAAGGGAGTAGTTAAGCTCTATATTTTGTTTTCGTAACCTAAGACTTCCATCATACTCTTGCTGGTTTGCTCGGGAGCAAAAAGTGTTGATGTTATTTCTCCGTCTTCATTCCGGTTAATGAGCACGTGTTTTGGTGCAGGCACTAAACAATGTTGAATACCGCCATAACCGCCCAACGATTCCTGGTAAGCACCTGTATGAAAAAATCCTATGTAGAGTTTCTCGTTGTCTGTTATTACGGGCAAAAAAACTTCTCCGCGATGGGCCTCACTGTTATAATAGTCCATACTGTCGCAAGTGAGGCCGCCAATGTTTACTTTATGGAATGGGTCATCCCACTTGTTGATTGGCAATAAAATATATTTTTGGTTCAATCCCCAGGCGTCAGGCAAGTGAGTGATGAACGAACCATCAATCATGTACCAAAGTTCTTTATCATTTTGAAGCTTTTGGTCAACCACCGAATAAAGAACGGCACCGCTTTCGCCTACCGTGTAGCTTCCAAATTCAGTAAAGATGTTCGGCACGGCAACATTATTTTTATCGCAGATCCATTTTATATTTTCTACGATTTGCTCAATCATGTATTTGTAATCGTAAGAAAAAGTAAGTGAAGTTTTTATTGGGAAGCCTCCACCAATATCTACCGAGTCTAGTGTGTCGCAGATTTTTTTGAGCTCGCAATACTTGAAGATAAAGCGGCTCAACTCACTCCAATAATATGCGGAATCCTTAATGCCTGTGTTAATAAAAAAGTGCAACATTTTTAGTGAGGCCTTCGGGCTGCCTGCAATTTTATCTTTATAGAGCGGTACAATATCACTATAGCGAATGCCGAGTCGGCTGGTATAAAATTCAAACTTGGGCTCTTCGTCAGACGCCACACGAATTCCAACCTGATATGATTTATCTACTTTACTTTCGTACGTATCAATTTCATTCAACGTGTCGAGAATGGGTATGCAATTACTAAAGCCATCGTTAAGAAGTTCGGAGATATATTGAGTATACAATGGCATTTTAAAACCATTACAAAGAACAAAAGTGTCTTTATTGATTTTTCCTTTTTCAAAGAGCGCTCGCACAATGGGAATATCGAACGATGAGGAAGTTTCGATATGCACATTATTTCTCAACGCCTCCTCCATCACAAAAGAAAAATGTGATGACTTGGAGCAATAGCAATATGTATAATTGGCATCATATTTAAACTTCGCCATGGCGCTTTGAAAAGTTGCCTGCACAAAACGCACGTTTTCGCTGATGCGCGGCAGGTAGGTGAGTTTCAATGGGGTGCCATACTTGTTGATGATGTCCATAAGTGGAACATCATTGAAAAGCAGTTCGTGTTCCCACACTTTAAATTCTTCCTGGGGAAACTCGAATGATTGTTCTACAAGTTCGCGGTAGCTCTTCATTTATTTAGTAAAAATTATTTGTTAATCGCTAATTGGCCATCGTTTCTTAATGTATGGAAAACGATTGGCCATTAACTTCAAGCGCAATATTGTGTTAATTTTGCCATGTTTGCAATACTCCATCAGGCATCATGAAACAACTAAAAATTATTGAGGTAAAGTCGGAAATTGGGGCTGGAACGAGGGGTGCGAGCCTTGGGGTCGAGGCTATAAAAATTGCAAGCCTGGACTTAAAATCGGATTTCTTCCGCAAGTATGAATCAGTGGAAGTGGAAAATGTGAACGAACTGCTCTTCAATAGTGCCGAACATGCTTACGCCAAGTTTATTGACGGGGTGATGATTATGGAGGAACGGGTTTGCCTGGAAGTGTATGAGCAACTGTTTGATGAATTTTTCCCGATCATTCTTGCGGGAGACCACAGCACAGCCTATGGCACCATGGCGGGAATAAAAAAGGCGTACCCGAAAAAAAGACTGGGTGTAATTTGGATTGATGCCCACGCTGATTTTCATACACCGTTTACCACACCATCGGGCAACATGCACGGCATGACGCTCGCCATGGCTTGCGACCTCGACAACCTGGAGTGCAAAGTAAATGATCCACGAGGTGAAACATTGGAATACTGGGAACAAATGATGAATGTGGGAACCGCTGGCCCAAAAATTTATCCGGAAGATATTGTTTACATCGCTGTCCGTGATTTGGAAAAACCTGAAAATTATTTAGTGAATAAGTATGGCATCGGCTTTATTGAAACCGAGGAAGTAAAAAAATCAGGTGCTGCAGCGGCTGCTGAAAAGGCACTGAAAATGCTTGACCATTGCGATTTAATTTATGTTTCATTTGATGTAGATGCAATTGACAGCCGCATTTCATCAGGAACGGGGACGCCCGTGCCCAACGGATTAACAGTAGATGAAGCGAAAGAGTTAAATGCAGCATTGGGCCGAAGTGAAAAATTATGCTGTTGGGAAATTGCCGAAGTTAACCCAACCCTCGATACAGAGAACCGTATGGCCGAAAGTGCTTTCGAAATTATGGAAGCTACCGCCAAGGCAATTGCGGAACGATAGGCCATTTTTTTCTGGTCATTTATTTCTTAGGGCTTCATCAATAATTTCCAGTATTTCGATCTTTCCTTTTTTTGTTTTGGTAGATGATTGAATAATAATTGGTAATTCATCCCAGACTTCTTTCAATTTTTTTTTGAACCGCGACACGGATTGGGCGAGTTGATTGTTTTTCAGTTTATCCGTTTTAGTGAAGATCAGAGTAATGGGCATATTGTTGTTCCCAAGCCAATTAATAAAATCAAGATCGGAAGCCTGGGGCTCCAAGCGGCAATCTACCAGCACAAAAACGCAGTATAGATTTTCCCGCTTCAGAAAATAATTTTCCATCATTTTGCTCCAGTCAGCGCGTGTGGCCTGAGAAACGGTAGCAAAGCCATATCCGGGCAAGTCGACCAAATACCACTTGCCATTCACTTCAAAGTGGTTTATAGTCTGGGTTTTTCCCGGTTTTGATGAAATCTTGGCCAGGTTGCGATTCCCCACGAGAAGGTTTATCAGTGAGGACTTGCCCACATTGGAACGGCCAATAAAGGCAAACTCGGGTTTATCCGGAGGCGGGCATTGCGAAAGTTTCGAACTACTTTTTACAAACGTGGCGGAGAGTATCTTCATTAGGCTTCAAACTTAAAGTATAGATTTAAAGTAACAAGGCTAAGAATTTAATAGCCCTGCTGGTTATCCAACCTTTTTTCCCTAATTTCACTTGTTTTTTAGCTAACTACAGCCTTCTGTCGCTAAATTGAGGAAGGCTCATTTTTTAAGTTATAAACAATTGTCTGATGTTTAGCTTTTGCCGGGCGCTACTTTCATTCGCATTCGTGTGCGTCTTTGTACTTAATGGATTTTCACAGATCCAGGACAAAGAGCAATCGAAGGCTATGGTTGAATTGGCAGGGGAGATGTTGAAAGCCTCTCAAGCTGAGGATGACGTGCGCGACATCATGGTGCAGGCAGCAGACCTGGACACCACCAACATTGCCGCTAACTTTGAAGCCGGACGACTTCACTTAAGAACCATTAAGAAAGATCAGGCAGCAAAATATTTACTGCGCATATACCGGCAAAATCCAAATTACCGATTCGATTTGGAATACCATATTGCTTCCAGTTTTCAGTACGGCCTCCAGTTCGATAAAGCAATTGCTTATTATAATCGCTACAAAACCAAATATCAGCGCAACCCGAACTATCAGGGAAGAGATAAAGTTGGCCTTCGCGAAATTGAACGAAAACTTTCTGAATGCAACAATGGTAAAGAATTTGTGGCCAATCCAAAACCCTATGCCATTGTGAATATTGGTCCGCAGGTAAACTCTGAGGCCAACGATTATGCCCCTGTTTTAAATGAAAGGGAAGATGAAATTATTTTCACCTCGCGAAGGCTGGATGGCAACATCAACGAAAATGTGTATTCGGATAATAAGCCGTTTGAAGATATTTTTATTTCAAACAAGGTAAATGGCAAATGGACGAGGGCGACAAATATTGGGCGCACCATAAACATTCCAAACCATAATTCTAATTTAGCCCTTTCTCCGGATGGAAAGACACTCTTCCAATATCGCGATGAGAATGGGGGAGATATTTTTGTGAGTGAATTAAAGTCGGACAATACATGGAGTTCGCCTAAGCCGTTACCGGGCATCATCAATTCGGCATACATGGAATCAAGCGTTTCCATCTCTCCTGATGGCACCACATTGTATTTTGCCAGTGAACGACCAGGCGGCCAGGGAGGCCTTGACCTTTACGTTTGCACAAAAGATTCTAAAGGTGTGTGGAGCAAAGTGCGAAACCTTGGCCCGACCATTAACACCGAGAGGCATGAAGATGGACCGTTTATCGATTACTCCGGTAAAAAACTCTACTTCAGTTCGGAAAGCCACAAAGGCATGGGCGGTTATGATATTTTTGAATCTAACCTTTTAAACCCGACTACCTACGAATGGAGCACACCCTTGAATGTCGGATATCCCATTAACACAGCCGATAACGACATTTATTTTGTTGGAACAGCAGATGGGAAGCGCGGCTATTATGCCTCGGTGCGAGAAGACGGACTTGGCTACCTGGATGTTTATACAATTTCTCCCAAAGAATTGGTGAAAACGCCTACTTCTGTTCTCCCGGTTAAGCTGGTGGTAAAAGTAATTGACGCAAAAACCAATACCCCGCTGGAAGTGAAGATTGAGTTACTGGCCATTTCGGATAGCAAGCCTGTAACCATTGCCGCACGCACAAAAGGTAACTATACATTTTCTGTTGTTACGAAAGACCCAAAACACTACAGGCTTTCCGTATCGCTCGAAGGGTATTTTCCACAGGTAGAAGAGATAACCCTGCAAAGTGCTGACATGGTGGAGAAAACAATTACACGCACGGTTGGCATGGCCAAGTCGGAACGCGTGGCGGTGATTGTTCCGCTTAAGTATGAAGTGAAGGTTTTGGACTCAAAGACCAATTTGCCTGTGGAAGCTACAGTGAAATTTGAAACTACCCCGGAAAATGTTGCCATAGCTCCAACGCCAAAAGCAGGTGGTATAGTTGAGTTTTCTATTATTGCACCTACCACAAAAACATATAAGCTTTCGGTTTCGCGTGATGGTTACGAAGCACAAAGCGAGCAAGTCAGCGTGGAGGGTGCCGGGACTGCTGCAAAAACCGTTTCTAAAACGGTAAGCTTGGTTAAAAAAGCACCTGTAATCGTCCCGTTGAAGTTTTCTGTAAAAATAGTGGATGAAAAAACCAATCAACCAATTGAAGCAAAACTGAAACTGGAATCTACGGGCGATGCACCGAAATTAGGTACTGCTCTTAAGGCCACCGGTTTATTCGATTTCACGATTGCCTCGCCAACTTCGAAAGAATACAACATCACGGTGGAGCGTGATGGTTACGTTTCAAAAACAGAAAAAGTGACCATTGAAGGAGCGGGCGAAACCGCTAAAACCATCAGCCGTACCATCACGCTTGCAGAAGTCAAGAAGGAACCAGTGATTGTGCCCCTGAAGTTCTCGGTGAAGGTGGTAGATGAAAAAACCAATCTTCCGTTGGAAGCGAAGATAAAAGTTGAGTCTGTGGGAGATCTCCCTAAACTCGGCAATGCACTAAAGATCACTGGCCTGTTTGATTTTTTGATCTCTTCACCAACATCGAAGGAATACAGCATTAGCGTTGAACGGGATGGGTATGTTTCGAAAACAGAGAGGGTAACTGTTGAGGGCGCTGGCGAAACCGCTAAAACTATTACCCGCACAATAGCGCTTACGGAAGTCAGGAAAGAACCGGTGATTGTACCACTGAAGTTTTCTGTGAAAGTGGTCGATGAAAAGACCAACCTCCCACTGGATGCAAAATTAAAACTGGAGTCCGCAGGTGATGCACCGAAGCTTGGCACCGCATTGAAGGCTTCAGGTTTGTTTGATTTCTCGATAGCCTCACCAACATCGAAGGAATACAACATTACGGTTGAGCGGGATGGATATGTGTCAAAGACAGAAAAAGTTACGATTGAGGCTGCTGGAGAAACGGCCAAAACCATTACACGAACTATTACCCTGGCTCAGGTTAAGAAAGAGCCGGTGATTGTACCGCTGAAGTTTTCCGTGAAAGTGGTTGATGAAAAGACCAATCTCCCACTGGATGCAAAATTAAAACTGGAGTCTGAAGGCGATACACCGAAGCTTGGCACCGCCTTGAAGACATCAGGTTTATTTGACTTTTCGATTTCTTCGCCCACACCAAAAGACTATAACATCACGATTGAGCGGGATGGATATGTTTCAAAAACAGAAAAAGTGACGATTGAAGCTGCAGGAGAAACGGCCAAAACCATTACACGAACCATCACGCTAGCTCAGGTTAAGAAAGAGCCTGTGATAGTGCCGTTGAAGTTTTCCGTGAAAGTGGTTGATGAAAAAACCAATCTTCCATTGGATGCAAAATTAAAACTGGAGTCTGAAGGCGATACACCGAAGCTTGGTACAGCGTTAAAAGCTTCGGGTTTATTTGATTTCTCGATAGCCTCACCGACATCGAAGGAATACAACATTACGGTTGAGCGGGAGGGTTATGTTTCGAAAACAGAAAAAGTGACGGTTGAGGCTGCGGGAGAAACGGCCAAAACCATTACGCGAACTATTACCCTGGCTCAGGTTAAGAAAGAGCCTGTGATAGTGCCGCTGAAGTTTTCTGTGAAAGTGGTTGATGAAAAAACCAATCTCCCACTGGAAGCAAAACTAAAACTGGAGTCTGAAGGCGATGCACCGAAGCTTGGCACCGCATTGAAGGCTTCAGGTTTGTTTGATTTCTCGATTCCTTCACCCACATCGAAGGAATACAGCATTACTGTTGAGCGGGAAGGTTATGTTTCGAAAACAGAAAAAGTGACGATTGAGGCTGCAGGCGAAACGGCTAAAACCATTACACGAACCATTATGCTAGCTCAGGTTAAGAAAGAGCCTGTGATAGTGCCGCTGAAGTTTTCCGTGAAAGTGGTTGATGAAAAGACCAATCTCCCACTGGATGCAAAATTAAAACTGGAGTCTGAAGGCGATGCACCGAAGCTTGGCACCGCCTTGAAGGCATCAGGTTTATTTGATTTTTCGATAGCCTCACCGACATCGAAGGAATACAACATTACAGTTGAGCGGGAGGGTTATGTTTCAAAAACAGAAAAGGTGACCATTGAAGGTGCTGGCGAAAAGGCCAAAACAATTTCCAGGACGATTACTTTAAAACAAGTTGAAAAGGAAGTTTTGCCAACTGTTGCCGTTAAACTTATAGTAAGCGTAGAAGACAAAAAATCGGGACAGCCCATCGAAGCAAATGTAATTCTTCAAAGTGCAACCGATAATAAAAAGATTGAAGGCATTTCGAAAGGCAATGGCGTTTATGAATTTTATAGTAACTCACCGAAGGCATTGAATTACAAGCTTTCAGCCGACCGGGAAGGCTACGTTTATTTGGCACAGCAGGTTAAAATTGAAGCCTCCACTGACAAAGAGAAAATTATTACCCGAAAAATTTCCCTTCAGCCTATTTCTATTGGTGCTACTTCCGTGCTTAGAAATTTATATTTCGATGTAGGTAAGGCAACTATCCATCCGGAGTCTTTTCCTGAGCTCAACGCCTTTGAAAATATGATGAATCAAAATCCGTTGATTCGCGTGGAGATTTCTGGTCACACGGATGATGTTGGGGACAACGCGTTTAATAAAAATCTTTCCCAATTGAGGGCCAATGCGGTAAAGAATTATCTGGTATCCAAAGGGGTTGATCCTAAACGCATCGTAGCCATTGGGTTTGGCGAAACGAAGCCGCTTGTTTCGAATGACGATGAAATGGGGGGTCGCGAAATCAACCGCAGGGTGGAATTGAAAATTTTGAGTAAATAAATTTGGTCTTTTCCTCACCTTTGCCACCAAACGAAAATGAAATGACGGTTGTTCCGTATAAAAATGATGCATTGGGGAAAAAGCAGCAGGTGGCAAAAATGTTCAATGCCATAAGTGGGCGATACGATTTCCTGAATCACTTTCTGAGCCTGGGCATAGACATTAGATGGAGAAGAAAAGCTATACGTTTTCTCGACCCGTATCATCCCAAAACTATTTTGGACGTGGCCACCGGCACCGGGGATTTTGCCATTGAGGCATTCAAACTAAATCCGGAAAAAATTATTGGGGTTGATATTTCTGAAGGAATGCTTGAAGTGGGTAGAAAAAAGATTGAATCATTGAATTTGGATGGTAAGATTGCCCTTCAGCAGGGCGATTCAGAAAATCTGCCCTTTCCAGACAATTCTTTTGATGCCGTCATCGTTGCATTTGGGGTGAGGAACTTTGAAAATTTAGATAAAGGATTGAAAGAGATATTTCGTGTAATAAAAACAGGGGGCATGCTGGTGGTGCTTGAATTTTCAAAGCCAACCAGATTTCCCATGAAGCAGTTTTATAATTTTTATTTCAAATTTATTTTACCGGTGGTTGGTAAAGTTGTTTCGGGCGATAACGCTGCATACACCTATTTGCCTGAATCGGTGCAGGCTTTTCCGGATGGCAACAATTTTCTTAAACATCTCCGGGATGCTGGCTTTAACACAACTAACTGTAATCCATTAACTTTCGGTATCAGTTCCCTTTACACAGCTAAGAAGTGAGCAACCAGTCCAAAATCCTAAGTCTTCCTTTATATCCTTTCAGGATTATTGCTTGCGTGCTATTCCTTTCCATCTCAATAGATGGGATTTCGCAAACCATTCAATGGGCAAAGCGAAACAACCCGGAATACGACAAGCGAAAAATTACTTATGGATTTTCAATAGGTATTCATACAACAGCCTACCAACTTAAGTACAGTGACGATTTTGTGTCGCCATCATACGATACCCTAAATTCCATTCAACCTTCTTTTTCCCCCGGTTTCTCATTGGGTTTCTTGATCAACCTTCGGTTTAATGATCAGTTGGATTTGCGCCTGATGCCCAAAGCCAGTTTTTATGAACACCATCTTAACTACTATTTCACCGACCGCACCGAAAAATTTCAATTAGTAGAGACCACCATGGTGGAATTGCCATTGTTGTTGAAATACAAATCGCAAAGGCGGGGCAATGTTAGGATGTATGTAGTAGGAGGGGTTTCACCGGGTATTGAAGCCCGCAACAAAGGTGACTTAGAATCACCTACGTCAAGGCTACCGATTAAAAATGGAAATTTGAGTATTGATACAGGGCTGGGGTTTGACTTTTATTTTCCGCTGTTCAAACTATCGCAGGAAATCCGTTTCAGCAGAGGGTTGACCAATTTACTGGATGGCTCCACCAGTGATTACTCAGCCCCAATCAAACACTTGAACACCAATACTATTTCAGTTTACTTTATTTTCCAATGAGCAAACCCAGAATTGCATTTATTACCGGGGCAACCTCTGGGATTGGCAAAGCCACTGCCGAGTTGCTTGCTAAAAATAATTTTAGGTTGATTTTATGTGGCCGCAGGAAGGAGCGATTGACCGTAATATCAGAAGAACTTTCAAAATCCACTGATGTCCATACATTATGTTTTGATGTGCGAGATAGAAGCGAAACAATTGCTGCTATTCAATCTCTGCCTGATTCGTGGAAAACTATTGATGTGTTAATAAACAATGCCGGCAATGCTCATGGTCTTTCCCCAATTCAATCGGGTAGCGTGGATGACTGGGATGCAATGATGGATATTAATGTAAAGGGATTACTTTATGTTTCGCGTGATATTATTCCCGGCATGACGGAAAGAAAATCAGGGCACATAATCAACATTGGCTCGATTGCAGGAAAAGAAGTTTACACCAATGGCAATGTGTATTGCGGGAGTAAGTTTGCCGTGGACGCTATCACTAACGGTATGCGCTTAGACTTAAATCCATTCGGAATAAAAGTTACCGGCATTCACCCGGGCTTAGTGAATACTGAATTCTCCAACGTTCGTTTTAAAGGTGATCAGGAAAAGGCATCTAAAGTTTACCAAGGTATATCACCATTAACTGCTGTGGACATTGCGGAAATAATTTTATTCATCCTCACCCGTCCGGCTCATGTGGTTATTGCCGACATGATTGTTTTTCCGACTGCCCAGGCCAGCGCCACTTTAGTGAAACGTGAAGGATAAGCGTAAAAAAACCGCCCCAGTTGAGATCAGGGCGGTTTCAGTAAATTTTACTTTCTCGGTTAAGGTTTTGGGATAAAGTTCATTACCCATGTTCCTGCCACGCTGGAAGCTCTTCCATTTGATCCGTCACGGGTATATTCAAAAATTAACTGAAGTGAGTTCTCCGTTACGGTGTAGCTCATTATTATTTCCTGTGCTGTGCCATCGTCTCTGATAATAGTAGTTTCTGGTGCGGAATCATCAAATATCCAAGTACCATTTTTATCGGTTGGCCAGGGACTCGAGGTGGGGTAATCGGTACCTGCCATACTGGTAACTGTATAGGTGTATGGACCTGCAGGCGAACCAGCAGAAAATGTTCCTTCAATTTTGAGGTTGAAATTTGGGTACTCGCTATCCTTGTCTGTAGTTCCAAGTTTAGCCCCGAAGGCTGGTGACGGGGCATTTACATCAAGCGTCCATTCATCTACCAATAAGTTAAGATTAGCCTCTTCAATTGAGGGTTCTGGGTTATCATCGGGCTTACAAGAAGAAAAAAGGCCGAACCCTATAACCAGGGCCATCATTAAAGTCAATCGTAGAAATTTCATGTCTTATTATTTAAGTGAACAAATATAAAAGTTTCCTGAAAAGAAATGAGAAATAGTTCTGTTAGCTGGTCTGAATACCTTTTTTGGGTGTGTTCGTAACCTGCCATTCTCTGCCGGTTTGATGGGCAGGCGGCAAGATAGTCTTCTTTAAGTCGACTAAACTAATTATTGGGATGCCTTCAGGATAATCGGAGGGTTGGTTGGTAGCGATAAAAACCAGCTTTTTGCCTGCGATTTCCGCTAATTGCTGCTTATACCAGTCAGCCGATATGCCGTCCAGGTTTGTGGTCGGTTCATCCAGAAATAACAATTTGAACTCTGAAAACATGGCCAAACCCAGCTTCAGCCGTTGCCTCATTCCTGAAGAAAATTGACTAATCGGCTTATTTCCAGAATCTCCCAGTTGCATTTTCTCGATAATGGTAGCTAAAGAAAACCCCATCGCAGGATTTTTGAATTTGAAATGAAACTCAACCTGCTCTTTTAAAGTGAACTCCTCAACTATATCCATATAGGGTGTAGCTATGGCAATATGCTGAAATACTTCATCATGGGGAATCTCCAAATTATCTATTGAATATGTGATGGTTCCCTCGCTGGCTGGTACCTGGCCCCAGAGTACTTGCATGAGAGTAGATTTGCCAGATCCATTTGGGCCTGTGATGGCATAGGTATTCCCGGATTTGAACTCGGTTGTCAGTCCTTTAAAAATCCACTCCTGGTTAAATCGCTTGCCCAGGTTGGAAACGGAAATGGTCATTCCTCGGTGTTGTTGGTTGAGAAACCTTTCATGATTCCGCGCTCGGAGTTACGGATAAAATTAATAATGTAATCGCGTTCGCTGCTGGGTGGGAGTTCGCGCTCAGCCAGGTCGAGAGCTTTGGAATTGTTAAGGCCTTTCAAAAAAACGTAGCGATAGATTTCCTGTATCTCGGCAATCTTATCGGAGTCGTAGCCACGTCTTCTTAGGCCAATGGTATTTACTCCGCAATACGCAAGGGGTTCGCGTGCTGCTTTGGTGTAAGGTGGAATATCTTTTCTTACCAGAGATCCACCTGAAACCATAACGTGCGACCCAACTTTTACAAACTGGTGCACGGCACTCGATCCTCCAATAATTGCCCAATCTTCAATCTCTACATGGCCGGCTACCTGAACGGCATTTACAAGGATGCAATTATTCCCAATTACACAATCATGGGCTACGTGCACATAAGCCATGAGTAGACAATTTTTTCCAATAACGGTTTGGTGTTTATCTACTGTGCCGCGGCTGATGGTTACATATTCTCGTATTACCGAGTTGTCCCCAATTACTGTTTCAGTTTTTTCTCCTGAGAATTTGAGATCTTGAGGAATGGAAGATATAGAGGCCCCTGGATAAATTTTTACATTTTTACCAATTCGCGCTCCTTCCCAAATGGTAACGTTGGGACCAATCCAGGCGCCTTCTCCAATTTCTACATCCTTTTGAATAGTGGTGAATGCATCAACCGTGGCCGAGTCGGCAATTTTTGCCTCGGGGTGAATGTTTGAAAGGGCGTGCTTCATGAATCTTTACGTACAATACTGGCTGTCATCGTGCCTTCGCAAACCAAAGTGTTGCCAACGTAAGCGCGGCCATACATTTTAGCTATGCCTCGTTTTATCGGAGCCAGCAAATCGCATTGGATAACCAAAGTATCGCCAGGGGAAACGATCTTGCGGAAGCGAACTTCATTTATACCAAGGAATAGTGTGATATAATTTTCAGGATCAGGAACAGTATTAAGAACCAGTATTCCTCCAATCTGAGCCATGGCCTCAACAATCAATACACCAGGCATTACGGGGTTGCCCGGGAAGTGGCCTTGAAAGAAAGGCTCGTTCATGCTCACGTTTTTTACGCCAGCCACCGTTTCACGATCGAGGTAAATAATTTTGTCTATCAGCAAGAATGGGTACCGATGTGGAAGGAATTTGGTGATTTGCTTGATGTCCATCACCGGAGGCAGAGTAGGGTTGTATCGGGGAATTCCCTTCTTGTCCGATTCGGACATTGCTTTTTTCAATTTCTTGGCAAAAGCGACATTCGCAGCGTGACCGGGCCTGGCGGCCAATATTTGTGCTTTGAGCGGACGACCTGCTAAGGCTAAATCCCCAATTATATCCAGCAACTTGTGGCGCGCGGGTTCATTGTTGTAGCGCAGTTCAATGTTATTCAGAATACCCTCCTTCTTTACCTCAACTTTCGGTTTGTTCAACATTTTGGCTATATGCTCCAACTCATATTCTTCAACCACCCGATCTACAATCACAATGGCATTGTTCAAATCGCCACCACGGATAAGGTTATTCTTATATAGCATCTCTAACTCATGCAAAAAGCAAAATGTGCGGCATGAGGCAATTTCCTTTTCAAATTGACGGATGTTGGTGATCGAAGCATGCTGACTTCCTAAAACCGGTGAGTTATAGTCAATCATTACAGTTACACGATAATCATCAAGCGGAAGGGCGGCAATTTCCACATTGCGAGATGCATCGCGGTAGAAGATACTATCCTGAACCTCGTAGAAATCGCGCAAAGCATTTTGTTCTTCTGCCTCTGCATCCTTTAATATTTGTACGAATGGCAACGAACTTCCATCCATTATTGGAGCTTCAGGGCCGTCTACTTCAATTAAAATGTTGTCTAATTCAAGGCCAACCAATGCAGCCAGTGTATGCTCGATCGTAGAAATTCTTGCTCCGCTCTGCTCAATGGTCGTTCCGCGCGAAACGTCTACCACATTATCGCAATCGGCATCTATAGTGGGTGACCCCGGCAGGTCAATCCGCTGAAATTTTATTCCATGATTAGGTTTAGCCGGCAGGAAAGTCATAGTGGTTTGCACACCAGTATGAAGCCCAACCCCCGAAAGGGTTACCGATTTCTTGATTGTGTGTTGCTTGTGATTGAGCATAAACGTTATGAATCGGCAAATTTAAGCGTATTCTTGGTAAAGCCAATTTAGGTGTTGCCGCCTGTTTGGGCTCTATGGCTTTAATCAGGCTTGCGAATCAACTTTAAGCTTTTCTTCCAGTTCTTTTAGCCGAAGGTATAAGTCGGGAAGTTTCTTGAATACAGCATAGGATTTAAGGTAACCTTGAAAATCCATGGAGGGGGTGCCAAAGAATTTTTTGCCTTCTTCTTTAACGGATTTGATCACCCCTGATTGTGCACTAAAGCCGGTGTTGTTGGCAATTACAAGATGCCCGATAATCCCTGTCTGACCTCCGATCATACATTGCTCACCAATTTTTGTGGAACCGGATACTCCTGACTGGGCGGCAATCACCGTGTTTTTTCCGATCTCAACATTGTGAGCAATTTGAATGAGGTTATCAAGCTTAACACCTTTTCGGATAATGGTTGAGTCACCATGGATGGTTGCACAATCGATTACCGTGTTAGCACCAATGGATACATTGTCTTCAATAATAACATTACCTAATTGCGGAATGGTTTTATATGTGCCATCTTCTTGCGGGGCAAAGCCAAAACCATCGCTGCCGATAACAGTGCCAGCATGGATTTCGCAATTGTTGCCGATAACTGTGCCGGCATAGAGTTTAACATTTGGATGAAGTATGGTATTATTCCCGATCACACACCCATCGCCAATAAAAACCTGTGGATGTATCTTTACATCATCTCCAATTTTAACTTTTGCACCTATGTAGGAGAATGCTCCTCGATAAATATTTTTACCCACCTCACACTCTTCACCAATAAAACTCGGTTGCTCTATTCCGGCCTTTTGAAAAGCCACCATTTTATGGTACTCCTCTAAAAGACGGGTAAAACTTGTATAAGGGTTATCTACAATAATTAATGTGGTGGTAATTTCTTTTTTCGCTTGAAAATCTTTTCCAACAATAACAGCGCTGGCTTTAGTACTATAAATGAACTGCTCGTATTTGGGGTTGGCCAGAAAAGTAATCTGCCCGGGCCCTGCATCCTGGATTTTGCCCAGCATGTTTATTTTCAGGGAACTGTCACCCTGAACCGTTCCACCTAAAAGCAGCGCTATTTGTTGAACTGTAAACTCCATAGTTATTTTTATGGATAATTAAATTCCCAAGGTTAGGGGGTCAAATCTACGTTTTTAGGCCAACAAAGGAAGTTCTTTTTCACCATTTTCGACATGGCTTTGATTTGAGGAAGATCGGATGCGGTGGCCAGGTCTACAACTTCGCCTGTTTTTAACAACACCTGAATATTTTGCCCTTCGGCCACGTAAGCTTCATTGCTAACGGTGCCGTGAGAAAAAAAGTAGGAAGCGTCTTTTTGCAACAACTGGTATGATTCCATAATTTTTCTTTTGGTCGTTTCCACTTTGTTTTTGCTAATGGCTTCGGATGAGAGTTTAATCCGGAATAAATTTCGGCTCAGCATCATTTGGCAAAGCGCGGACAGCACCTGGTCTCGGTGTGTACTCCAAAATTTTATTGCACCCCACACGTCCCCGTCATCTAATTGGCCATAAGCTTTAAGTGGAGCGGAATTCTTTTGAAAGTCTTCTAGCGAGAAATTCTTTTCCAAAAAAACTTTTAAAGGCTCAGTACAAATAATTTTTTCTCCTGAAGTGGTAATATATTTCGCCCGCCTGATAATGTTTACAAGCAACCGCTCGGCACTCACGGATGTTTTGTGGAGATAAATCTGCCAGTACATCAGTCTCCGGGCTGTAATAAAATTCTCAACGCTGTAAATCCCTTTTTCTTCCACCACTAAATTATCGTGGCGAACGTTCAGCATATCAATAATACGCTCTACGCCAATATTGCCTTCGTGTACACCGGTGAAGTAGCTGTCACGCTTCAGGTAATCCAACCGGTCAACATCAAGTTGGCTGTTTACGAGTTGATGAAAAAATTTTCGTTTGTAGCTATTCCTGAAAATTTTCATCGCAAGGGCAAGGCCATCACCCAATTCCTTATTCAGTTTTTGGATAAAAAGGTAGGTGAGACTTTCGTGTTTAATGCCCGGTAGCAAAGTTTCTTCAAGCGAATGCGAAAATGGCCCGTGCCCTATGTCGTGCAACAAAATGGCCAATTGGGTTGCTTCCGATTCTTCGGCCGAAATTTCGATGCCTTTATTTTTCAGGCTTTCCAAACTTTTTCCCATTAGATGATAGGCGCCCAGTGCATGTTGAAACCGGGAGTGCTTTGCACCGGGATAAACGAAATGAGCGAGGCCAAGCTGACTGATGTGGCGCAGGCGTTGAAAAAAGGGATGCTCGATTAATTGGAAAGCTAATTCACTTTGAATGGTGACGAAGCCATAAAGCGGATCATTAATTATTTTCTTTTTGAGCATTTTTGATTAATAGGTTTTCGTTCTCAACAAAGATAAAGTATCCTTTTATTGGTTTATCACTTTCTAAAAATAGGATAGCTCCTATTGGCTATTCTCCAATTACCAACTACCTTTATTTCGTATAACCTTATGACTTAACCCATAATCTTGAACAAACCATGAAAAATTTTACAATCGTTTTGTTATTCATTACATCCGGCCTATTCGCACAAACCCAGGAAGAAGAGATTATTTATACTGGCCTTGGAAAAATAGTTTTTGCAGATGGAACTATTAAGGAAGGCGAAGTTTATCACTCACGTGTGAACCAGCGCAAGGTTAGCCTTAAGTCAAGCGGAGATGCAGAAACTATCAAAACGAAAGATTTAAAAGAGTTCTTTATTGGTGATCTGCACTTTGTGGGTGTAAAAGCCGCATCGGCTGGAGTGAATGAGTTGGATTTTGCGATTCTCAAAAGTGCAGAAAACGCCAAAGTAAAACTCTATGAAGTATGTTGGCAACAAAATGTAGGAACGAGTTCAGGTGGCAACAATTTTCTTTTTACTACTTATCGCGAGTACTATGCTCAATTTCCATCTATGGACAATATTAAACCTGTAGGGGATGTAACATTTATGCCATTTCCAAAGAAGGTGAGCAAACTAGTTGAATCATGTCCAGAACTGGCCAAGAAGATCGCTGAAAAGGAAAAAGGTTACACCATCGGCCTTGTTTCCACGGATGAAATGAAATTGGAAGTTTTCTCAAGGATCGCGACAGAGTATGAGAGTTGTAAGTAACTATTGATGAAAGTCTCTTGATTATGAGATTCACAAAATAATAACTTTGTTAGGAAATCTTGAAAGAAAATCCTCTGCTATATCCCATTACCTTGTCGAAGTTAATTTTTGATTCCTGTCGACTTCGTTCCACTCTATGAATGTACAAAAACAAGGAAAGAAAATCGCTACATTTGGTAACTAACTGGTAAGCAGTATTTGGTAAACGGTAATCAGACCTTTCACTGATTACTACTTACCTACCTGCCGAACACCTAACTCATGCAGCGATACAATATCCTTTGGGCCGATGACGAAATTGATTTACTCAAGCCCCATATTCTTTTTCTTCAACAGCGTGGGTATGATATTCACCCGGTGAACAATGGCGCGGAAGCTGTTGAACTTTGTGCTTCCCGCCACTTCGATGTGGTCTTTTTAGATGAACACATGCCGGGTATTTCTGGCCTGGAGGCGCTCACCCTTATTAAAAATTCAAAGCCTTCTCTGCCTGTGGTTATGATTACCAAAAATGAAGAGGAGCAAATAATGGAGGAGGCCATAGGCGCAAAGATTGACGATTACCTTATTAAGCCGCTTAACCCCAACCAAATTTTAATGTCGGTAAAAAAAATACTCGACAAGAAAAATTTAGTGATAGAAAAAACAAACTCGTCTTATCAGCAGGAGTTCCAGAAAATCAGTATGGCATTTTTGGGTGACCTCACACACGAACAATGGGTTGACATTTATTTAAAGCTTGTTTTTTGGGAATTGCAAATGGAGGATGCCGGCAACCAGGAAATGGCGGAAGTGCTTGATATGCAGAAGGTAGAGGCCAATACCAACTTCTGCCGTTTTGTAAAACGCAACTATGAAAAGTGGCTGAACGATCCCAATGTTTCGCGGCCGTTGCTCTCTCACCAACTGATGAAGAAAAAAGTTTTTCCCTTGTTGAAGAGCGGGGAGCCATTGTTTATGTTTTTGATTGATAACCTCCGCTTCGACCAATGGAAAGTGCTGGAGACCGTTATCAATGAAAACTTTAATGTGGATGAAGAGGATACCTATTACTCCATTCTCCCCACCACTACAGCCTATTCACGCAACGCCATTTTTTCTGGCATGATGCCATCGGAAATGCAGCGAATAAATCCTGAGCTGTGGGTAGGTGAAGATGAAGACGAATCGAAAAATAATTTTGAAAAGGAATTTTTGGAACA
>Ga0315912_10002476_pt1 | contig 19590 bp, 15 predicted proteins | sample VfabasoilMG_FD_204469 | JGI IMG/M metagenome (GOLD analysis project Ga0315912, IMG submission 204469) | Garden soil microbial communities collected in Santa Monica, California, United States - V. faba soil | ecosystem: Environmental > Terrestrial > Soil > Garden | place: USA: California...
GCTCGGCGGCACCTCGGGCCGCACCACGCTCAACGGCGAGGGCCTGCAGCACGAGGACGGCCACAGCCACATCCTGGCCGGCACCATCCCCAACTGCATCAGCTACGACCCCACCTTCGCGCACGAGGTGGCGGTGATCCTGCACCACGGCCTGAAGCGCATGGTCGAGAAGCAGGACAACGTCTACTACTACCTGACGCTGCTCAACGAGAACTACCCGCAGCCCGGCCTGGTGGCCGGCACCGAGGAGCAGATCCTCAAGGGCATGTACCTGCTGGAAAAGGGTGCCAAGACACCGGCCGTCAACCTGCTGGGCAGCGGCACGATCCTGCGCGAGGCGCAGGCCGCGCGCGACCTGCTGGCCAAGGACTGGGGTGTATCGGCCAACGTCTGGAGCTGCCCGAGCTTTAACGAGCTGGCGCGCGATGGCCAGGACTGCGAACGCTGGAACCTGCTGCACCCGACGCAAAAGCCGCGCCTGCCCTTCGTCACGCAGCAGTTGGAGCCGCATGCCGGGCCGGTGGTCGCCTCCACCGACTACATGAAGAACTATGCCGAGCAGATCCGCGCCTTCGTCCCCAAGGGCCGCAGCTACCGCGTGCTCGGCACCGACGGCTTCGGCCGCAGCGATTTCCGTTCGCGGCTGCGCGAACACTTCGAGGTCAACCGCCACTACATCACCGTGGCGGCCCTGAAGTCGCTGGCCGACGAGGGCACGCTGCCGGTGGCCAAGGTGGCCGAGGCGATCAAGAAGTACAAGATCGACGCCGAGCGCGTCAACCCGCTGCACGCCTGAGCGACCCACAACAACGGAGACACACAAATGGCCCTGGTGGAAGTCAAGGTCCCGGACATCGGCGACTTCAAGGAGGTCGAGGTCATCGAGCTGCTGGTCAAGCCCGGCGACACGGTGAAGGTGGAGCAGTCGCTGATCACGGTGGAAAGCGACAAGGCGTCGATGGAGATCCCGTCCTCGCATGCCGGCGTGATCAAGGAAATGCGCATCAAGCTCGGCGACAAGGTCTCCGAGGGTACGCTGCTGCTGGTGCTGGACAGCGCCGAAGCCGCCGTTGCAGCAGCGCCGGTGGCGGCACCCGCGGCACCCGCGGCACCCCCACCCGTGGCCGCGCCGGCGGTGCCCGCCGCGGTCGGCGGCCCGGTGGACATCCTCGTGCCCGACATCGGAGACTTCTCCGAGGTCGCGGTGATCGAGCTGCTGGTCAAGCCCGGCGACACGGTGGCGGTCGAGCAGAGCCTGATCACGGTGGAATCGGACAAGGCGTCGATGGAGATTCCGTCTTCACATGCCGGCGTGCTGCGCGAGCTGAAGGTCAAACTCGGCGACAAGGTGTCGAAGGGGTCGGCCATTGCCGTCGTCGATGCGGTGGGCGCTGCACCGGCTGTGCCGGCGGCGGCGCCGGCCGCTGCGGCTGCCGCACCTGGTCCCGCGGCTGCCGTTGCACCCGCGGCGATGCCCGCACACCAGCCGGCCACGCCGAGCGCCACGCTGCCTCATGCCTCACCGTCGGTGCGCAAGTTCGCGCGCGAACTGGGCGTGCCGCTTGATCAGGTCAAGGGCTCGGGGCCGAAGGGCCGCATCGTCCAGGCCGACGTGCAGGGCTTCGTCAAGGGCGTGATCGCCGGGGGGTCCGCTGCGCCGAAGGCCGCTGCTGCGGCATCTGCCGGCGGCATCCCCGGCCTGCTGGCCTGGCCGCAGGTGGACTTCGCCAAGTTCGGCCCCGTCGAGCGCAAGGATCTGTCGCGCATCAAGAAGCTCAGCGGCGCCAACCTGCACCGCAACTGGGTGCTGATCCCGCATGTCACCAACAACGACGAGGCCGACATCACCGATCTCGAAGCCTTGCGCGTGCAGCTGAACAAGGAGAACGAAAAGGCCGGCATCAAGCTGACGATGCTGGCCTTCGTCATCAAGGCCGTTGTCGCGGCGCTGAAGAAGTTCCCCGAGTTCAACGCCAGCCTGGACGGCGACGCGCTGGTCTACAAGAAGTACTTTCACATCGGCTTTGCCGCCGACACACCCAACGGCCTGGTGGTGCCGGTGCTGAAGGACGCCGACCGCAAAGGCCTGCTGCAGATCGCACAGGAGATGGCCGAATTGTCGAAGAAGGCGCGCGACGGCAAGCTCGGCCCGGCCGACATGACCGGCGGCTGTTTCTCGATCAGCTCGCTGGGCGGCATCGGCGGCACGACCTTCTCGCCGATCATCAACGCGCCGGAGGTCGCGATCCTCGGCCTGTCGAAGGGCTATCAGAAGCCGGTGTGGGACGGCAAGGCCTTCCAGCCGCGGCTGACGCTGCCGTTGTCGCTGTCCTACGACCACCGCGTGATCGACGGCGCCGCCGCGGCGCGCTTCAACGCCTATCTGGGGCAGCTGCTGGCGGACTTCCGCCGCATCGCGCTCTGAAGCCCGGGAGACACACGATGGCACTCATCGAAGTGAAGGTTCCGGACATCGGCGACTTCAAGGACGTGGCGGTGATCGAACTGCTGGTCAAGCCCGGCGACACGGTACAGGCCGAGCAGAGTCTGATCACCGTGGAAAGCGACAAGGCCTCGATGGAGATTCCCTCGTCGGCGGCCGGTGTTGTCAAAGAGCTGAAGCTCGCGCTCGGCGACAAGATCAACGAAGGCTCGCTGATCCTGCTGCTGGAAGGCGAGAGTGCCGCCGCCGCTGCGCCGGCGGCTGCGGCACCTGCCGCCGTCGCGGCGCCCGCGGCCCCCGCTCCGGTGGCATCGAACTACGCGGGCGGCGCCGACCTGGAATGCGACATGCTCGTGCTCGGCGCCGGGCCGGGCGGCTACTCCGCCGCCTTCCGTGCCGCGGACCTGGGCATGAAGACGGTGCTGGTGGAACGCTATGCCACGCTCGGCGGCGTGTGTCTGAACGTCGGCTGCATCCCGAGCAAGGCGCTGCTGCACGTGGCCGCGGTGATGGACGAGGTCAAACACTTCGCCGATCTCGGCGTCAGCTATGGCGCGCCCACGGTCGACGCCGCCAAGCTGCTGGCGCACAAGAACAAGGTCGTGGGCAAGTTGACCGGCGGCCTGACCGCGATGGCCAAGATGCGCAAGGTGACGGTGGTGCGCGGCTACGGCGCCTTCGTCGACCCTCATCACGTGCAGGTCGAGGAGACCACCGGCGACCGCCAGGGCAAGACCGGCAAGACGCAGACCATCCGCTTCCGGCACTGCATCATCGCCGCCGGCTCGCAGGCGCTGCGGCTGCCCTTCCTGCCCGACGACCCGCGCATCGTCGATTCCACCGGTGCGCTGGAACTGCGCCAGACGCCCAAACGCATGCTGGTCGTCGGCGGCGGCATCATCGGCCTGGAGATGGGCACGGTCTACAGCACGCTGGGCGCGCGGCTCGACGTGGTCGAGATGATGGATGCGCTGATGCTCGGCGCCGACCGCGACCTGGTCAAGGTGTGGCAGAAGATGAACGCGCCGCGCTTCGACAACATCATGCTGAAGACCAAGACCGTCGGTGCCGAAGCCACCGCCGAGGGCATCAAGGTGAAATTCGAGGGCACCGACGGCAAGGCCAGCGAAGGCCTCTACGACCTGGTGCTGCAGGCGGTGGGCCGCAGCCCCAACGGCAAGAAGATCGGCGCGGACAAGGCCGGCGTCGCCGTCACCGACCGCGGCTTCATCCCGGTGGACATCCAGATGCGCACCAACGTGCCGCACATCTTTGCCATCGGCGACGTCGTCGGCCAGCCGATGCTGGCGCACAAGGCGGTGCACGAGGCGCATGTGGCGGCCGAGGTCGCGGCCGGCGAGAAGGCGGCCTTCGATGCGCGCGTCATTCCGAGCGTGGCCTACACCGACCCGGAAGTCGCGTGGGTCGGCCTGACCGAAGACGAAGCCAAGGCCAAGGGCATCAAGCTGAAGAAGGGCCTGTTCCCGTGGGCGGCCTCGGGCCGCGCCATTGCCAACGGCCGCGACGAGGGCTTCACCAAGCTGCTCTTCGACGCCGAGACGCACCGCATCCTGGGTGGCGGCATCGTCGGCACCCATGCCGGCGACATGATTGGCGAGATTACGCTGGCCATCGAGATGGGCGCCGACGAGGTGGACATCGGCAAGACCATCCACCCACACCCGACGCTGGGCGAGAGCATCGGCATGGCGGCCGAGGTGGCGCACGGCACCTGCACCGATCTGCCGCCGCAGCGCAAGTAGCGCAGCCCCGCGTGTTGCGTGCCCTTGGCACGCGGCGTGCGGCGGCAGTGCTTACAGGGCTCAAGTCGGCCGAGGACAGGCCGAAGTCGCTGGGGCAGCCCCGGTCGATGCGGGCGCCTCTGGTGCCGAACCTTGTGCTTTTCAGTCTGATCGCCATCGCTATGCCGGTAGTGCGCTTGCGGCGGGTCCATGTGCGATGCTGAAGAAGGCACGCGTCGAGGGCCTCCATTGAGGGAAGATCGGGCCTGATGATGAGCCTGATCCGCCAGGTCTGGTTGATGCTCTTCGGCGTGCTGCTGTTTGTGCTGCTCGGCAGCATGGCTATGCACACGCTGGTGACATGGCAATCGCTGCGCCAGCAGCTGCAGGTACGCAACGACGACGCGGCGATGATGCTGTCCCTGGCGCTGTCGCAGCAGCGCGGTGAGCTTGCACGCATGGAACGGGTGGCCTCGGCGCTATTCCACAGCGGCCACTACCGTCGGCTGCGCCTGCTGCGCGAGGACGGCAGCCTGCTCTTCGAACGCGAACAGCCCGAGCGAACGGGTTCTGCACCACGCTGGTTCGCGCAGCTGCTGCCGGTGACGGTGGCCCCCGGTAGCGCCGCTGTCGCCGATGGCTGGCAGCCCGTGGGACGGCTGCAGCTGTGGAGCCAGTCCGACTGGGCGCTGGATGCGCTGTGGAGCCGCTGTCTGCGCATGGCCGGCTGGCTGGCGGTGCTCGGCCTGGTGGCTGCCGGCATGGCGGCGCTGGCGGTACGCAGCTGGCGCCGGCCGCTGGAAGCCACGGTGGCGCAGGCGCGGGCGCTGGAGGAGCGACGCTTCGTCATCGCCGACGAACCACGCGTGCCGGAGCTGCGGCGCCTGACGCGCAGCATGAATTCGCTGGTGCGCCGGCTGCAGACGGTGTTCGAACAGCAGGCGGCGATGCTCGACGAACTGCGCCAGCAGGCGCAGGCCGACGCCGTCACGGGGCTGCTGCAGCGCCGCCACTTCATGGCGCAGCTCGATTACGCGCTGCGCGCCGAACAGCAGCGCGGCGCGGGGCTGCTGCTGGTACGCCTGCGCCAGCTGGAGTCGATGAACCGGCGCATCGGCCATGACGCCACCGACCGGCTGCTGGCGGCGCTGGCGCAGGTGCTGCAGTCCTACCCCAGCCATGTCAAGGGCGCGCTGACCGGGCGCCTGAACGGCTCGGACTTTGCGCTGTACCTGCCGGCAGCCGGCATGGCGGAAGAGACGGCGCGCTCGCTGCTTGACGCCTTGCGTGCGGCGCTGCTCACCGTGGACCGCGAGGCCGATCTGGCCATCGGTGGCGCCGATCTGCCCTTACCGTGCAGCGCGGCTGCCGCGCTGGCGCTGGCCGACGGTGCGCTGGCACAGGCCGAGGCCGACGGCGCCTTCGCGGTTTGCATCGCGCCCGCGGCGCAGCCCGAGGCGCCGGTGCGCGGCCAGGGCAAATGGCAGACAAGGCTTGCGTCCGCGCTGCACGCGGTGCGCGCGCGGCTCGACGAATTCGAGGTGCGCGACGCCGGCGGCGCCCTGCTGCACCTGGACTGCCCGATGCGGCTGCAGTTCGAGGCCGACGGACCCTTCGAAGCGGCACCGCGCTGGCTGGCCATGGCGGTGCGCTGCCGGCTGGTCGACCAAGTGGATCTGCTGGCGCTGGCGCTGGCGCTGCAGGCCATCGGCCAGGACGCACGGCCGCGGGCCATCAACGTGGCGGCCGCGTCGCTGGCCACCGAGGGCTTCATTGCCGAGGTGCGGCAGCGGCTGCAAGCCGCGCCCGAGGCAGCGGCTCGGCTGTGCATCGATGTGGCCGAAGTCGCCGCGCTGCAGCCGCGGCGGCTGAGCGAGGCCATCGTCGCCTGGCAGGGCCTGGGCGTGCGCATCGGCCTGGAACATGCCGGCGCACAGCTGCGCCAGCTGCCGCGCCTGCATGCGCTGGGCGTGGACTACGTCAGGATCGACGGTAGCTTCGTGCAGGGCGTGGCCACGCAGACGGCGGTGCGCGAACTCGCGCGCGGCTTGGTCACCTTGCTGCGCGGCATGCAGCTGCAGGTGCTGGCCGAGGCGGTGCAGGACCCGGACGATCTGGCCACGTTGTGGGCGCTGGGCTTCGACGGCGCCACAGGACCGGCGCTGCGCTGAGACTGTTCAGCCGATGTCGGACACGTGCAGCTCGAAGCGGCCGCGCTTGCGGTCGGCAAAGTAGCACTGCAGCGTCTCGCGCACGGTGCGGAAGGCGAGCTGGTCCCAGGGAATCTCCTGTTCGTGGAACAGCTGCGCCTCGATGGTTTCTGGGCCGGGATCGAAGCGTGTGTCCAGCAGCCGGGCGCGATGGAACAGGTGCACTTGGCCGACACGCACCACGTTGAGCAGCGTGAACAGTTCCTGCAGCTCGATGCGCGCGCCGGCTTCTTCCACCGTTTCGCGCACCGCGCCTTCGGCGATGGTTTCGCCCAGTTCCATGAAGCCGGCCGGCAGCGTCCACAAGCCGTAGCGCGGCTCGATGTTGCGGCGGCACAGCAGCACCTGCTCGCCCCACACCGGCACCGTGCCGACGACGTTGAGCGGGTTCTCGTAGTGGATCTCGCCGCACACCGTGCAGATCGCGCGCTCGCGGTTGTCGTCGTCGGGCACGCGGTACTGGGTGGGCGCGCCGCAGACGCGGCAATGCTTGATGCGGCGCATGTCGAACATGCGCGGCAGTTTAGCCGGGCAACGCGCGTGGCATCATCGACACGACAGCCACTGCCAGGAAGGATCCGCGATGAGCTTCGTGCTGACCCCGCCCGCCCAGGTCGTCGTGCCGGTGGCCGACGGCCGTTCGTTCCCGGTGCATCGCATCTACTGCGTCGGGCGCAACTACGTCGAGCACGCCAAGGAAATGGGCCACACCGGGCGCGAGCCGCCGTTCTTCTTCCTCAAGCCGGCCGACGCGGCGCTGCCGGTGCCCGAAGGCCAGACCGGCACGATGGCCTACCCGGGCCTGACCACCAGCCTGCACCACGAGATCGAACTGGTCGTGGCCATCGGCCGCGGCGGGCGCGACATCGCCGCGGCCGATGCGGCGCAGCATGTGTGGGGCTATGCCATCGGCCTGGACATGACACGCCGCGATCTGCAGAACGACATGAAGAAGCAGGGCCGCCCCTGGTGCATCGGCAAGGCCTTCGAACAATCGGCGCCGATCGGGCCGATCCATCCGATCGCGCGCACCGGCCGGCTCGACAAGGGCGCGATCACGCTGCACGTCAACGGCGAGCTGCGCCAGAAGGGCGATCTGGGTGACCTGATCTGGAGCGTCGACGAGATCATCGCGCACCTCAGCAGCGCCTGGCTGCTGCAACCCGGCGACCTGATCTACACCGGCACGCCCGCGGGCGTGGGCGCGGTGAACAAGGGCGACCTGATGGAAGGGCGCATCGAAGGTCTGGGCGCGCTGCGCATCACCGTCGCCTGAGGGAGCGTCTGATGGAGCTGTACAACTACTTCCGCTCGTCGGCCTCGTACCGCGTGCGCATCGCGCTGGCGCTGAAGGGCCTGGACTACGACTACAAGGCCGTGCACCTGGTCAAGGGCGAGCAGAGCTCCGAGTCCTATGCGGCGGTGTCGGCGACGCGCCTGGTACCGCTGTTGCGCGATGGCGAACACGTGCTCACGCAATCGATGGCCATCATCGAATACCTCGACGAAACCCATCCGCAGCCCGCGCTGCTGCCGTCCGACGCGTTGGGACGCGCGCGCGTGCGCGCACTGGCGCAGGACGTGGCCTGCGAGATCCACCCGCTGAACAACCTGCGCGTGCTGCGCTACCTGACGCAGTCGCTGAAGGTGTCCGAGGAGGACAAGGACCGCTGGTACCGCCATTGGGTGGAAACCGGTCTCGAGGCGGTGGAGCGGCAACTGGCGGCGCGGCCGGCGCGCTACTGCCACGGCGATACGCCGACGCTGGCCGACTGCGTGCTGGTGCCGCAGATCTTCAACGCGCAGCGCTTCAAGTGCCGCACCGACCACGTGCCGCAGACGATGCGCGTGTTCGAGGCCTGCATGCGCCTGGACGCCTTCGAGAAGACGCGGCCCGAAGCCTGCCCCGATGCCTTCTGAAGCCGCGGCCGGCGTGTTGTGGCCGCAGTGGCAGGCTGTGCCCGGGGTTGGCGCGCTGATGAGCACGCGCGCCGGCGGCGTCAGCCGCGCACCCTGGAACAGTCTGAACCTCGGCGTTGCTGTCGGTGACGACCCGCTCGCCGTGGCCGAAAACCGCCGCCGCTTCGTCGCACGCATCGGGGCGCAGCCGCTGTGGCTGCAACAGGTGCACGGCAGCCGCGTGGTGCGCGCCAGCGCAGCACTGGCCGCGGCCGAGGTGCCGCAGGCCGATGCCGCCTGGACCGACGAGCCGGGCGTGGCCTGCGTGGTGCAGGTGGCCGACTGCATGCCGGTGCTGCTGGCCGCGCCCGAAGGCCGGGCGGTGGCGGCGGCGCATGCCGGTTGGCGCGGCGTGTCCGGTGGCGTGGTCGAAGCGGCGCTGTCGGCGCTGTGCGAGGCGGCCGGTTGCGCGCCGCAGGATGTCGCCGTCTGGCTGGGGCCCTGCATCGGAGCGCGGCGCTTCGAGGTCGGTGCCGATGTGTTGCAGGCTTTCGGCGCGTCGCCGCAGCATGCCGACCCGCGGCGCTTCGTGGCCGGCCCGGCGGCGGGCGATGCCGCGCCGCGCTGGCTCGCCAACCTGCCGCAGCTGGCGCGCGACCGGCTGCAGCGTGCCGGCGTGCATCGCATCAGCGGTGGCGGCTGGTGCACCGTCGAGGACCGTGCGAGATTCTTTTCCTATCGCCGCGACGGCGTCACCGGTCGTCTCGCCGCCGCCGTCTGGATCCGCGGCTCATGATGTAGAGCATGATGGATAGCGGCAGCACCCCGTAGAAGATGAAGCTGAGGATGGCGCCCAGCAGCGTGCCGTCCGGCGACATCGCTTCGACCACGGCCATCATCAGCACGACATAGATCCAGGCCAGCGCAACCACATGCATGGGCAACTCGATGAAGGCAAAGCGATAAAAGCCGGTCAGCCTGCGCTAAGCTTGCTGCGCAAGAATCACGACCACAAGAAGGCTCGGCTGCGCGTGGCCAGCGCCCGCAACAACCGGCATTTTCAAGGAGACACATCATGCCCAAGCCCCCCCATTTCATGCCGGACCTGGGTGCCGATGCGATGAGCGCAGCTCTGGGCGAGGCGTTCAAGAGCCTGGCGGGCCTGAACCTGCAACCGCAGACGCTGCAGCAGCTGCAGCGCGAATATGTCGAAGGCGCCACCGCGCTGTGGAACCAAACCCTGCAAGGCCTCACGCCGAAGGGTGCCGAGGCCGCGCCAAAGCTGCAGGACCGGCGCTTTGCTGCGCAGGAATGGGCGCAGAACCCCGCAGCCGCCTACACCGCGCAGATGTACCTGCTGAATTCGCGCACGCTGGCGAAGATGGCCGAGGCGGTCGAAGGCGATGCCAAGACCAAGGCGCGCATCCGCTTCGCGGTGCAGCAATGGGTGGACGCGATGGCCCCCAGCAACTTCCTCGCGCTCAACCCCGAGGCGCAGCAGCTGGCGCTGAAGACGCAGGGCCAGAGCCTGGCTGCCGGCATGCAGCACCTGCTCGGCGATGCCGGCAAGGGCCACGTGTCGCAGACCGACGAAACCGCCTTCGAGGTGGGCCGCAACGTGGCCACCACCGAGGGCGCGGTGGTGTACGAAAACGAGCTGTTCCAGCTGATCGAATACAAGCCGCTCGGCGCCAAGGTGCACGAGCGGCCGATGCTGATGGTGCCGCCGTGCATCAACAAGTTCTACATCATGGACTTGCAGCCCGACAACTCGCTGATCCGCTACACGGTGGAGCAGGGGCACCGTACCTTCGTCGTCAGCTGGCGCAACCCGGATGCTTCGCTGGTCGACAAGACCTGGGACGACTACATCGAAAACGCGGCCATCCGCGCGATCGACGTGGTGCTCGACCTCACCGGACAGAAGAGTTTGAACGTGCTGGGCTTCTGCGTCGGCGGCACGATCGTGGCCACGGCGCTGGCCGTGCTGGCGGCGCGCGGGCGCCAGCCGGCCTCGTCGGTGACGCTGCTGACGACGCTGCTCGACTTCAGCGACACCGGCATTCTCGACGTCTTCATCGACGAGGCCGGCGTCAGGCTGCGCGAGATGACGCTGGGTGCGAACGCGCCCGCCGGCCCGGCGCTGCTGAAGGGCCAGGAGCTGGCCACGACCTTCAGCTTCCTGCGGCCCAACGACCTGGTCTGGAACTACGTCGTCGGCAACTACCTCAAGGGCGAATCGCCGCCGGCCTTCGACCTGCTGTACTGGAACGGCGACGCCACCAACCTGCCGGGGCCGATGTACTGCTGGTATCTGCGCCATACCTACCTGCAGGACGAGCTGAAGCAGCCAGGCAAGCTCACCGTCTGCGGCGAGGCGCTGAACCTGGGCAGCGTCAAGGCGCCGGTGTTCATCTATGCGTCACGCGAAGACCATATCGTGCCCTGGAAGGCCGCCTATGCCTCGACGCGCATCATGAGCGGCAAGAAGCGCTTCGTGCTCGGCGCCTCGGGGCACATCGCCGGTGTCATCAACCCGCCGGCAAAGAGGAAGCGCAACTACTGGACGAACGATGCGCTGCCGGCCGATGCCGACGCCTGGCTGGCCGGTGCCACCGAAGTGCCTGGCAGCTGGTGGCCCGACTGGGCGGGGTGGCTGAAGCCGCAGGCCGGGCCGCTGGTGGCTGCGGTCAAGACTCCGGGCAGCCGCAAGTACCCGGCCATCGAGGCGGCGCCCGGCCGCTACGTGTTGCAGAAGGCCTGAAATCGGGTTTCAGGGCGAACCCGGTTGACGGCACGCCGCCGCTGGGTGAACCTCACATTCACAAACCAAGGAGATGAACATGGCAAAGAAAGTGGCTTACGTGACGGGTGGCATGGGCGGCATCGGCACCGCCATCTGCCAGCGCCTGCACAAGGAAGGTTTCACCGTCATCGCCGGCTGCGGCCCGACGCGCGACTGGCAGAAGTGGCTCGACGAGCAGAAGGCCCTGGGCTATGGCTTCCACGCATCGGTGGGCAACGTGGCCGACTGGGACTCCACCGTCGCCGCCTTCACCAAGGCCCGCGAGGAGCATGGCCCGATCGACGTGCTCGTCAACAACGCCGGCATCACGCGCGACCGCATGTTCCTGAAGATGACGCCCGAAGACTGGAAGGCCGTCATCGACACCAACCTGAACAGCATGTTCAACGTCACCAAGCAGGTGGTGCCGGGCATGGTCGAGAAGGGCTGGGGCCGCATCATCCAGATCAGTTCGGTCAACGGCGAGAAGGGCCAGGCCGGCCAGACCAACTACTCGGCCGCCAAGGCTGGCATGCACGGCTTCACGATGGCACTGGCGCAGGAAGTGGCGTCCAAGGGCGTGACCGTCAACACCGTCAGCCCGGGCTACATCGGCACGGACATGGTGCGCGCGATCAAGCCCGAGGTGCTGGAGAAGATCGTCGCCACCATCCCGGTCAAGCGCCTGGGCACGCCGGAGGAGATCGGCTCGGTCGTCGCCTGGCTCGCGGGCGAGGATTCGGGTTTCACCACCGGTGCCGACTTCAGCTGCAATGGCGGCTTGCACATGGGTTGAGGGCCGTTGGCTCGACGACAAGGGCGCCTGCGGGCGCCCTTGTCTTCTCAGGTGCCCGCCAGGAAGAACTTGATCAGCCCCTTGGCGGCAAAGCCCAGCAGGCCGAAGCCCAGCGCCAGGAAGAGCACGAAGGTGCCGAAGCGGCCGGCCTTCGATTCGCGCGCCAGCTGGAAGATGATGAACACCATGTACAGCATGAACGCGCTGACCCCGAAGGTCAGCCCGAACTGCGCGATCTGGTCTTCGTCGAAGCCGAACATCAGCTTGCTTCCGGCAGGTCGGCTTGCGGCACCAGATCGCGGTACGCATGCCAGCTGGAATACGACAGCCATGGGACCGCGACGATCAGACCGAGCAACAACGTGCTCATGCCCAGCAGCGTGATGGCCATCAGCAGCGCACCCCACAGCGCCATCGGGCCGGGGCTGAGCATCACCGCACGCCAGCTGGTCAGCACCGCGGCGAGCACGCCGATGCGCCGCTCCAGCATCAGCGGAATCGCCACCACGCTCGAGGCATAGACCGGCGCCACGAGCACGCCGCCCAGGCTGAGCCAGGCCTCGAACAACCACGATCGTTCGTTCAGCACCACCACGCGCAGGAAGTCCACCGGGTCGCGCACCGGCTGCGGCGCAAAGGCGGTGATCAGCGAGGCCGAGGTCAGCACCCAGCAGGTGCCGGCGGCGGCCAGCAGCAGCCCGAACAGCACCAGCCGGTAGTCCTTGGGCTTCCAGGCGGCCAGGGCCGTGCGCAGCGTCGGCTCCTGCCCTCTTTCCAGTGCGCGGCTCACCGCGTACAGGCCGGTGGCTGCCAGCGGGCCGATGAACAGGAAGCCGCTGAAGGCCCCGGCCAGCAGCCAGAAATGGCGGTGCGCCACCCATAGCAACAGCAGGCCGAAGGCGCTGACCACCACACCGTGCAGCAGCCCCGGCACCGGCGTGCGCAGCAAGTCGCGCCAGCCTCGGGCCAGCCACAGCAAGGGCTGTTCGTAGCCGATCGGGGTCAGCCGGCAGCGGCGTGACTGTTCGAGTGCGGATTCGGAAGGCATCGTTGCGGGTCTCAGGGTCAAGGATCAGCCCATCAGGCGGCGCGCTGCTTCGCGCAGCGTGGTGGCTTCGGCATCGCGCAGCGGCAGCGGCATGGCCTGCGGCAGCCGCCGGTAGCTGCTGTGCAGCGAGCGTTCGTACAGCGGGTCGTAGTGCTGCTGCATCAGCGCCGCAAAGACCTCGGCCCATTGACCCGCGCGGGCCTGCGCCTGCCAAGCCTTGACGGCCTCGCGCCCGCGCAGTTCGACCAAGCCGTCGAGCAGCCGGCAGAAGCCTTCGGCATCGCTGGCGAAATGCTCGTAGTCCTGCAGCAGCAGCTGCAGCCGCGCGGACGGCTCCAACTCGACGTGGATGCATTGGCCCTGCTCGCGCAGCTGTTCGGTCAGCGCCTCGGGTACGCGCAGCGCGCCGATCTTGCGGCTCTCGCCCTCGACGAACACCGGCCGCAGGGCATCGAAGCCCTTCAGCGCCTGCCAGCACAGCGTGTCGAAGCGCTTCTGGCTGGGCTGCGTGCGGCCCGGCAGCGCGCCCAGCACCGAGCCGCGGTGGCCGGCCAGGCCTTCCAGGTCCAGCGTCTGCGCGCCCTGTTCGGCCAGCGCGTGCAGCAGCCGCGTCTTGGCACTGCCGGTGCGTCCGCAAAGCACCTGGTAGCGGTGGCGCTGCGGCAGAATCTGCAGCTCGTCGCGCACCCGCGCGCGAAAGGCCTTGTAGCCGCCTTGCAGCTGGCCCGTGCGAAAGCCGATCTGCGACAGGAACCAGCCCAGCGTGCCCGAGCGCTGGCCGCCGCGCCAGCAGTACACAAGCGGCTGCCATTCGCGCGGCTTGTCGGCGACCCAGCGGTCGAGGTGGTCCGCGACGTTGCGCGCCACCATCGCCGCGCCCACCTTGCGCGCCTGCAGCGGCGACACCTGCTTGTACAGCGTGCCGACGATGCGTCGTTGTTCGCTGTCGAGCACCGGCCAGTTGACGGCGCCGGGCAGATGGTCCTCGGCAAACTCCGCCGGGGAGCGCACGTCGATCACGCTGTCGAAACGGCCGGCGTCCGCGGCCACCTCGTCGGCGGCGACGCTGAACAGGCTCATCGTGCCATCATGCCGGCGCCACGGCATCGAGCAGTTCGGTCTCCACCTGCAGCTGGGTGCGCGCATGCTGCAGCGCCGCTCCGTCGACCAGGAAGGTGTCTTCCACACGCTCGCCCAGTGTGCTGACCTTGGCCAGGTGCAGGTTGATCTGATGCCGGGCCAGCACGCGGGCGATGGCATAGAGCAAGCCGGAGCGGTCGCTGGTGCTGACGCTCAGCAGCCAGCGCTGCGCGCGTTCGTCCGGGTTCAGCGTGACACGCGGTGTCACCGGGAACGAACGCACCCGCCTGGACACACGACCGCGCCCGGGTTCCGGGAGCGGGCCCCTCGACGACAGTGCCTGCACCGCCTGTGTCTCCACCAGCGAGATCAGGTCGCGGTAGGCCGCCGGGTCGTCGGAGGCGAAGCGCGTGCTGATGACCTGGAAGGTATCGAGCGCATAGCCGGCGCGCGTGGTGTGGATCTTCGCGTCCTGGATGCTGAAGCCGGCCGAATCGAAGTAGCCGCAGATGCGCGCGAACAGGTCGGGGCAGTCGGGTGAATACACCAGCACCTGCAACCCGTCGCCCACCGACGACGGGCGCGCGCGCACCACCGGCACGGCGGTGTCCAGGTGGCGCCACAGCGAGCGAGCGTGCCAGGCGATGTCGGCGGCGTCGTGGCGCGCGAAGTAGCTGACGTCCAGCGTCTTCCACAGCTGCTCTTCGGTGCCGGGCAGCGCGGTGTGCAGCGCCAGCAGCTGGCGGGCCTCCTGCTTGCGCGATTCGATCTCGGCGTCCAGGTTCGGCTTGTCGCCGCCCAGCGCGCGCAGCGTCAGGCGGTACAGGTCCTCGAGCAGCTTGCCCTTCCAGGCGTTCCAGACCTTGGGGCTGGTGCCGCGGATGTCGGCCACCGTCAGCAGGTACAGCGCCATCAGGCGCTGCGGCGTGCCCACCAGGTGCGCGAAGGACTGGATGACGTCGACATCGCTCAGGTCCTCCTTCTGCGCGATGCGGCTCATCGTCAGGTGATGCAGCACCAGGAACTCGATCAGCGCGCTGTCCTCGCGCGCGATGCCATGGTCGCGGCAGAAGCGCCGCGCCTCGGCCGCACCGAGCTCGGAATGGTCGCCGCCGCGGCCCTTGGCCACGTCGTGGAACAGCGCCGCCACGTAGAGCAGCCACGGCTCGTCCCACTGGCTGGCCAGCTGCGAGCAGAACGGGTACTCGTGCGCATGCTCCGGGATGAAGAAGCGGCGCACGTTGCGCACCACCATGATGATGTGCTGATCCACCGTGTAGACGTGGAACAGATCGTGCTGCATGCGTCCGACGATGCGGCGGAAGACCCACAGGTAGCGGCCCAGCACCGAGGTCTCGTTGAGCAGCCGCAGCGCATGCGTGATGCCTTGAGGCTGGCGCAGGATCTGCATGAACACGGCGCGGTTGGTCGGGTCGCGGCGGAAGCTCGCGTCCATCTGGTTGCGCGCGTTGTACAGCGCGCGCAGCGTGCGCGCCGACAGGCCCTTGATGCCCGGTGTCTGCTGGTAGACGAGGAAGGTGCGCAGGATGGCATGCGGCTGTTCGATGTAGAGCCGGTCGTGCGCCACCTCGAGCATGCCGCCGCGGTCGAGGAAGTGCGCGTCGATCGGACGCATCGGCGCTTCTTCGGAGCCGCTGACGCGCTCCTCGATGTTGAGCATGAGGATCTGGTTCAGCTGCGTCACCGCCTTGGCCGCCCAGTAGTAGCGGTGCATCAGCACCTCCGAGGCCAGCTGGCCCGGCGTGGACTTGTAGCCGAAGCTCTCGGCCACCGCGGTCTGCAGGTCGAACACCAGTCGATCCTCGCGTCGTCCGGCAATCAGGTGCAGCCGCGCGCGGATCAGCTTCAGCGTGCCCTCGTGCTTGTGCAGCTGACTCACCTCGAAGGGCGTGATCAGGCCCTTGCCGGCGAGCTCGGTCCAGTTGCGGCCCAGGCCGGCGGCGCGCGCCACCCAGATGACCAGCTGCAGGTCGCGCAGCCCGCCCGGGCTCTCCTTGCAGTTGGGCTCCAGCGAGTAGGGCGTGTCCTCGTACTTGACGTGGCGCTGGCGCATTTCCAGCACCTTGGCGCGCAGGAAGGCCTTTGCGTCCATGACCGCGTCGATGGCCTGGCGGAAGTGGTTGAACACGCGCCGCGACCCGCACAGGAAGCGCGATTCGAGCAGCGCGGTCTGCACGGTCACGTCGTGGCGCGCCAGCTCGGCACATTCGTCGACGGTGCGCACCGAAGAGCCGATCTCCAGCCCGATGTCCCAGCAGGCATGCATGAAGCCTTCGACCGCGGCGCGCAGGCGCTCGGCCTGCGCATCGGGCGTGCCAACGCCCCGCGCCGTATCGAGTCCGGCATCGGCCGGCAGCAGCACCAGCACGTCCACGTCGGAATAGGGGAAGAGCTCGGCACGCCCATAGCCGCCCACTGCCATCAGCGCGGCGCCGGGCGGCATGGCGGCCAGCTCCCACAGCTCGGCCAGGTGCCTGTCGACGTGGCGCGTCAACGCCTTGGTCAGCCTGGATGCGGCCAGCGTAGTGGCGCGCGATTCGCGGAAATGCTCCAGCAGCGCTGCCTTGCCGTCGCGAAAGCGCGTGCGCATCGAGGCCACGCTGCGCTGCCCATGCGGCTCGCGCGGCAGCGGGATCTGCGGCAGTGCGGACATGCTCAGCCGCCGACGAAGGCCGGCGGCGGCGGACTGCCGGCCGACAGCGTCAGCACCTCGTAGCCGCTGTCGGTGACGAGCACGGTGTGCTCCCACTGTGCCGACAGCGAGCGGTCCTTGGTGACGATGGTCCAGCCGTCGCCCAGCTCGCGGATCTCGCGCCGGCCGGCGTTGATCATCGGTTCGATCGTGAAGGTCATGCCCGGCAACAGCTCGTCCATCGTGCCCGGCCGGCCGTAATGCAGCACCTGCGGCTCCTCGTGGAACTTGCGGCCGATGCCGTGGCCGCAGAACTCGCGCACCACCGAGAAGCCCTGGTTCTCGGCGAAGGTCTGGATCGAGTGGCCGATGTCGCCGAGCCGCGCGCCGGGCTTGACGCGCACGATGCCCTTCCACATCGCCTCATAGGTGAGCTGCACCAGCCGCCGCGCCTGGATCGAACCTTCGCCGACGATGAACATGCGGCTGGTGTCGCCGTGCCAGCCGTCCTTGATGACGGTGACATCGATGTTGACGATGTCGCCGTCCTTCAGCGGCCGGTCATTGGGGATGCCGTGGCACACCACGTGATTGATCGAGGTGCAGATCGACGCGGGAAAGGGCGGATAACCGGGTGGCGCATAACCCACGGTCGCCGAGATCGCGCCCTGCACCTTGACGATGTGCTCCAGCGACAGCTTGTCCAGCTGCGCGGTGGTGATGCCGGCCTTGACATGCGGTGTCAGCATGTCCAGCACCTCGGAAGCCAGCCGGCAGGCCAGGCGCATGCCTTCGACCTCGTCGCCGCTTTTGGTTGTGATTGCCATGGGCCGGGATTATCCCACCCGCCCCCTAGAATCCCGGGCGTGCGCGTCGATGGCCCGAATCCGGCGCAGCCTTTTCGCCTTCCGCCCCGAGCGACCGCATGTCCGATCCCATCCTGCTGCATTTCGAAGGCGGCAACGCCTTGTCCGCCTTCCGCACACGCAACCTGCTGCAGGCGCTGCAGGGGGTGAACGAACGCATCGCCGAGGTCTCGGCGCGGCACGTGCACTGGGTGCGCTGTGCCGCGCCGCTGGCAGACGCCGACATCGACAAGCTGGCGGCGCTGCTGCGCTACGGCGACCCCGCGCAGCAGGCTTGCGCGGGCGCGCTGGTCGTGGTGATGCCGCGGCTGGGCACCGTCTCCCCCTGGGCCAGCAAGGCCACCGACATCGCCCACAACTGCGGCCTGCCGCTGCAGCGCATCGAGCGCATCACCGAATACACCCTGAGCCTGAAACGCGGCCTGCTCGGCGCCGGCAAGCCGCTGGCGGCCGACGAGCTGTCGGCCTGCGCCGCGCTGCTGCACGACCGCATGACCGAGAGCGTGGCCTTCGAGCGCGAGGCCGCACGGCACCTGTTCGACGAACAGCCGGCGCCACCGCTGGAGCACGTGGACGTATTGGGTCAGGGCGTGCAGGCGCTGCAGCAGGCCAACACCCGCTTCGGCCTGGCGCTGAGCGAGGACGAGATCGACTACCTGCAGCAGGCTTTCACGCAGTTGGAGCGCAACCCCAGCGATGTCGAGTTGATGATGTTCGCGCAGGCCAACAGCGAGCACTGCCGGCACAAGATCTTCAACGCCCGGTTCCGCATCGACGGGCAGGACATGCCGCAGTCGATGTTCGGCATGATCCGCCGCACCGAGAGCGTGTCGCCGCAGCGCACCGTGGTGGCCTACCACGACAACGCCGCGGTGATGGAAGGCGGCCCGGTGCAGCGCTGGCTGCCGCAGGGCTACACCAACGCGCCGCTCTACGGCGCGCGCGACGAGATCGCCCATGTGCTGATGAAGGTGGAGACGCACAACCACCCGACGGCGATCTCGCCCTTCCCGGGCGCGTCCACCGGTGCCGGCGGCGAGATCCGCGACGAGGGCGCCACCGGCCGCGGCGCGCGGCCCAAGGCCGGGCTGACCGGCTTCTCGGTGTCGAACCTGCACCTGCCGGACACGGACGAGCCGTGGGAGCGCGCGCCCGTCGGCAAGCCCGAGCACATCGCCAGCGCGCTGCAGATCATGATCGAAGGCCCGCTCGGCGGCGCGGCCTTCAACAACGAGTTCGGCCGGCCCAACCTGGGCGGTTACTTCCGCGTCTTCGAACAATCGGTGGCTGGCGTGCAGCGCGGCTACCACAAGCCGATCATGATCGCCGGCGGGCTGGGCGCGATCAGCGCCGAGCAGACGCACAAGCTGCCCTTCGGCGCGGGCACGCTGCTGATCCAGCTGGGCGGCCCGGGCATGCGCATCGGCATGGGCGGCGGTGCCGCCAGCTCGATGGCCGCGGGCAGCAACAGCGCGGCGCTGGACTTCGATTCGGTGCAGCGCGGCAACCCGGAAATGCAGCGCCGCGCGCAGGAGGTCATCAACCACTGCTGGGCGCTGGGCGAGACAAACCCGATCCTGGCGATACACGATGTCGGCGCCGGCGGCATCAGCAATGCCTTCCCCGAACTGGTGGATGGCGCCGGGCGCGGCGCCATTTTCGACCTGAAACGCGTGCCGCTGGAGGAAAGTGGCCTGGCACCGAAGGAAGTATGGTGCAACGAAAGCCAGGAGCGCTACGTGCTGGCGCTCGCACCGGAGAGCCTGCCGCTGTTCGAGGCCATGGCGCAGCGCGAGCGCTGCCCCTTCGCCGTCGTGGGCGTGGTCAGCGAGGAGCGGCAACTGGTGCTGGAGGACGGCCCGGGCGGCGAACGCTTCATCGACATGCCGATGGAGGTGCTGCTGGGCAAGGCGCCGAAGATGCTGCGCAACGTGCAACGCATCGAACGCCGCGAGGCAGCGCTCGACCTGACCGGCGTGGAGCTGGAGCAGGTGGCCTTCGACGTGCTGCGCCACCCGACCGAGGCCTCGAAGCGCTTCCTCATCACCATCGGCGACCGCAGCGTGGG
>Ga0315912_10002477_pt1 | contig 19584 bp, 18 predicted proteins | sample VfabasoilMG_FD_204469 | JGI IMG/M metagenome (GOLD analysis project Ga0315912, IMG submission 204469) | Garden soil microbial communities collected in Santa Monica, California, United States - V. faba soil | ecosystem: Environmental > Terrestrial > Soil > Garden | place: USA: California...
TGGACCACCGGCGTGCCGGCGGAGTATTCGATCTCGGCGCGCTGAAAATCCTCCAGCCGCGCCACCAGCCCCAGCGGCACCGCCAGCCGCCCATACTCCCCGGCACGGAACAGCAGCATCGCCGTGCGATCGCCGGAACGATGTGCCTCGCCCGCGTTCACCACGCCGGCCCGATCATCCCCGCCAGCGCCGATGCCGGTGGAACGTGCGATGCCGTTCGGATCCAGGATCATGATGACGGAGCCATCGCCGAGGATCGTGTTGCCGGAGAACATGGTGATATGGCGCAGGATCGGCGCCACCGGTTTCACCACGATCTCCTCCGTGTCGAATACGCGATCCACAATGATGCCGAGCATGCTGGCCCCCACCTGGGCAACCACCACGTCCACGCCGTTCTGTTTGTCCTGCCGTCCGCCCAGCCGCAGCAGGTCGTTCAGGTTCACAAGTGGCAACAGACGTTCGCGCAGGCGCAGCACCGGCGTGTCGTTGATGCGCTCGATCTGGCTTTCCGTACCATCGCCGCGCGCGCCATCCGTGCGCGCATGCACCAGTTCCACCACGCTGATCTGCGGGATAGCGAAGCGCTCGCCGCCCGCCTCCACGATCAGCGCGGAAACAATGGCGAGCGTGAGCGGGATCTTGATCACGAAGGTGCAGCCCTTGCCGGCGATGCTCTGCAGGTCGATCGTGCCGCCGATCTTCTCGATGTTCGTCTTCACCACGTCCATGCCGACGCCACGGCCGGAAACGGCGGTCACCGCGGCGGCGGTGGAAAGCCCGGCGCGGAACACGAAGCGATGGATCTGCGCCTCCGTCATCGCCGCCAGTTCCGCTTCCGTCGCCAGCCCGTTCGCCAGCGCCTTGGCGCGAATGCGCTCCGTCGGCAATCCGCGCCCGTCATCGCCGATCTCGATAACGATGTGCCCGCCTTCATGGAACGCATTTAGGGTGATCGTACCTGTCTCCGGCTTGCCTGCGGCACGCCGCTCCGCCGGCGTTTCCAGCCCGTGGTCGCCACTGTTGCGCACCATGTGCGTCAGCGGGTCCTTGATCAGTTCCAGCACCTGGCGGTCCAGCTCGGTGTCGGCACCACGCATCGTGAGTTCGATCTTCTTGCCCAGTTCGTGACTCAGGTCGCGTACCAGGCGCGGCAACTTGTTCCATGCCGAGCCGATCGGCTGCATCCTCGTCTTCATCACCCCTTCCTGCAGGTCGGACGTGATGTGGGACAGGCGCTGCACCGGCACGGAGAACGCCGCGCTTTCCTGCGTGCGCGCCAGTTGCAGCAACTGGTTGCGTGTCAGCACCAACTCACTCACCAGCGTCATCAGGTCCTCCAGCACATCCACGCTCACGCGGATGGTCTGCGCGGGCGGCTGCACCAATGCGGATGGCGTGGCGGCGGTCGCGGCCAGGGGGGATACCGGCCCGGCCGCGGTATGCATGGGGTCCGCCGGCGCGGCGACCGCCGCTGCATCCGCGTCCCGCGCGGCCGGTTCCGGAGCCGGGGCAGCCAGCGTTTCGTTGTTCTGCTCCTCTCCCTCCGCCAGGGCGGTCAGCGTCGCTATCAGCGCAGTGTCATCGCCCTGCGATTCCGCCCCCGTCGTTGCCAGGTCGGCCAGGATCGCCTTGATGCGATCCAGCGCGTTCAGGATTTCGCTCACAATCCCTGATGTCGCCCGGAAGCTGCCGTCCCGCAGCTTGCCCAGCACGTTCTCGGCGGCATGTGCCACTTTCTCCAGCCGGCCCAGGCCCAGGAAGCCACACGTGCCCTTGATCGTGTGCACCAGCCGGAAGATCAGGGACAGCGTCTCCGCGTCGTCCGGCGTGCGTTCAAGCACCACCAGCGCCACATCGAGTTCCGCCATGCTCTCGTTGGTTTCCGTCAGGAAGTCCGCGATCAGATCGTCCATGCCGTTCTCCAAAACCCCGCTGCAGGGATGCAGAGTGCGGTCCGGGCCACCAAGAAACGGTAAAGGCGTCCGCTACACCGGCCTCGAAAGGCGCAAGGTCGCCGATACCACCCCGGCGGACGTCACGGGCGGTGTCACGTCGATCCGCGCCCCGGCGTGCGTGGCGAGCAGGCCCAGGAGGACCGGCAATGCGTTGAATGGCGTCGGCGAGGTCGCGTCGGGCGCGGCCAGTATCCCCGCCAGGTCTTCGTTCCAGGCTGCCTGCGGACCCTCGACGCGCAGGACGACGGCTGCTCCGGTGCGCTGGAGCGTCAGGGTACCGCCCTTGGGCAATGCGGTCGTCGCAAGCAGCAGCATGTTCAGGAGAATCTGCCCAACATCGCCGCCGATCGCCGCGCTACCCATCCCCGCCAGGTCCACGGTGAACCGCGCCCGATTGGGCAGTCCCATGGCAAGTTCCATGATCCGGATTGCATCCAGTGGCCCGGGATCGACGCCCCAGGCAGCCCGCAGCAGCGACAGGCGGGCCGAGAGGTGTCGCGCGCTCTCCGCCGCGACCGCCAGCGGGTCGTCCGGATTCGCCGGCACGGCTCCCTCGACCGCCATGTCCAGGGCAGAAAGCACCGCCAACAGCGGTCCGGACAGATCGTGGCACAGCCGGGTGACGAGACCGGATGCCAGCGACGTGTCGATTGCGTGACCCACCGGGATATCGAGCACGGCCATCGGATCGGCTCCTTGCGGTACCAGCGCCGGCCCCGAATCGGGCCCGCGCGAAGGCGTCCTGCCCTTCGATTAAGGGGGCATAGGTAAGGGATCGGTGAATTTTCCCAGCCATGGGGTCGGTTATTTGCCGCGCCGCCCCTTGAACCACCGCCAGGAATGGCGCACGTGATAGGTCCGTGGTCACCAACATCCGGCCGCGAGACGTGTCCTGCCCATGCAACCGCGTGATCGAAGTACCATGATCGACCCGTTCGGACGTTCCGTGACCTATCTGCGGGTCTCCGTCACAGACCGCTGCGACCTTCGCTGCGTCTACTGCATGGCGGAGGACATGAGCTTCCTGCCGAAAAAGCAGTTGCTGAGCCTGGAAGAAATGGACCGCATCTGCGGTGCCTTCATCCGCCTCGGCACCACCAAGCTGCGCCTCACCGGCGGGGAGCCGCTGGTCCGCCGCAACGTCATGCAGCTGTTCGAGAGCCTGGGCGCGCGGCTCGGCGATGGCCCCGGCCAGGGGCTGAAGGAACTCACCCTCACCACCAACGGCACCCAACTCGCCAAATACGCCCAGGACCTGCACCGCGTCGGCGTCCGCCGCGTGAATGTGTCGCTGGACACGCTGGACGAGAAGAAATTCGCGGACATCACCCGCTGGGGCAAGATCGGACAGGTGCTGGACGGCATCCAGGCGGCCAAGGACGCCGGCCTCGCCATCAAGATCAACGCCGTCGCCATGAAGGGCGTCAACGACGATGAGTTCGACGACCTCGTGGAATGGTGCGGCCGGGAAGGCTTCGACCTCTGCCTGATCGAGGTGATGCCGATGGGCGAGATCGGCGAGGGCCGCATGGACCAGTACATGCCACTCTCCGTCGTCCGCTCCCGCCTGCGCCGCCGCTGGACGCTGGAGGAGACTGATTACCGCACCGGCGGCCCGGCCCGCTACTTCACCGTCGCCGAAACAGGCCGCCGCATCGGCTTCATCACGCCGATGACGCATAATTTCTGCGAAAGCTGCAATCGCGTCCGCCTTACCTGCACTGGCACGCTCTACATGTGCCTGGGCCAGGACGACGCAGCCGACTTCCGGGACCTGTTGCGCTCCGGCGTGGACGACGCGGCCCTGGACGCCGCAATCCAGGCCGCGATCGCCCGCAAGCCGAAGGGGCACGACTTCATTCTCGATCGCCGCACGGACGCGCCCGCCGTGTCCCGCCACATGAGCGTGACCGGCGGCTAGAGCCAGGTCGGCGGGAACCGAAGGTTTCAACAGATTGATTCCAATGCGCCGGCGACGCGTCTATAATGTCGCGTCTTACGGGTAAATCAGGGGGTGAATCCGGCATGGGCAATGGCGTTTCCGACTACATGACGACCAGACTGTTCCTGCCGATGGCGGCCTTCGTCTACGACTGGACCGGCATGCAGATCTCGCCGATGACGCTGCTGTTCCTCACCGTCGTCACGCTCTCGGCGATCGTCCTCTACGTTATGAAGAGCATCTGACCGGCCTAGGATTCGCCCGGCGCGTCGCGTAGCGCCTCCGCCAGCGATACCCTTCCGCTGCCCCGCGCCGCCGGCTGTTGCTGCGTCGGCGACGGTGCCCAACCCGTCAGCATCGCCAACCGCAGCGTCGCCACCACGCGCCCGTCCGCGCGCGGCAGGTCCGCCAGCGCCATCGGAAACAGCAACCGGCTCGGCGTGGGCGCGTGCCGCTGGCGCAGCGCGCTGGCCTCCCCCGCCGCACGCAAATCCCGCAGCAAAGCCAGCGGGTCGGCATAGAGCAGCTGTATCTCCTCCACATCCGCCACAGGCAGCGCGAACCCGGCGCGCTGCAAAAGCCCGGCACAGTCGCGCAGTTCGGGAAACGGCGAGACCCGCGGCGCGGCGCCACCCGCAATCTCGGTCTCCGCCGCCGCCAGTGCCGCACGCAACTCGGCGAGCGTGCCCAAGATGGGAATGCTCGCCAGGAACAATCCATCCGGCCGCAATGCCCGCCGCAACTGGATCAGCGTGCCCGGCAGGTCGTTCACCCAATGCAGCGACAGATTGGCGACGACCAGGTCGAAGCTATCCGGCGCGAAGGGCAGCGCTTCCTCGTCCGCCGCCACGCCTGCCGGGTCTAGCGCCGCGAATTCCGGCGCCAGGTCGCAGCAGACCGTCGCGATGCCCCGCGCGCGCAGCATCGGCGCCACCACGCCCCGCCCGCCCACATCCAGCGCACAAGTAAAGCGCCGCGTCGTATCGTCCAGCCGGTCCAGTAGCCGCTCCGCCACATCCGCCAGCACCGGCGCCACCTGCCCTACATGCGCGGCGGCCCGGGCACGGCGGCGGCGCAGCAGCGCGCGATCAAACGGATGGGTCTCTTCCGACATGCGCCTCCATGTGCGCCCGGTATCGCGCGTTGCCAAGCCACACCGCGCGCGCCTACGCTCCGGCGGCAATTCGGGGGGATTTCGGACATGACACGGATCGACGCGGCCACCTTGCGCGCATGGATCCTGGACGGGGCTGAACTCGCAATCATCGACGCGCGCGAAGAAGGCGAGTTCGGCGCCGAGCACCTGTTCTGGGCCGTTCCCTGCCCACTGTCCAAGCGGGAGGCCCGCGTCCCCGCCATCCTGCCCCGCAAGTCCGTCCGCGCCGTCTGTGTCGATGACGGCCGTGGCCTGGCGGAGAAGCTTGCCGCCTACCTCGGAACCCAGGGCTATACGGACGTCCATGTCCTGGAAGGCGGCACCAAGGCCTGGGCCGCCGCCGGCTACGTAAATTTCTCCGGCGTCAACGTCCCCTCAAAGGCGTTCGGGGAATGGGTGGAACACCACTACGGCACCGAAAGCGTCGACGCCCCGGACCTCAACGCCTGGATCGCCGAGAAGAAGAACATGGTGATCCTGGACAGCCGCACGGCGGAGGAATTCGCCCGCATGACCATCCCCACGGCGCAGAGCGTGCCGGGCGGCGAACTCGCCTATCGCATCGCCGACATCGCGCCGGACCCGAACACGCTGGTGGTGGTCAACTGCGCCGGCCGCACCCGCTCCATCATGGGCGCGGAAAGCTTGCGCCGCGCCGGCATCCCCAACAAGGTCATCGCGCTGCGCAACGGCACCATGGGCTGGGAGCTCGCCGGCCTTACCTGCGACCGCGGCCGCACGGACCGCTTCCAGCCCGGCACGCCGAAATCCCTGCCCGTCGCCCGCGACCGCGCCAACAACTTCGCCACCGAATCCGGCGTCCGCCCGATCACCATGGCCGAACTCGCCACCTTCCAGGCCGACACCGCCCGCACCCTCTATCTGCTGGACGTGCGCGACCCGTCCGAATTCCGCGCCGGCCACATGCCGGGCAGCCGAAACGCCCCCGGCGGCCAGCTGGTGCAGGCGACGGACACCTGGATCGGCGTCCGCAACGCCCGCATCGTGCTGATGGACGACACCGGCGTGCGCGCCCGCATGTCCGCATCCTGGCTGCGCCTGATGGGCCACCAGGACGTCTTCGTCCTGGAAGGCGGCAGTGTTCCCGCCAGCACCGGTCCCGCCGCCCAGCAAGCCGCCCCGCCCGCCGCCACGATCGACGTCCCCGCCCTCGTCCGCCTGCTCGATTCCGGCGACGGCACCGTTGTGGTGGACCTCGCCCGCTCCATCGATTTCCGCGAGGGTCACATCCCCGGCGCGCTCTGGGCCATCCGCACCCGGCTGGACCGCCTCGCCGCGAAGCTCGCCGCCGCCCGCCATGTCGTCATCACCTGCCCGGACGGCAGCATGGCCCCCCTGGCGCGAGACGAAGTCGCCGGCCTCACCAAGGCCGAGATCCGCACACTCGCCGGTGGCACCGCCTCCTGGCGCCAGGCCGGTCGCCCCCTGGTGCGCGACAAGACCGACCCGCCGGACGCGGACTGCGCCGATTTCTACCTCCGTCCCTACGACCGCAACTCGGGTATCGAGGAAGCGATGAAGGCCTACCTGTCGTGGGAGATCGACCTGGTGCACGAGATCGAACGCGACGGAACGGTACATTTCGGGGTGGGGGGTGCGCACTAGCGCCGCCCTCGCGGGCGCGGTCTACGGCGCCGTCGGCCGGGTCCTCGCGCCTATCGGCCGCGCCGCGATAGATCTGCTACTGCCGGCCCACTGCGCTACCTGCGACACGCTGGTGGCGCCGCCGGGCCTGTTCTGCGCCCGCTGCTTCGCGGAAACCAACTTCGTGTCGACCCCGTGCTGTGCCCGATGCGGCGTGCCCTTCGGCCATGCCGGGCACGGCGGGCAAGCAGCGCTCTGTCCGGTCTGCCGCGAACACCCGCCAGCCTTCGCGCGGGCCCGCGCCGCCCTGCGCTACGACCCGCACGCGCACCGCCTCATCCTGCCGCTCAAGCACGCCGACCGCATCGAACTGGCCCAAGTGCTGGCCCGGTTGATGGCCCGCGCGGGGACGGAACTGCTGGCCCAGGCGGATGTGCTTGTGCCCGTTCCCCTCCACCGCCGGCGCCTGTTCGCCCGGCGCTACAACCAGGCCGCCCTGTTGGCCCGCGCAGTTGGGCGCATCGCCGACCGGCCCGTGGTCCTGGATGCGTTGCGCCGCCTGCGCCCCACCGCGCCGCTGGGGGACCATGATGCGATCGCCCGCGCCGCGGCGGTCAGCGGCGCGATTGCGCCCCGCGCGGCCAGGATGTCACGCCTGCGCGGCGCGCGCGTGCTCCTGGTGGACGACGTTATGACATCCGGCGCCACCGCCAACGAATGCGCCCGCGTCCTGCTGGGCGCGGGCGTTGCCAGTGTGGAGGTGCTGGTGGCTGCCCGGGTACCTGACCCCAGGCTGGATTAGGCACCGGAATGATCCGGGGAAGCCCGCTCAGGCGAACAGCGCGCGCACCATCCGGCTGGCGTCCGTGATGGCATTGCGCACGCCGGGCACAAACACACTCACCGAAATCGCCAGCACCAGGGCGAAGATCACCATCTCGAACCGCGCGCCATCGCGCAGATCGCCCAGAACGTTGCGGGTGGCCATGGACAACCGGTGCAGCATGATCTGGCGCCTTTCTTGCTTCCATCGCGGGCGGGACGAATTCCAATAAACAGGAAGCGTCTCAAATTCCCGTGATTACTTAAAATATCTACCAATTCATCCCGGTGATAGCAATGAAACTTTCTGTGATTTACAAAATGTCCGTATTTTGATCCCAAACGATCAATTTAATGCCAAATTTGATCCTATTACTTGGTTTGTCTCCCTGTGGTTGGGGCGCCCCGCGAACGAGGGGTGCCGCCGTGCGTCGTAGCAGGCTTCTCCTTGTCCCCCCCCTTGCCCCATCGAGGCCCATACCCGATCTTTTCGGGCGAGGAGATCCAAATGCCCCAGATCGACGTCTACACCCAGGATTGGTGCCCCTTCTGCGCCCGTGCCATGGCCCTGCTGCAAGGCAAGGGCGTGGCGGTGAACGAAATCGACGCCCCGCACGGCACCGCCGCGCGCGCGGAGGCGGTAAAGCGTTCCGGCGGCCGCACCACCGTGCCGCAGATTTTCATCGATGACCGCCATATCGGCGGTTGCGACGATCTTGTCGCACTCGACAGGGCGGGCAAGCTGGACCCGCTTCTGCACCCGCAAGGCGCTTGACGCGTTGGGGAGCGCACACGATTCTCTGGCACTCGATCCAATCGAGTGCCACGACACGACGACGTCAGGACCTTAAGGCCCATGATCCACTATCAGTTGCGCTGCGCGCAGGAACACGAGTTCGACGGCTGGTTCAAGGACAGCGCCGCCTTTGAACGGCAGGCGAAGCGCGGCCTCGTGGAATGCCCGAATTGCGGCAACTCCAATGTCTCCCGCGCGCTGATGGCGCCGGCCGTGCCACGCAAGGGCAACACCCTACCGGAACCCGTGCCCGCTCCAGCCCCCGTCCCGGTTCCCGCACCGGCCGCGAAGGCCCGTCAGGTCGCGAAAGGGCGTATCCCCGCCCAGGTCGTGGCGATGCTGCAGAAGGTGCGCGCCGAGATCGAGCAGAACTGTGACTATGTCGGCCCGGAATTCGCGGAAGAGGCCCGCAAGATCCATCGGGGCGAAGCGGACGCGCGGGGAATCTACGGGGAGACCACGCCGGACGAGGCCGAGGCTCTTGCCGAGGAAGGCATCGAGATCGCTTCTGTCCCCTGGGTGCCGCGGGCGGACGGCTAGAACCTCATCCGACGTCCCAGAGCTCCAACCGACATCCCTGGCCGGGCCGATCGTCGGCTCTAACTTGCCGCCTGGCACGGTGACGGCGCGGGGGAAACGCCCGCGCCATCCGAGGGGGCATAGCTAGCCCAGCGCCGTCGTGATGATCGTGAAGACGTTGGTCAGGCTCGTCTTGATGCCGGGCATCGACGCGGCGATGACGATCACGATCGCGGCGGAAATCACCGCCCATTCCAGCGCGGCGACGCCGCGGTCATCGCGGACCAGGGAACACAAGGTCGAACGTAAAGTCGTGTGCAGGCGACCCGGCATCGTCGATACACTCCCATATACCGCGAGCCGTTGCGGCTGTTGCCCACCATCGGAGAGGTTCATCCGGGCGCGCGGTTATCCTCATCGCAAAATATCTCAAGGAATGCGCGCCGTCGACTCATAATGCGTGAAAATTTAGACATTCCGCATTTTTTATTACAATGCAGGCAATCGCTTGCAATACGGCACATACGCGCTCGCGTTACGCCGAATTCTTCTCGGCGAGTAATAGATAGTTCACATCCGTCGGACCGTCCGCGCGCCAAGGGCCGCTGACCGGCCGTCTGGGGTCTGCATTCAGCCCGGTGATCGCGCTGACCCGGAGTCCGGCGGCCCGCAAATGCCCGCCCAGTTCCGCGGGGGTCAGGAAGCGCCGCCAGTCATGCGTGCCCACCGGCAGCAGGCCCAGCACGTACTCGGCGCCCAGTTTCGCGGTGACGAAGGATTTCGCCGTCCTGTTCAGGGTGGAAAGAAACAGCAACCCGCCCGGCGCCAGCAGTTCCGCCAGTTGCGCCACGAACGCCGAGGGGGCGGCCACGTGCTCGATCACCTCCAGCGCCGTCACCAGCGGAAACCGCGCGCCCTCGGCCACCAGGTCCTCCACTCCGCCCACGCGATATGCCAGCATAAACCCCCGGTCTCCGCCGGGGCCTTCCGCATGCGCCCGCGCCGCCGCGATCGGCCCGGGCGCTGCGTCGATTCCCAGCACGTCCAGCCCCTCGCGGGCCAGCGCCTCGGCTGCCAGCCCGGCACCGCAGCCCACGTCCAGCAACCGCAACCCGGCGGGATGGGGGTGCCAGGCCCGGATGCGCCGCATGATCCAGCCGATCCGCGCCGGGTTCATCGCGTGCAGCGGCCGCATCGGCCCCGCCGGGTCCCACCATTCGGCGGCCAGAGCATCGAAGCGGGCGATCTCATCCGCCCGCGCGCTCGCTGGCGTCATGTCCGACATGTTCCGGTCCCAATCAGTGTGCGCGCGGGTTGCCCCGCTGTCCGTGCGCCTATATGTGTGCGCCGCCGCGCCAGACGCAAATCCGGCGCGCTTCCTCCCGGCTGTTCGACAGGACCCCATGGCCCGCATCGTGATGAAATTCGGCGGCACCTCGGTCGCCGACCTGGACCGTATCCGTAACGTGGCCAACCGCGTGAAACGGGAAGTGGACGCTGGCAACCAGGTCGCCGTCGTCGTCTCCGCCATGTCCGGCGTCACCAACACGCTTGTCGGCTACTGCCAGGGCCTCTCCCCCCTGCACGACGCGCGGGAATACGACGCCGTGGTGGCAACCGGGGAGCAGGTGACCTCCGGCCTGCTCGCCATCGCCCTGCAGAATATCGGCGTGGAAGCCCGATCCTGGCAGGGCTGGCAAATCCCCATCCAGACCGACGACGCCCACGGCAAGGCCCGCATCCTGGGCATCGAGGGCTCCGAACTGGTGAAGCGCATGCAATCCGGCCAGGTCGCTGTGGTCGCCGGTTTCCAGGGCCTGGGCCCGGACCACCGCATCACCACGTTGGGCCGCGGCGGGTCGGATACCTCGGCGGTTGCTCTCGCCGCCGGCCTGAAGGCGGACCGTTGCGACATCTACACGGACGTGGACGGCGTCTACACCACCGATCCGCGCATCGTGGAGAAGGCGCGGAAGCTGGACAAGATTTCATACGAGGAAATGTTGGAACTCGCCTCGGTTGGGGCGAAAGTGCTGCAGACACGCAGCGTCGAACTGGCAATGAACGAACGCGTCCGCGTGCAGGTCCTCTCCAGCTTCGAGGACAAGCCCGGCACGCTGATGGTGGATGAGGACGAGATCGTGGAAAAGCAGACTGTCTCCGGCATCGCCTACTCGCGCGACGATGCCAAGATCACCCTCCGCCGCGTGCCGGACCGCCCCGGCATCGCCGCCACCGTGTTTGGCGTGCTCGCGGCCGAAAATGTCAATGTCGACATGATCGTGCAGAACACCGCCGCGGACGGCACCACGGACATGACCTTCACCGTCGGCAAGGCGGACCTCGCCCGCGCCCAGGCGGCCCTGGCCACGGTGCGCGCGGATGTCGGCTTCCAGGAAGTCCTCGCCGATCCCAACGTCGCCAAGATCAGCGTCGTCGGCGTCGGCATGCGCAGCCATGCCGGCGTCGCCAACACAATGTTCAAGGCGCTGGCCGAGAAAGGCATCAATATCGAGGTGATCTCCACGTCCGAGATCAAGGTCTCCGTGCTGATCAGCGCGGACTACACGGAGCTGGCGGTGCGCGCGCTGCACACCGCCTACGGCTTGGATGGCTGAGTACTCGCCCGAACAGGCTCGCGCCCAGCTGGACCGCCTCTGGGCGCGCGGCACCGCGTTCCTTGGCACGCAAGTCGCCATCATGGGTGGCGCTATGTCATGGGTCAGCGAGCGCCATCTCGTCTCCGCCCTGTCCAACGCCGGCGGCTTCGGCGTCATCGCCTGCGGGTCGATGGGCCCTGACCTGCTGGCAAAGGAAATCGCCGGCACCCAGGCGCTGACGAACAAGCCGTTCGGCGTCAACCTCATCACCATGCACCCGCAGCTCGATGACCTCGTGCGCGTCTGCCTGGAAGCCAAGGTCGGCCACGTCGTTCTTGCCGGCGGCATCCCGCCCGGCAATGCCGTGCGCGCGGTGAAAGACGGAGGTGTGAAACTCATCGCCTTCGCCCCCGCCCTGGTGCTCGCCAAGCGCCTCGTCCGCTCCGGCGCGGACGCGCTGGTCATCGAAGGCTCGGAAGCCGGTGGCCATATCGGCCCCGTCTCGCTCACCGTGCTGGCGCAGGAAATCCTGCCGCACATCAAGGACGTCCCCGTCTTCGTCGCCGGCGGCCTCGGCCGGGGGGACGCGATCCTCGCCTACCTGGAAATGGGCGCCTCCGGCGTCCAGCTCGGCACCCGTTTCGCCGCGGCGAAGGAGAGCATCGCGCATCCCAACTTCAAGAAGGCCTTCATCCGCGCCGCCGCGCGGGACGCGCTGCCCTCCATTCAGCTCGACGAGCGCTTCCCCGTCATCCCCGTTCGCGGCCTCGTCAACGAAGGCACCAAGCGTTTCCTCGCCCACCAGGCCGAAACGCTGCGCAAATTCCAGTCCGGCGAACTGACCAAGGACGCCGCCCAGCTCGACATCGAGCATTTCTGGGCCGGTGCCCTCCGCCGCGCCGTCATCGAGGGCGATGTGGAGTCGGGCTCCGTTATGGCCGGCCAGTCCGTCGGCATGGTCACGGCGGAACAGCCGGTGGCGGAGATCATCCGGGAACTGGTCGATCAGGCGGTTGCCGCCCTTATCGCGCGGCACGTCCCAAGTTCTCCCCAGGCGGCCTGAGATGTTCGCGCCGCGCCGTCTGCTCGCCCGGCTGCGCGAGACGATGGCGAATGCGCCAGGCGGCGCGGCTGGCGCCGCGATCAAGGCGCCGCTCAGCGAAGTCGCGCGCCTTGTCTCCGGCGAACTGGTAACGGAAGTCTGCTCGGTCTACTCGCTGCGATCCGGCGACATCCTGGAACTCAGCGCCACGCACGGCCTGCTGCCGGAAGCGGTCGGCCGCACCCGCCTGCGCGTGGGGGAAGGCATTGTCGGCCTGTGCGCCGCCACCGGCCAGGTGCTGAACCTGGCCGACGCGCAAAACCACCCCTCCTTCGCCTACCGCCCGGAAACCGGGGAAGAACCCTACGCCTCGCTCCTCGCCGTTCCCGTCCGTCGCGCGGGCCAGACAGTCGGCGTCGTCGTCGTGCAGAACCGCACTGCGCGGCACTACAACGAGGACGAGGTCGAGGTCGTCGAGACCGTCGCCATGCTGCTGGCCGAGATGCTGGCGGCGGCCGGCGCGGAAGCGGCGTCCGAAGGTGTCGCGGGCACGCTGCCGCGCGTCTTCGCCTGCACGACCCTGGCCGGTGGCATAGTCATCGGCCCGATTGTCCGCCACGGCGTGCGCCACGCGCCGCGCCGCCTGATCGCCGACGACCCCGACGCCGAACTGGCCCGCCTGCACTCCGCTTCCGAACGAATGCAACGCGGCCTGGACGCCCTGATCGCCGACAGCGCCCCCAGCCTGTCCGGCGGGCCGGAGGACGCCGCCACCCGCGAGGTGCTGGAAGCCTACCGCCTCGTCGCCGCCGATGCCGGCTGGCTGCGCCGGGTAGGGGATGTCATCCGCAGCGGCCTGTCCGCCGAGGCCGCCGTGCAGCGCGTCGCCGCCGAACTGCACGACCGCATGCGCCGCGTCACCGACCCCTACCTGCGTGAACGCCTGGCCGACCTGGAAGACATGGCCGGCCGTCTGCTGCTGACGCTGGAGGACCGCGACGAACCGCCCGCCGCCGCCCCCGGCGCCATCCTGCTCGCCCGCCGCCTCGGCCCGGCGGAACTGCTGGACTGGCACGCCCGCGGCATCGCCGGCATCGCGATCGAGGAAGGCACCCATGCCGGCCACGCCGCCATCATGGCCCGCGCCCTCGGCCTTCCAATGCTCGGCGGTGCCCGCGGCATGCTGGACACGGCCGAGGACGGCGACATGGCCGTGCTGGATGCCGCGGACGGCCAGTTGATCCTGCGCCCCGAAATCGAGGTGCGCCGCCATTTCGAACGCGCCCTGGAAGCCCACGCCGCCCGCCAGGCCGGCTATGCCGCCCTGCGCGACCTGCCCGCCACCAGCGCGGACGGCACGCCTTTTTCCCTCATGCTCAACGTCGGCCTGGCCCTGGAACTGCCTCAGCTGGACACCACCGGCGCCGCCGGCATCGGCCTGTTCCGCACCGAAATCGCCATGCTCGCCCGCGGCAAGGTGACGGACCCCGCCGAGCAGGCCGCCATGTACGCCCGCGTGCTGGATGCCGTGGGCGACCGCCCGGTGCTGTTCCGCACGCTGGACCTAGGTGGCGACAAGTTCCTGCCCGGCATGGAGCGCACCGAGGAGAACCCGGCCATGGGTTGGCGCTCGATCCGCGTCGGGCTCGACCGTCCGGCCCTGCTGCGCCGGCAGCTGCGTGCCCTCCTGCTCGCCGCCGGCGGACGCAAGCTCTCGGTGATGTTCCCGATGATCGCCACGGTGGGCGAATTCCGCGCCGCCCGCGCCCTGCTGGAAGCCGAGGCCCGCCGCATCCGCCCGGCGCCTGAGCAGCTATTCGTCGGCGCCATGCTGGAAGTGCCGGCCCTGATGTACCAGCTGCCGGAATTGCTCAAGGCCGTCGATTTCATCTCCATCGGCTCCAACGACCTGCTGCAATTCCTCTTCGCGGCGGATCGCGGCACGCCGGGGTTGGCCGCGCGCTACGACATCCTCTCCCCCGCCAGCCTGGCCCTGCTGGAACAGCTTCTCACCGCCGCCCGCGCCGCCGGCGTGCCGGTATCACTTTGTGGTGAGGCGGGGTCACGCCCGCTGGAGGCCCTGGCGCTGGCCGGCCTGGGGATGACCAGCTTCTCGATGCCGGCGCCTGCCATCCTGCCTGTGAAGTCCATGCTGTCACGAGTTGATCTCCCGGCCTTCCGCTCCGTTATGGCCAGCCTGCGCCGCGGCGCGGACGGTGCCAGCAGCCTGCGCGAACCCATCGCCGTTTGGGCGCGGGAACATGGGGTGCCGGTATGATATCCCCAGGCGATCTGCGGTCTGTGGATGACTCAGGCTAGCCAAGGGCAGCTCAGGGTAGTAAGGGAAATCCCCGGGCGGGGTGGCTCTGGATAGATGAGAAGCAACGGTCACGAGGTCGGATCATCGTGCTGCAAGACCGCAGAACGAACTGGGCAGAATGCCAGACGATGATGGAAACTGACCCCGACATGTCGGCGACAGTGTCGCCCCGTACGGGCGCTGACCTGCGCGCGGCGCGGGAGCGTTTGGGATATGCCCTGCCGGACGTGGCGGATTGGCTGCGCATCAAGCTCGCCTACCTGGAAGCGCTGGAAGATGGCCGGATCAACGACCTGCCCGGGGTAACCTACGCGGCGGCGTTCCTGCGGTCCTACGCCCAGCTTCTCGGCCTTGATCCGGACGAGATTTATCGTAGATTCAAAGACGAAGCGGACGAAATTAATCATCGGACGGAGCTTGAGTTCCCAGCTCCGAGGCCAAGCCGGGCGATTCCCAACGGGGCGCTGGCGTTGCTGGGCGTGGTGCTGGCCGTAGGCGCCTATGCCGGCTGGTACCGCCTCTCCGGCGAAGGCCGCCTGCCGGCCGAGACCGTAACCCAGGTCCCCGCGCGACTCGCGCCGCTGGCGCAGCAGGCCGTGCCGGTGCCCATCGTCCCGCCGGTCGTCTCGGTTCCCGCGCCGGTGCCGGCCGAGTCGCTCGACGCCGCTTCCCCCTCGCTTCTGCCGCCGCCGCTGTACCAGCCGACCCAGGCGGCCGCCATGCCATTGCCGCCGCCTCCGACCCCGCCGCCGGCCGCGACTCCGGCCACGGCTGCCCCGGTGCCCGCCATCCAAGCCGAGTCCCGCATGGCGGTACGCGCCAAGGCGACGCAGGTATGGATCCAGATTCGCGAACGTGGCGGCCCGGTCCTGCTGGACAAGGTGCTGCGCCCGGGTGAGAGCCTGACCCTGCCCAACCGGCCGAACCTGCTTCTGACCACCGGCAATGCGCTCAACACCGAATTCCTGGTCGATGGCGAAACCACTCCCGGCCTCGGCGCCGCCAAGGGCGTCAAGCGCGAACTGGCCATGGAGCCGGACCTGATCAAGGATGGCCGCTTCGCCGCGCAGAACGGCGGCGGCGCCCTGGCTCCCCAGGCCGCGCCGGCGGGCGCTCCGGTCACCACGCCGGTCGTTGCCCCGGCCCCGATGTCCGCTACGGGTAATGGAGCTGTCACACGCACGCAGTAGCGGCGCGTGGCATTTGCCGGCATTGTGAATCTCCTCGGGGCTGGGTCACACCCGGCCCCGCCATCCATTGAGCCGCAGTCAGTGAGCCCGATTCAGTGAGCAGCGAACGATGAGCTACCGCCCGTACCAGCAGATCACGCGCCGCAAGTCCCGCCAGGTCATGGTCGGCCCCGTCGCCGTCGGCGGCGATGCCCCGATCAGCGTGCAGACCATGACCAACACGTTGACCCACGATGTGCCCGCCACGGTCGCGCAGATTCTCCGCGCCGAGGCCGCCGGCGTGGACATCGTCCGCGTCTCCTGCCCGGACCAGGAAAGCGCGCTGGCGCTGAAGGACATTGTTAGGCAGGTCAACGTCCCCATCGTGGCGGACATCCATTTCCACTACCGCCGCGCCATCGAAGCCGCGCAAAGCGGCGCCGCCTGCCTGCGCATCAACCCCGGCAACATCGGCAGCGCGGAACGCGTGAAGGAAGTCATCAAGGCCGCGCGCGACCATGGCTGCTCCATGCGCATCGGCGTTAACGCCGGCTCGCTGGAAAAACACCTGCTGGAGAAATACGGCGAGCCGAACCCGGACGCCCTGGTGGAATCCGCCCTGGAACACGCCAAGATCCTCCAGGACCACGATTTCCACGAATTCAAGATCAGCGTTAAGGCCTCTGACGTCTTCCTCGCCGTCGCTGCCTACCAGCAGCTCGCGGAAGTCTGCGACCACCCGCTGCATATCGGCATCACGGAAGCTGGCGGCCGCCGCACCGGCACGGTGAAGTCCTCCATCGGCCTCGGCTCCCTGCTCTGGGCCGGCGTGGGCGACACGCTGCGCGTCTCCCTCTCGGCGGAACCGGAGGAAGAAGTCCATGTCGGCTGGGAAATCCTCAAGGGCCTCGGCCTGCGCCATCGCGGCGTGAAGATCGTCTCCTGTCCCTCCTGCGCCCGCCAGGGCTTCGACGTCATCAAGACCGTGGCGGCTCTCGAGGAACGCCTCGCCCATATCGAGACACCGATCACGCTCTCCATCATCGGCTGCGTCGTGAATGGCCCAGGGGAAGCGCTGATGACCGATATCGGCCTGACCGGCGGCGGCAACGGCCGCCACATGGTCTATGCCGCCGGCAAGACCGACCACACGATCGACCAGTCCGACATGGTCAACCATATCGTCGACCTGGTGGAAGCCAAGGCCGCCGCCCTGAAGGCCGCCACCCCGGCCAAGGCCGCCGCCGAATAATCCGTCCTAGGGCGGAAAAGCGAAGCGCCTTCCGTCATCTTGCCGCGCGTGGCATTGTGGAATATTTTCCCACAATGCCAACGGCTATGCGAACCCATGCCCGCCGCGCCGACCACCCACTGGGTGCGCCTGTACCGGGTGTACCGCCTGTACCAGCCGTACCAAACCCACCCCCATGCGATTTGGTACACCCCCCAACCCGCACCCGCCGCATTGCCGTCCCGCCCGGTTCTGCCATAACACCGCCCCTTCCAGCAGGACTCCGACCGTGACCGATCTCCAACCTGTCCGTGGCACCCGCGACCTCATCGGCGAGGACCAGCGCCGCCACGCCCACGTCGCGGAAACCGCCCGCCGCGTCGCCGGCATCTATGGCTACGACGAGTGGACCACCCCGATCTTCGAGGACACCCGCGTCTTCGCCCGCACCCTGGGGGAAACGTCCGATGTGGTGATGAAGGAGATGTACACCTTCACCGATCGCGGCGGAGACAGCGTGACCCTGCGCCCGGAAGGCACCGCCGGCGTCTGCCGCGCCCTGGTCACCAACGGCCTCACGCAATCCCTGCCCCAGAAAGTGTTCTACGCCGGCCCGATGTTCCGCTATGAGCGGCCGCAGAAGGGTCGCTACCGCCAGTTCCACCAGATCGGCCTGGAACTCATCGGCCCCGCCGAGCCGCTGGCCGACGCGGAAGTCATCGCCTGCGGCTGGGACATCCTGCAAACCCTCGGCATCGCGCACGACACGGTGCTGGAAGTGAACACGCTGGGCGACCGCGAGTCCCGCCACAACTACCGCAGCGCCCTGGTGGAATACTTCACCAATCACAAGGCGGCGCTGAGCGAGGACAGCTTGGCCCGTCTCGAGCGCAACCCGATGCGCATCCTCGATTCCAAGGATACGGCGGACAAACGGATCGTCGCGGACGCCCCCACCATCGGCCAGTACCTCACCGCCGAAGCCGCCGCCTTCTACGACGGCCTGAAATCCCACCTGACCCGCTTCGGCGTGCCCTTCGTGGAAAATCCCCGCATCGTCCGCGGCCTGGACTATTACGGCCACACGGCGTTCGAGTTCGTCACCACCCGCCTCGGCGCCCAGGGCACCGTCATGGCCGGCGGCCGCTACGACGGGTTGGTGGCCGAAATGGGCGGCCCGCAAACCCCCGCCGTCGGCTGGGCCGCCGGGATCGAGCGCCTGTCCATGCTGCTCGCCGAAACCCCGGCGCAGCGTTCGTCCATCGCCGTCGTCCCCATCGGCGACGCGGCGGAGGCGAAGGCGCTGGAAATCCTGCAGGCCCTGCGCCGCGCCGGCGTGCGCGCTGAAATGGCCTATCGCGGCAATCTGCGCCGCCGCATGGAACGCGCCAACCGCATCGGCGCCCGCGCCGCCGTTATCATCGGTGACAGCGACATCGCGACCGGCGTCGCCCAGCTCAAGGATCTCGCCTCAGGCGCGCAGGAAGCTGTGCCCTTCGCCGCTCTCGTCGAACGGTTGGCATGAGCGCCTCCACCCTCGCCCCGAAGCTGGACCGCATCGCCGCCCGCGCGGACGAACTCGCCGCCATGCTGTCAGAAGGACTTTCGGGTGAGGCCTTCACCAAGGCCAGCAAGGAATATTCCGAACTGGAACCCCTGGTCGCCCGCATCGCCGAACTTCGTGCCGCCGAACGCGCGCGACAGGAAGCGGAAGCCATGCTGTCCGACCCGGAGATGAAGGAACTCGCGGAATCCGAACTCCAGGAACTCAAGGACTCCATCCCCGCCCTGGAACACGAAATCCGCATCGCCCTGCTGCCGAAGGACGAGGCGGACGCTCGCTCCGCCATCCTCGAAATCCGCCCCGCCGCCGGCGGCGACGAAGCCGGCCTGTTCGCCGCGCAACTGTTCGCGATGTATCAGAAATACTCAGCCTTACATGGCTGGCGGTTCGAGATCATGGAATACGAGGACACCGAACTGGGCGGCGTCAAGGAAGCCATCGCCGAAATCACCGGCCGAAACGTGTTCGCCCGCCTCAAATACGAATCCGGCGTGCACCGCGTGCAGCGCGTGCCCGCCACCGAAAGCCAGGGCCGCATCCACACCTCCACCGTCACCGTCGCCGTACTGCCGGAAGCGGAGGAAGTGGACGTCCAGATCGACGAAAGCGACCTGCGCATCGACACCTACCGCGCCTCCGGCGCCGGCGGCCAGCACGTCAACAAGACTGATTCGGCGGTGCGCATCACCCACATCCCCACCGGCCTCGTCGTGGCGATGCAGGAGGAAAAGAGTCAGCACAAGAACCGCGCCAAGGCGATGAAAGTGCTGCGCGCGCGCATGTACGAACAGCAGCGCGCCAGCCTGCACGCCACCCGCGCCGCCGACCGCAAGTCGCAGGTCGGTACCGGCGATCGCAGC
>Ga0315912_10002478_pt1 | contig 19581 bp, 24 predicted proteins | sample VfabasoilMG_FD_204469 | JGI IMG/M metagenome (GOLD analysis project Ga0315912, IMG submission 204469) | Garden soil microbial communities collected in Santa Monica, California, United States - V. faba soil | ecosystem: Environmental > Terrestrial > Soil > Garden | place: USA: California...
GGTTGCTGCTCCATTGACGAGCGAGGCGGATTGCCTCGATCGTCAACATCGCAGAACCACGGGCGTCGCGAGCCACCTCGAACTCACCCGGAGCGCCTACCGCGCGAGCGGTTTAGTCCTCAGACTGGTTGCAGCCGCTGGCGTCGGCGAGCGCAGCGACCGGTTTCGGCGGAAGCGGACGTTTGGGGCGTCGTTGTCTGCTGCTTACTTGACCAACCTATTTAAGGTTGGCGCAGCGCCTGATGCCGCCGGATGCATGCCGCGACTTCGCGCGCTGGGATCCGGACGGTCGCGTCAGCGGCGAACAGCGCGAGCGCGTCGAGTAGGGCCGCGACGGGCACGATTTCGTGCCGGTGCAGTTCGTCGATGACCCAGAGCACACCGCGCACTTCCATTGCGCAAGTTGCCGCATAGGTGCGAAGCGCTCCGTCGCCGGAAAGCAGCACGCATCCCTCGTGCTGCTCGGCAAGGGCGAAGGCGAAGCCATCATGGATCGAGAGGCGCGGAACTTCCCGGCTGACCTCGACCGCGCGCGTGACGCGTTCGCCAGGTAGGTCGACTACCTGCAACCCGCCATGTAGGAGCGCGCGCTTTTGTGCGGCCGTGAACTTCAGCAGCTCGTCCTCAAAGAGCGTGTTGGGGATCAGCAGCTCGTAAGGCAGCCGCACAAGGGCGTCGAGGAGGGACGCCTTGCGGAGATCGATCAGGCAGCTACTGTCACTGACGACGATCCGCATGATCAGTGCGCGGCCCTTTCAGTCCGAGTTCGACTTCTTCTACGGGCACGCGCAGCAGTTCCACCGCCTTGGCCAGCGAGATCAGGTCCTCCGCAAGCGCGCGATAGCACAGGCGGTCGAACCGCCGTGCCCTCTCGCGCTGCCCGATCTCGTCCGGCCCCTCCAGAGGGTTCGGCTCTTGCGTCCGCCAGCCCCGCGCGATCGTCTGCCAGGCATAGATCAGGCTGGACTCGGAGATCACATCAAGCTGCCGCAGACGCATCAGCAGGGCCGCACCGCTCACGCGGTAAAGGCGCTTCAGATCGATGATCTCGTTGTAGCCGAAGGCGTTGCGATGTTTGCCTACCTCGCGGAGCAGGTGCTCCGCATGCATCAGGAAGGCACCGGCGAACAGGTTCGCGGCCTTCTCCTCGTCCTTGTAGTCGAGGCTGTCCGTGTCGATCAGCCGGTGGGCCAGCTCATGGGCCAGCGTCAGCCGCCGCCGCTCCAGCGTGAAACGACTGTTGACGACGATGACCGGAAGAGGAGCCTGCCCTTTGGGACGCTGCACGAGGCAGGTAAAGCCCGACACGCGCTCTGGCAGGTCGACGGTCAGAACCTTGAGACCCTTCTCCTCAAGGAGCTCGGTCATGTTCGGGATCGGATCGAGCCCGAGCTGCCATTTCTCACGAACCTCGTCCGCGAGCTTCTCGGCATCGGCGACGCTCTTGAGCTTGCGCGGCTTCGCCAGCGGGCATTGCCACTGTGCGCTGTCGAGGCCCAGGATCACCTCGATCTGCAGGTAGCGCTCGATCCACTCCAGCACTTCGGTTTCGACGTTGGCGCGGTCGCGCGCCGTCGTGTTGGCCTTGGTGCGGAATTCAACGCCTTCAAGCGACACCTCTTGCGTATCAAGCAGGTAGGTCAGGGAGACGCTCAGCGCTTTGGCGAGAGCCAGCAGCACACCGGAGCTGGGTACGCTCTCGCCGCGTTCGTACTTGCCGATGGCCTGCGCGGTGACGAGGTTGTCCATCGCCTCCGCGAGGTCCCGCAAGGACATCCCGGTCTTCTTCCGTGCCAGTTTGAGGCGGTCCGCGAGCATGGGTGCGCTGGTCTCCTTGCAAGTTGTCATTTTCTTATTCTGATATTTATTGTAAACTTGCCGCGTCCCCCCAGTCAACCTAAATCGGAGGTCTGTATGAGCAAGGGAAAGAGCGGCGGTTCCAGCGGGTTCAAGGTCGGTCGCGACGCGAAGTCAGGCCAGTTCGTCCCCGTCAAGGAAGCGCAGCGCCGTCCGGCAACGACCGTTGTCGAAACCATCAAACCGAAGCCGAAAGGCAAGTGAAGGTGCCGCCATGAACAACCTGTTCATCTCCTATGACCTGAAGAATCCCGGCCAGAACTACGACCGCGTCATCACCGCGATCAAGGGACTCGGTTCATGGGCCAAGGTTCAGTATTCGCTGTGGTTCGTCAGCTCGACGTACACCGCCAAGCAGGCCGCCGACATCGTGCGGCGCGCGCAGGACTCGAACGACACTCTGATCGTCATCGACGCGGCCAACAATGATGCGGCGTGGTACGGCCTTACCACCGAGGTCAGCGAGCACATCCGGCAGAACTGGAACCGCCAGACCGCCGGAGTGAGCCGCTACTGAAAGGAAAGCGCGCTAGACCAACCGCCGGAGATCGCCATGAGCAAGACCACACCGCCCTCCATCCCGCAGCGGGGCCTCCTGGAACACGAGCCGACCAAAGTAGGCGGCGGCTTGCCCGTGCCCACACTGGTCACGCGACCGCCATCGCCCCCGCCCAAGCAGGGCGACGGAAAGAAGTGATCCGTGACGGCTCCGCCTGAAGTCAGCGACGAGATCAGGAAGGTCTACGCAGACCATGTCGCCGAGATCAACAAGCGCGAAGTCTCCAGCTCGGAGAACTTCGACAAGGCGGTCCTAACGTTTTCAAGCGCGGGCCTCGCGCTCTCCGTCGGCTTCCTGAAGGACTTCGTGCCGATCCAGAGCGCAGCGGCCCCGTGGATGCTCTACTGGTCGTGGGCGCTGTTCACCGCCGCGACCTGCGCCACGATCATCTCGTTCCTCGTCAGCAGCCAGGCGCTTGAGGCGCAGAAGGGCCGCGCCTACGCCTACTACATGCAAGCCGACGACGACGCGCTCCGGGGCGGAAACGTCTGGGATCGCGGCACCAGAGTCCTCAACTACACGTCGGCCGCATCCTTCCTGTTTGCGATGATCCTCTCCGTCGTGTTCATCTCCATCAACCTCGAAAAGGGCAGCGCAATGAAAGACAACAATCCGCGGAACTCCGGCGGCAGCACCGAGCTCTTGCATAAGGGCCTCACGGTGCCGACGATGCAGCAGGTGCAACGCCCGTCCGCGCAGCCCGCAGCCGGTCAAGCGGCTCCCGCGCCAGCTCCAGCCAGCACGCCCGCGAGCAAGTAGGCGCGCCCCCGCCTCACGTCCCGGTGGCGAGGCCCGGCGCGTCCCGCAGGGAGCGCACGGCCGGGTCATCAATGCCGAGGGCTTCGAGGCTTTCGGCGATCCCTTTGACGTAGTCGATGCCCGAGCCGCTTGTCCCACGCGCGGCTCGAACCATCCGGACCTGATCGTCGAGCTTGAGGTCGGAGCGCAGGTTCTTGCCGTTGTACAGCCGGGCGTAGGCCTCGACCTGCATGCCGTCATCGAGCCGGACGGAAAGCTGCGTCGGCAAGAAGCTCTTTCCCTCGCGCTTCTGCAGGCGGGCAAGGACTGCTTCCTGATCCACGGCCGCGAACGCGAAGGCCATCCCAACCTTGCTGCACCGTTGGGATTCGCCGCGGCGCTGCAGGACGCATGCATGAACAATCACACCGTAGCGTGGCATACGCAGTCAGTCGACAATCAGTAACGCCCCATGGAGAGACCTCTTGAGCCGCGAAATCTTCGTCAGTCACGCCGTCAAGGACAAACCGCTCGCCGACGCGCTCGTTGATCTTCTACAACTGGGCCTGAACGTAGACAGCGAGCGCATCTTTTGTTCGTCCCTAGAAGGCCTGGGAATTCCGAGCGGAGCGAACTTCGTTGACCACATCAAGAAGGAGATTCAGTCACCGAAGGCCGTGATCGCGCTCGTCTCGCGGAACTATCTGGCTTCACAGTTCTGCCTTTGCGAGTTGGGAGCGACATGGGCTATGTCACACCAGATGTTTCCGCTGCTCGTTCCTCCGCTCGCCTATGCCGATGTCCAGGGCGTCATGACAGCGTTGCAGTTGACCAAGGTTGACCATAAGGACGGCCTGAATCAGCTGCGCGACCAGCTGGAAGCGGTCCTGGCGAGCAAGGGAGCTGCGACTGCTCGCTGGGAAAACAAGCGCGACAAGTTTCTAAATGGCCTGCCTGCAATCCTGGCCGCACTCCCGCAACCGGAGTCGGTATCGGCGGCAGAGCACGACAAGGTGAAGCAGGACTACGAAGAGGCCAAGGCCACGATCGGAGAACTTGAAGACCACCTGGAACAACGAGAAACGCTGATCACTGAGCTGTCGGCGGCCAAGGACAAGGTGGAAGTTGCACGTATAAAGACTGCTCATTCCTCTGCGTCGGACACGCTGAACATGCTCGAGAAGGAGCTGGCGAAAACGCTCAAGGACGTACCGAGGGCAGTGGCTTTCCTGGTGTTCAAAGAACTCGGCCAGCGTCAGCCCGTCAAGCTCGACGCCTCTAAGGCTAAGGACTTTCAGACTGAGGTGGAGTCGGCTGCTGAGGGTAAGCTAATCCACATCGACGACGAGGGCCGCTGCTCACTTGTCGGCGCTCACCCAAAGATCAAGCGCATCCAGGAGGCGTACTGGCCCCTTCACAAGTTCCTGGACGGTGACGTCGAGGAACTGGCAGATGCCTTCGAGGGCGAGCACGAGTCCTTGTTGGCCTTGGACAATCGCCAGTACTGGGAGGCACGACTCGATGCCCGAATCGGGAAGATCTATACCTAAAGGAAACTTCGGCAGCTGACTCATTGCGCGAGTGCCCGTAGGGTGGTCCAACAACCGTGGCACGAACGTGACCTTCACCTCAACGAACATCATGGCAGAACTGGACGCAGAGAAGCTAAAGGAGAATGCGCTGACATCGATTCGCCTTGGCATAGAGGACTTCCAGCGCACCAAGCAGGTGCTGGAACAGGGAGGCGATCCGGCCCGTGCCCTCTCAGCCGTGCGGAACCTGTTCGCAGGCATCCTGCTTCTGTTCAAGTACAAGATCGCGGTTTCGGTCGATGATCCTGACGATGCGCCTGCCCTGATCTTCAATCCTCCCGAAATCATGCCGCAAGCTGACGGTAATGGTGGCGTCGAGTGGAAGCCCGTTGGTAAGTTCAGAAGGACCACCATCGATGTCGCGACCATCAAGAAGCGCTTCGAGGGGTTCGATATTGATGTCGACTGGCCGGCCATCGAAAGGATGCAGGAGTGCCGCAATCACCTGGAGCACTTGCACCCGGCCAATACGCTGGGCGAGGTGGCGGGCTTCGTTGCCGACCTGTTCCCTGTGCTACGCGAGTTCATTCAGACGCAACTGAACGAGCAGCCGGCCGACTTACTAGCCGCTGCATGGCCCGTCATGCTCGCGCACCACGAGTTCTTCACCAACACCATGGCGACGTGCGCGGCTGCGTGGGACAACGCTGGTGTCCCTGAGCTGATGCGGCCGTGGCTAGATCAGTGCCAGTGTGAGGAATGCAGCTCTTCCCTGCTCCGGCCCAGCCAAGACGACATCGAGGACGGGGCCAGCGTTGAGAGCCAGGACAAGTCGTTCAAATATGTCTGTGTCGCCTGCGGCCACTCGGACCTGATTGCTCCGCTAATGATCAAGGCGCTCAACGACGCCTACGACTATGACCCCCGCGATGGAGGCGAGCCCGGTGTCGAGGGCTGCAATGACTGTGACCGATCTACCTTTCTCATCCATGAGCAGCGTTGCCTATGGTGCGGAGCTGAACTCGACTACAAGGAATGCTCAGTCTGTGAAGAAGCGCTCGGGCAAGGTGACCAGTACAACGGTGGCCTTTGCGGCTACCACGCACACGTCTTCGACAAGGTGATGCGAAACGACTAGGTTCGCTCAAGAAGTCTGACCTGCTCTGGCTTATCGCGACAGCAGTTTTGGAAGACGGCGGGTTGCAGGTCTTGGCGGGGACGCTGCTCGACTTCCACCGAGGTCGATGACCGCTTGGTGCCAAGCAGCGTGAGTACGCTCGCCGGAGGCCACCGGCAGCAACCGCTGCACTGCCGTCGGTCGGGTTGGTATGACGAGGGACCGTTGAAGGGTCGGGTCCGGCTAACCAAGCTCCTGAACTCGTTGCCCGAAACCTGCCGGTCGATTTGGGCTGCCATACAGCTGACGTTCGTCTAGACCGGGTCCCGACCCAGAGCTGCCTGATGTCCTCGCAGATTCGTTGCTTGAAAGCGGCCGTTGGCATCACCAGCGCGATAGGGTTGCGCTTCAGGCAGGCGGTCGACGCCGCCCAGCATCCCTTCGTCTTCAAGTCGCGGCTGCAATGCAGCGAAATCGGCACGACTCTATGGGTGCGCGATCCGGTGAAGCGGCGCCGTGCTGTCCGGGAACTTTACGGTTTCAATGTGCACATGTGGTGCCGTCCTTTCCACTTGATGGACAGGGGTCAAAGTACGTCCTCTGGCACCACCAGCGACGACAGCCACAGTTTGAGGCGAAGCCGGGCTTGCCGGCCCCTCCGCGCAGCGGCCATGTGTGGCCGATCGTCTCGGAGGACGTGCAGGACAGGTGCATGCAGCGTATGACGGCCCGCGCGCGCTTCAACGAGGAATTGCCCGGCGATCTGGCCAACCAGGTCGTTCAGCAGTTCTGCGATGAGCATCCCGAGCGCTACGCGCTCGCGTCGTTTACGGATACCTCGGCGACCACGGCCTGCTGCGTGTGCGAACCGATGCCGAGAAGTTCGTGCCGCTGGCCGCCCTCAACTTCGTGGACCGCCTCGCCGACGTGGGAACCAAGACCTCGTCGTGACGATCACGGGCGCGGGCTCGGTCAAGATGGAACGACAGGACGCTCACCGAAGGGCCGTCGCTTCGGCCCCGCATGCGCGCTTGGCGCCCGAGACGGACGCACTCATGCCAAGTGCCTTCGTGCCAGGTAGATGTTTGCCAGCCCCAGCGCGACGAAGTGGGCATGTGGCGTTCTTGGCCAGCCCACGGTAGCGCACCTTCCTGAAGAGGCGCGACTGGGTGCCGCGCGTCGACTCAGGCCCACCATTGCAACGCGGCCACGCGCACGCCGAGCGCGACGCTGCAGCCGGCGACCAGCAGGTTCAGAGCCTGGTGGTAGTGCGTCAGCCGGCTTGCCGTAAAGCGCATCGGCCACGACACCGCCCAGGACAGAGCCGCCATTCCGAGCACCGAGCCGAGGCCAAACAACACGATGTAGAGCAGGCCGGCCCAGGCGTCGTGCACCTGCCGCAAGGTGAGCAGGACCAGCGCCGCCGAGCCGGCCAGCCCGTGCACCATGCCGACCAGCAGCGCGCGCACAGGCAGCGGCCGGTGCTCGTGCCGGTGCCTTTGACGATCGTGCGGCGCGAGTTCGCCGCGGTGCGAGTGGGCGTGGAAGTGCAGCGACTTGGCCGCCGTGTCGGCGGCCGGCGCGGGCGCATGGGCATGGGTATGGGCATGGGCATGGAAGTGCACGCGCTCACGCCGCAGCCGGCGCAGCAGATCCAGGCCGAGTAGTACCAGCATCACGCCGACCGCTCCCTCCAGGCCGTGCATCCAGGCGTCGGACAGCACCACGCCGACCACCATCACCAGCCCGCCGAAGGCCAGCAGCGTCAGCGTGTGGCCCAGGCCCCAGAACACGCCCTGGCGGATCACGCGGCGGCCGTCCTTCTCGCGTGCCACCAGCGTCGCCACCGCCGCGAGGTGGTCGGCCTCGAGCGCGTGCTGCATGCCGAACAACATGCCGAACAGCAGCACGGTTCCGGTGATCATGGCGCCACCTCGGCCAACTCGCCACGCAGCCAGCCGTACCAGGCATCCAGGCCTTCGCCGGTATAGGCCGAAACCGGGAAGATCTTCAGCTTCGGGTTCAGCGCGAGCGCGTTGTCGGCCATCCGTGCGAGGTCCACGCGCAGGTGTGGCAGCAGATCGGTCTTGCTCAGCAGCAGCACGTCGGCGCTGCTGAACATGTGCGGATACTTCAGGGGCTTGTCTTCGCCCTCGGTGACCGAGAAGATCACCACGCGCGCGTTCTCGCCCAGGTCGAACAGCGCCGGGCAGACGAGATTGCCGACGTTCTCGATGACCAGCAGCGAACCCCTGGGAGGCTCCAGCACCTTCATGGCGCGGCCCAGCATGTCGGCCTCGAGGTGGCAGCCCGAGCCGGTGTTGACCTGCACCGCGGCCGCTCCGCTGGCGCGAATGCGGTCGGCGTCGTTGGCCGTGGCCTGATCGCCTTCGACGACGCTGATTTCGACCTGGCCCTTCAGGTCGCCGATGCAGCGCTCGAGCAAGGTGGTCTTACCCGCCCCGGGGCTGCTCATCAGGTTGAGTGCCAGCACCTTGCGTCCGGCCAGCCAGCCGCGGTTGCGCTCGGCCAGCAACTGGTTCTTGCCGAGGATGGCCGTCTCCAGCGCCATGACTTGTGCGTCTCGGCCCGGCACCTGCGGGGTGCCGGAAGGTGCACGAGCGTGACTGTGCAGATGGTCGTCGCCGTGGCCGCCGTGGTCGTGGTCGTGGTCGTGGTCGTGGTCGTGGTCGTGGTCGTGGTCGTGGTCGTGCTCGTGCTCGTGGTGATGTTCGGGCCCGTCGTGCTGCGCACCGGCCGGGCCGCCGGCGTGCGAGTGGGTGGTGCCGTCCGCATGGGTATGGGTGCGTGCAAGGTCATGATCGTGGTCATGGACATGCGCTTCACCTTCGATCGTCGTCTTGCCGTCGCCGCAACCGCAAACTACACACATGATTCGGTCTCCATTTCCTTGATCTTCAACTCCGTACCCGCCACCACGCGCAGGGTCGGTTCGTGGCACACCGGGCAGCGGGCCAGCGGCGCCGCCAGCTCGGGTTCGGCGCCGCAGGCCGAACAGTGCCCGCGGCCCTCGACATCGACGATCTGCAGCGTCGCCCCCTGCACCGGCGTGCCTTGCGCGCAGACATCGAAGCAAAAGCGGATCGACTCGGCCAGCAGGCCCGACAGGCGCCCCACTTCGAGCGTGACCCGCAGCACCTTGCGGCCCTGCGCGTGTTCGCCGACGATCGAAACCACGCTGCGTGTGATGCCCAGCTCATGCATCGTTCAATCCTGTGCGCTGCTCAACAGATGCGCGGCAGCTGCTCACCGACCAGCATGTCCACCACCCGCTCGCCGCCGAGCGGGGTGTTCAGGATCACATGGCCGGCCGGCGCGGCCGTGACTTCGCCGACGATGGCCGAGTCCGCACCGGCCGGGTGGGCACGCATCGCGGCCATCACGGCCTGGGCCTGCGCGCGCGGCACCACGGCGGCAAGCTTGCCCTCGTTGGCCATGTACAGCACGTCCAGTCCCAGCATTTCGCAGGCGCCGCGCACCTCGGGTTTGAGCAGCAGGGCGCGTTCTTCCAGGCGGATGCCGACTTTCGATGCGACCGCGAACTCGTTCAATACCGTGGCCAGGCCGCCGCGCGTGGCGTCCCGCAGGCAGTGGATGTCCGGGCAGGCGGCCAACATGGCCTGCACCAGCCCGTGCAGCGGCTGACAGTCGCTGGCGATGCTGCTTTGCAGCTCGAGTTCGTTGCGCGCCACCAGAATGGCCACACCGTGATCGCCCAGCGAGCCGTTGACGATGACCACGTCGCCGGGCCGGGCGCGCGTGGCCGCGATGTCCACCCCGCGCGGCACGACACCGATGCCGGCCGTGTTGATGAAGAGCTTGTCGGCCGCGCCGCGATTCACGACCTTGGTGTCGCCGGTGACGACCTGCACGCCCGAGCAGCGCGCTTCGCGCCCCATGCTGGCCAGCACGCGCTCGAGATCGTCGCTCGGCAAGCCCTCTTCGAGGATCAGGCCGCACGACAGGAACAGCGGCACCGCGCCGGCCATCGCCAGATCGTTGACCGTGCCGCAGATCGCCAGCTTGCCGATGTCGCCGCCGGGAAAGAACAGCGGCGCGACCACGTAGCTGTCGGTGGTGAAGGCCAGCCGGTCGCCCAGCTCGGCCAGCTCGTTCAGCCCGATGCGCGCCTGGTCTTCCAGCGGCGCCAGCCGCGGGTTGTCGAATGCGGGCAGCACCAGCTTCTCGATCAGGTCGCGCATCGCGCGGCCGCCGCCGCCATGCGCCATGGTGATGCTCTTGTTGCGAAGGCCCGACATGCTCAGCCCGCCGAGGTCACGGCTGCCGCTTCGCGGCGCACGATGGCGATGCGCGAATACTGGTGATAGGCCGCGCAGGCGCCTTCGCTCGACACCATCAGCGCGCCGAGCGGTGTCTCGGGCGTGCACAGCGTGCCGAAGACCTTGCACTGGTGGGGCTTGATCACGCCCTTGAGCACCTCGCCGCACTGGCAGCTCTTGGGGTCGGCGATCTTCAGATTGGGCACCGAGAAGCGGCGTTCGGCGTCGTAGCCGGCATAGGACTGGCGCATGCGCACCCCGGAATGGTCGATCGAGCCCAGCCCACGCCACTCGAAGAATTCGCGCAGTTCGAACACCCGTGCAATGGCCTCGAGCGCCGGCGCGTTGCCGCCCTCGGGCGCAATGCGCTTGTACTGGTTCTCCACCGCACAGCGGCCCTCTTCGATCTGCTTGAGGACCATCCACAGCGACTGCAGGATGTCCAGCGGCTCGAAGCCCGCCACCACCAGCGGCCGGCGGTAGCGCTGCGCGATGAACTCGTAGGGCCGAGTGCCGATGACCATGCTCACATGGCCGGGGCCGAGGAAGCCGTCGATCTGCAGGTCAGGCGAATCGAGGATCGCCTTGACGGTGGGGATGATCGTGATGTGGTTGCAGAACAGCGAGAAGTTGCGCACCCCCAGCGCCTCGGCCTGCAGCACCGTCATCGCGGTGCTGGGCATGGTGGTCTCGAAGCCCAGGCCGAAGAACACCACCTCCTTGTCGGGGTGCTTCTGCGCCAGCTTCAGCGCGTCCAGCGGCGAATAGACGATGCGCACGTCGGCGCCTTCGGCCTTGGCCTGCAGCAGGCTCTTCTTCGAGCCCGGCACGCGCATCGCGTCGCCGAAGGTGGTCATGATGACCTGCGGGTGCTCGGCGATGGCCACGCAGTCGTCGACGCGGCCCATCGGCAGCACGCACACCGGGCAGCCCGGCCCGTGCACGAACTCGATGCTGGGCGGCAGCAGGTCCTTCAGGCCGTAGCGGAAGATGGTGTGGGTGTGGCCGCCGCAGACCTCCATCACCTGCAACGGCCGTGCAGCGCCCGCGGCCAGGGTGTCGGCCAGGCGCGTGATCTGGCCTACCAGCGCTCGCGCCAGGTCGGGATCGCGGAACTCGTCGGCGTACTTCATCGGGTTTCCCATTCGGGCCGGCGGTCGTCGGCCAGCAAGGTGTGCGTCAGATCCCACAGGATGTGGTACAGCGCGACATGCGTTTCTTGCACGCGATGGATGCTGTCGGTGGGCACCACCAGGCACAGGTCGAGGTCGTGGCTGCTGCGCATGCGCCCGCCATCGCCACCGGCCAGGCCCAGCGTCGCCGCGCCGCGACGCCGCGCGGCCGCCAGGCCGGCGAGCAGGTTCTCGGAGTTGCCGCTGGTGGAGATGGCGACCACGCAGTCGCGCGCGCCGACATGGGCCAGCACCTGGCGCGTGTAGACATGGGCAAAGCCCAGGTCGTTGGCCACGGCGGTGATCATGGCCATGTCCTGGCTCAGGTTCACAGCCGGCAGCGCCGGCCGGCCGGCCGTGATCGGGTGCTGGAATTCCACCGCCAGGTGCGCGGCATCGCAGCTCGAGCCGCCGTTGCCCATGGTGTAGAGGCGCCCGCCGCTGCGGTAGCGCTCGGCGATGAGCCGCGCCGCCTGCACGATGCGCGGCGCCTCTTCGGCGAAGAAGCGCTGCTTGACGGCCACACTGTCGGCGGCCTTCTGGCGCACCGATTCCAGCAGGCCGGCCTGCAGCGCGGCCGGGTCGGCACTGCGGGTACCGGGCTCGGCCATGTGCGGGTACAGGCCGGCCAGTTGCTGGGTGGTGTTCACTGCACTGGCTTTCGGGCTTTCGGGCTTTCGGGCAGGACGCTCAGTGCAGATCCAGCGCCGCGTCGCTCGTGCGCATGGCCTGGATTTCGGCCTGCGCCTCTCCCAACTGCTGAAGCACCTCCAGCGTCAATTGCGCTTCCCTTTCGTCGATGCGGCTCATCGCGAAGCCCACATGGACCAGCACCCAGTCGCCGACGCAGGCGTCGAGTGGATGTTGATCGTCGACCACGCAGGCGATGTTGATTTCGCGCCGCACCCCGAGCACGTCGACGGTGGCGAGTTTGTTGACGCGATGGGTGATGGCGACGATGCGCCCGGGAATGCCTAGACACATGCGGGAGTCTCCTGGGTGTTGCCGTACAGCGCGCGGGCGGCGGCCACGGCGGCCTGGCCGAGCGCCAGGCCGCCATCGTTGCAAGGTACGCGCCGGTGGCTGAGCACGGTGTAGCCGTCGTTGCGCAGGCGCGTGCTCACGCGCTCGTGCAGCACCTTGTTCTGGAACACGCCGCCGCTGAGCACCACATGGCGCAGCGGACGCTCGGCGTCGTGCGCGCGGGCAGTCTTGTCGATCATCTTGCAGATGGCCAGCGCCAGCCCCTTGTGGAAGCGCGCGGCCATGGTCGGCACCGGCGTGGCCAGCACGAGATCGCCGAGCAGCGCCGTCCACATGGCCAGCGGTTCGATGTAGGGCATGTTGCAGCCGCGCAGGCGCGGGATGGCAAACGGGTACCCGAGTTCCTCTTCTTCGTACTGCAGGACCTCGTGGTCGACCCGCGCTTCCATCTCGACGGCGCCCTGGCCTTCGTAGGCGGCGTGCTCGCGGCACAGTCCCATGGCCGCCGCGGCGGCGTCGAACAACCTGCCGCAAGAGCTGGCCAGCGGCGAATTGATGCCCTTGAGCAGCATGCCGTCCAGCAAGGCGCGCGGCTTGGAGGCGAGGAAGTCGTGCAGCGGCAGCTCGGCATAGTTCATCGCGAACGAGGGCCATTTCAGCTCGGCCATCAGGTGCGCGTAGGTGTTGCGCCAGGGCTCGCGCATCGCCAGCTCGCCGCCCAGCAGCGCCACCGGCTTGAACGTGCCGCGGCGCTGGAACGTGCGGTAGTCGGCCAGCGCGAACTCGCCGCCCCACAACTCGCCGCCTTCCCCGAAGCCCAGCCCGTCGAGCGCCACGCCGACCACCGGCCCCGCATCCAGCGGCCAGCCGTTGTCGACCAGGCAGGCGGCGATGTGGGCGTGGTGGTGCAGCACTTCGACCGTGTCCGGGCACACGGCCCGCGCGAGCTTGCTCGACAGATACTCGGGGTGCGCATCGCAGGCATGCCGCTGCGGCTCAAAGCGGAAGAAGGCTTGCAGATCGCGCAGTGCCCGCTGGTAGTCGGCCAGCGTGGCGGCGTCTTCGAGATCGCCCATGTGTGGCGACAGCACGGCCTGGCCGTGATGCAGCAGACAGAACGTGTTCTTCAGTTCGCCGCCCCAGGCCAGCACGGCCGGCGCGGCGTCGAAGCCCGGCGGCAGGGCGATGGGTTGCGGCGCGTGGCCGCGGGCGCGGCGCAGCAGGCGCGGCTCGCCGTCGATGACGCGCAGCACCGAGTCGTCGACGCGCCGGGCGATCGGACGATCGTGATCGAGCACGTAGTCGATGCCGGCCGGGAAGCGGGCGGCCAGTTCGTCGCGCGTGATCGCTTGCGGCTCGTCGCTGAGGTTGCCGCTGGTGAGCACGATCGGCCGCTTCATGCGCCGCAGGATCAGATGGTGTACGCCGGTGTTGGGCAACATGCAGCCCAGCGTGCGCAGACCGGGCGCGACGGCATCGGCCGGGCCCGGCACGGGCATGTCGCGGCGGCGGTCCAGCAGCACGATCGGCGCGGCGGGGCCCTGCAGCGCCTGGGCCTCGACCTCGCCCAGATCGCACCAGGCCCGCACGGCATCGATGCCGGCGAACATCAGCGCGAAGGGCTTGGCCTCGCGCCGCTTGAGGCTGCGCAGGCGGGCCACGGCCTCGGGCTGTGTCGCGTCGCAGGCCAGCTGGTACCCGCCCAGGCCCTTGATGGCCAGCACATGCCCCTTGGCCAGCAAGGTGCCGGCGGCATCGCAGTCGTCGAGGAAGGTGTAGCTGTCGATCGTGAAGGCGCGCCGGTCCATGCGCTCGAGCCTGAGCCTGAGGCCGCAGACATGACAGGCGATCGGCTGAGCATGGAAGCGCCGATCCGCTGGCGATTCGTACTCGGCGCGACAGGCCGGGCACATTTCGTAGCCGGCCATGGTGGTCAGCGGTCGGTCGTAGGGCACCCCGGTGACGAAGGACAGTCGGGGGCCGCAATGCGTGCAGTTGGTCAGCGGGTAGCGGTAGCGGCGTGAGAAGGGGTCGAAGATTTCGGCGACACAAGCCGCGCAGGTGGCGGCATCGGCCGCGACCGCGGTGACGGCCGGCTGCGCGAGGCCGGCTTCGCTGGCACCGATCACGAACGCGGCCGGCAAGGGCGCCGGCAGCGCCACGGCGGAACGTTCGAAGGCTTCGATGCGCGCCAGCGGCGGGGCCTCGGCGCGCACGCGCTGGGCCAGCAGGTCGAGGCCGGCGGGTGCCGCCACTGCCGTGATCAGCACGCCCTGCGTGTCGTTGGACACCGAGCCGACAACTCCCAGCTCGCTGGCGATGCGCCATACCGTCGGCCGAAAGCCCACCCCCTGCACCGTGCCGCGCACGCGCATCTGTTCGGCGGCCAGTGCACGCGTCACGGTGCTGTTCCCTCTTCGACCAGCGGCCACAGCAGCACGCGGTTGTTGCCCGAGTCGGCCACCAGCAAGAGGTCGTCTCCCGCCGTCGCCACACTGTAGGGCCAGCAGACACTGTCGCGCTCGGCGCTGCGCCAGCGGTTGTCGCCCTTGCTGTTCCAGTCGGGTTGCGCGGCCAGTGCCACCGCAGGGGCGCCGTGCCGGGTGAGATCGGCGATGCGCCAGGCCAGCAGGCGCGAGTTGGCGGTGTCGGCCACGACAACCCGGCCACCTGCCACCGCAGCGCCGTAGGGCATGTTCAGGCAGGCGGCGTCGGGGTAATAGTTGGCCTGGTTGTGCTCGACCAGCCGCGTGTCTTGCTGGCCCACGATCACATCGCAGGCGCTGTGGTTCGCCGTGGGCACGCGCAGCCAGCGCATCAGCCGGTTGTTGCCGGCATCCGCCACGCAGACGCCGCCCCCCGGAAAGGTGATGGCATGCGGCCAGCGCATGCTGCGTGCGTCGGGCGTGCCGCCGCCGTTCTCGTCGCGGTGCTCGAAGTCCGCCTGGCCGAGCACCAGGTCGGCGGCGGCACCCGGGTATTGCGGCAGGCCCTGCCACATCAGCACGCGGCGGTTGCCGGTGTCGGCCACCCACAGCCGCTGACCGTCCCAGGCCACGCAGTAGGGCCAGAACAAGCTGCCCGCGCTGGCCTGGCTGCCGCCGCGATTCGCCTCTCCGGCATTGAAGTCGGCCTGCCCCAGCACGATGTCGGGACACTGGTGCGAACGCGTCGGACGCCGGTGCCAGATCAGGATGCGGTGGTTCCAGGCATCGGCCACCGCCAGGCCCTCGCCGCCCGCGCCGCAAGGTGTGATGCCGGTGGGCACGTTCATGCTGAGGGCGCCCACGTCGGCGTGGGCGTTGCGGCCCTCGCGGTCGAACGCCGGTTGGCCGAGCAGCAAGTCGGCCGGGGTGTCGTCGGCCAAGGGCATGCGGCGCCAGCCGAGCACACGGTGGTGGCCGGTGTCGGATACCCACAAGGAACCGTCGGGCGCTGCGCACATGCCCCGCGGGCCGAACATCGATCGCGCCGACGGCTGCACGGGCACGGCCAGGCCGAGCGCATCGCTGCTCGCCCCGAGCACGACGCTTGCGCCGCGTGCATCGAGCAGCGGGCGGCAGGCCAGCTCGGCCGCCGGCGCGCGCCGGGCGGCCGGGGCGAGCGACACATGCACAGTGGCGGCGGCTGCCATCATCGATGCACCTAACGACGCAGCCGCACGGCCACGCGCTCAGCCGACACCTTGACGGCATGCACTGCGAGCTGGACCTCTGGCACGGTCAGGCATTCGCCGGTTTCGAGCAGATAGACGAAGCCGTGGTAGGGGCATCGCAGGGTGCCGTTTTCGAGCTGGCCTCCGTCGAGCGGCATACCCATGTGGGCACAGGCGTTGTCGACGCAGGACACCTTGTCGCCCTGGCGGTAGAGCAGCACGTCGCGGCCCTCGACCGGGCGCGCCACCACCGCACCGTCGGCGAGTTCGTCGAGCGCGCAGACATCGACCCAACCGGCGTCCTTCTGGCGCGCGAACGGGCTGATGAAACGCACGATCTGCGCGCCGTCGGCCGTGACTTCCGGGGCGCCGCGGCTGACGCGCGTGACCGTGGTGATCTCGGGGCACAGGGTCTTGATCGACTTCTCCACGCCCTCGCTGAGCGTTTCGCCCGACGATGGGCACGACTGGCAGGACCCGACCAGACGCACCTCCACCGTGTCGGGCAGTTTCACCGCCACCAGCTCCACGTCGCCGCCATGCTGGGCCAGCATCGGGCGCACCTCGCTGAGCGCACGCAAGACGCGGCTTTCGAGCGGCTCCCTGACCAAGCCGTGAAACAACAGCACCTGATAGACCAGCGGGTCGGTCACTGCGCGCCGCAACCCGGCCGCAGCCGCTTCATCGGATTTCAGCGAACGGATCAGGCGCTTGAAGGCCTCGGCGTTGAGCTGCTCGATGCCGATCTTGATGGCCGACAGCACGGCCAGCTGGCTGGCCTCCCACCCTTCAGCAAGCGCTTCCAGCCGCGCCAGTTCATCGGCGCGCCGGGCCAATTCGGCAGCCGACTCGGCGTGGACGGCTTGCTGGTCTACCGTGAGGTCGCGGGCGGTCATGGCGCGTTGCTGACGATCAGCCTCAGGCGTACTTCAGGTCTTTGAAGAACAACGGCTGCATCACGCCGCCGACCAGGGACGCCACCACCACGCCGACCAGCGGCGAGACGAACCAGCCGACGGCGAGCATCAGCACCAGGCTGAGCGCAAAGCCCTTGAGCCACTGCATCAGCACGGCCTTGCTGTCACGGAACAGTTTGCCGGCGAGGAACAGCTTCACCGAATTCATGAACATGTCGATCATGGCGACCCCTCAGCGCGCAAAGTACAGAACAGCCAGGCCGATCAGCACCGCCGGCAACGCGGCGGTGGGGCCGAAGAACGCGCCCATCATGGCCGCGAGCTCCTTGCCCAGCGCCTCGGCGCCGATCTTCAAACCGCTCGCAGCCCCGCCGGCCAACGCCAGCACCACCGACAGAGCGATCAATCCCAACAGGGTGGTAACGGTCATCACGAGAACTCCAGGAGAGTTGAGGGTTGTCAGTTGAACCGCAGTCGGCGTTGCGCCAACTCCGCTTCGATTTCGGCGGCGACCTCGCCCATGGCTTCGGCCTTCTGCGGTTCGCCGTGGCGCTGGAACAAGTCCTGCGCCTCCTTGACGAGGGCCAGAGCCCCTGCCAGTGGGTCCGCGAGCAGGTCATCCGCCTCGATGTCGTCGCCCGATTCAGGACGTACGGCCGATGGCTTGGGCTCCAGGTTGCGCAACACGTTGGCCTTGTTGGCGATGGTGTTGGCATATTCCAGCGGCGTGTCGCGCGGATTGCGCACGCGCAGCGCTTCGTCGTAGGCGGCGAGCGCGCGCAGGTTGTTCTCCAGCACGTGGCTGCTCGATGCGTACTGCAGCGCGTTGCCCAGGTTGTTGTTGATCATCGCGTACTCGCTCGGGTGGTCGATCAGGTTGATGACTTTGAGCACCTCTTCGAACGATTGCACTGCCAGGGCTTCACGCATGCGGCCGCGCTCGTCGGTGGCCGGCATGGACAGGTAGGCAATGGCCAGGTTGTTGTGCAGCACCGCATACTCCTGCGGGAATCGCTCGCGCGTGAAGTTGCGCAGCGAGCGGTGATAGGCGGCGATGGCATCGGTAATGCGCCCCCGCCCCAGACCCGCCAGCGCCTGCAGCACGAGGCCCTGGTTCAACTCGGCTTCGGCCACTTCCTCGGGCTTGCCATGCTCCTGCAATACCGCGATGGCGGCGCTGAAGCAGTCCTGTGCGCGCTCCAGGCTCTGGGCGCCGCCGTCGGGCAGGGCTTGCAGGGCCGTGCCCATGCGGGCGCTGATGCGGGCCTTCAGCAACACCGCCTGCGCCGGCGCCAGCGCCAGCGCCCGTTCGTACAGCGCCACGGCGTCGGACAGCTGCTGCGCCGCCTTGGGCCGGGACTGCAGACCCATGGCGATTTCCATCAGCATCTCGGCGCGCTCTTCGGGCGGCGCGTCGGCGTCTTCGGCAGCGTTCAGGGCCGCTTCGAACTGAGACTGCGAAAGGGTTTGCAAGGGCGACTCCGAAGACTGCAGCGGGGCATTGGCCGCAATTTAGGGAGTCGCGCCATCACCGTCAATATGGTTTACGTGCGCAAATTAAGTTTGCAGTCCGGACCTCGGGCCCTGTCGGCCTCAGCGCATTCCGGTTTGCAGGCCCTCGATCAGCAAGGCGCCCGCCTCGGCCACCCAGCGCACATCGAACGCGCGCTCCGAGGTGAACCGGCCAAATCCCCGTTCGGTCAGGAATTCCGTGGCCAGCAGCACCCGGTCGCCCCGCACGTTGCGCTGCTTGAGCAGCATGCCGCCCGCCGTTGGCCCGCCAAGCGGCACGAGATAGCACTGCCCATCGCGCTCGACCAACGCCGCCGCGGTGGCGCCCCCCAGGTACAGCTCGCAGGTTTCACGCGACAGCACCACGCGTCCGTCACCGATGTGCACCTTGTGGCTCATGGGCAGGGCCCTTCACAGCGGACCGCGGTTTGGCATTCGTGCACGGCGTGGGCGCCTGCAATCGCATCAAGGACCCGACGCGGCGGCCCGGTTGCGGATGTCCTGCCCGATGAACGCGCAGACCTTGGCAAGCGCGCGCTGCACCGGCTCCGTCAGTTCGGTGCCCAGTTCCAGCGAACCGGCTTCCACGAGGTACACCGTCAGGTCGCTCGGGAACGAGGCGCCGAAGATGCGACGGCCGGCATGCACGGCGTGGTCCCAGCGGAAGTCGTGCAAGGTGTAGCCGGGCTGATGCGCGGTGTCGATCTCGCTGCCCGGCAGGCGGAAAACCGCGCCGGGCTCCGAGCCCGACGAGCAGGCATCGACGATGATCAGCGCATTCGCGCCGCGCGCCTGGAACATCACCTCGATGCCGGCCGTGCCGGCATCGAACAGCTTCACGCCGGCAGGCGGCGTTACGGCGAAGTCGAGGCGCAGTTGCTCGATGACGCGCACGCCCACGGCATCGTCGCTGCGGTTCAGGTTGCCGCAGCCGATGACGACGAGCAGCGCAGCAGTGCCCTGCTCCTCACGCGGATCGACCATCACTCAGGCGCCGTGGGGCGCTCAGATCCGCCACAGGATGCACGACCACTCCGGCTTGACCGGCAGCCCAAGCTCCGGCAAGTCGCAAAGGCCGCGGTGGCGCTCGAAGTACATGCAGGTCGCGCAGGCCTGTTCGATGCCGTCGGCATCGTCCGCAGCCACATACGCGTGGTCGGTGAATCCGGCCGTGACCAAGCGGTCTTGAACATCCTGCGGCGGCAGGGCCTGCAGGCGCGCGATGGTCGCATTCACC
>Ga0315912_10002479_pt1 | contig 19581 bp, 16 predicted proteins | sample VfabasoilMG_FD_204469 | JGI IMG/M metagenome (GOLD analysis project Ga0315912, IMG submission 204469) | Garden soil microbial communities collected in Santa Monica, California, United States - V. faba soil | ecosystem: Environmental > Terrestrial > Soil > Garden | place: USA: California...
CTCATCTTTTTTCTTTTTAATGATGAAATTTTTAAATGTGGTGTTGTTGAGTGAATTATTTTTTATCTCACCGAGGTTATCGGGTGATTTGGTAAGATAGAACTGGTTCGATCTGCCCGATTTAAATACTTCCGCCACTTTTCCTGTTTTCCATACAGCATCGTGTTCGAGAATATTTGATGCGAAGTTGGTGATCGGAAATACATAAGCCGTATCGCGGTAAATATCTGCATACCCGATGGAGTCGTAATGGATGAATGTATTAAAATCGGTGTAATCGTATACGGGATTTGTAGCGATAGAATCTGGATAATACACCAATGTATCAGTATGGTCGTAGAGGCTGTCGAGGTAACCGGCAAAACGGTTCATGATACCGTTCTGGTCGCTCAGGTAAGCAAAATGTTTCCCTTCGATCTGGATGGGATCTTTTTCACTTGTTGTTCGGGTATGCGTTACCTGAACAAGATATTTTGGTTTATGCGGGTAGTCGAAAAAATAAATATTCATATTGCCAACCGGCAGTATGGAGTCGATCATGCGGGTGGTATACAATGAATCGCTGTTCCGGTTGGAGGCGAATAAGATGCCTTCATAACCATTATTCAATTGCACATAAGAGGGATTCAGGTCGTCGAAATAATCGTTGGTGAGTTGTTCTACCCTGTCGTTAAGGAGGTAGTACATATAAATATCGCTCTGTCCGTTATTCATCACGCTCATCACGATCATATTATTTGTTTTGCCGAATGAGGCGTCGAGTATTTTTTGAAAACGGGTGAGCTCCTTTGTTTCTTTTTCTTTTGTGTCGATATTATATGTGGTGATAAAGTTCTTGTAACGTTTTTCATAAACGATCGCCAGTTTTTTACCGTCGGGGCTCCATGCAATAAGCGGGTTGCTCAAATCGGTGGCGAGTGAACGTGTTTTAAATCCGCCTCTTTTTATTTTATCCGCTTCTTTGGTATCGATCTCCTGCATGTATACTTTGAATTTGCCATAATCATCCACGGCATAGGCGATATGGGTGCCGTCGGGGCTGAGCTTTAATTCGTGGTAGTCGAGATTTTTTTTCGTTTTCCGTGGCACCTGGTTTTCAGCAATGGGTTGATTTTTATCTTTTGATTCGCTTTGGTACTTCACCAGAAAATAATCATACCAGTCGTCAATTGTTTCATTCACACTCGAACCCAGTACAAACAGGAATCCATTTTCCAACGATCGGTTGATCCTGATCAGGTAAAGCAGGTTGGGGATATTGGCTTCGCCATAATTATCGGCGATATAATACCAAAGTGCATGTCCCGCAAATCTCGCATCCTCACCGGTGAGTTTATTGAATTTTTTATAACGCCCCGATAAAATGCCTTCACGCAACTGGTTGTCGAGTTCGGTGTTCCATTCTTCACCGATATACGATACGAGTCCTTCGGTGAACCATTCGGGCAGATTGAGCAATACGGCATTTTGTACGATCTCCTGCAGGTTGCCTCCAAATATCATGGTATTGATAAGCACCTTGCCGATCCCTTCACGTATCTGTTTCCTCAGATGCTGGTGGTTGCCATCAAAATAAACGAATATCTTATTGCCGATGATCTTGGTCTGTCCGCCAATATTGTATTGTTCTTCCTTGCCGATGGCAAAATTGCTCTGATTGTAATCCGAAATATTGTTGTAGACGATGATCTCTGGTTTGGAGCTGAGTTTATAGTCGAGCAGGTCCTCTATTTCCACGAGATCGGCTTCAGCGATCTGGGCGGTAAAACGGCCAAGGTTCTGGCCACCGTTACTGAAATAAATGAGGAAGTTTTCACCCTCATAAAACTGCCAGGTGAATTCCTTATACTGTACCCTGTTCTGCCCAAACTGAATTTGAGTGCCTTGTCCTTCAACGGGAACCCAGGTGATCAATAAAGCGGCAAATGCAAGCCCGGTAAGCCATTTGGTAAACGATCCATACATACTATCATCCTCACGCTTATGCAAAATACGTAGTTTTGCCATAAAGTTCAAGCATTCATTAAAATTTTACAAAATAACGATATAGTCATGGCCCGTATTGCAAGTTTTACCTTTAATCCGTTCTATGAGAACACCTATATCGTATACGATGAAACCGGCGAATGTGTTGTGGTTGACCCCGGTTGTTATACCAAAGAAGAACGAGAGGACCTCGGGGGTTTTATTACCCGCAACCAGCTCAAACCGGTTTATCTCATCAATACCCATTGCCATATCGACCATGTGCTGGGGAATAAGTTTGTGGCCGAAACGTATGGTGTGCCGCTAATGATGCACAAAGGAGAAATTCCTGTACTGGAGGATGTAGTGAATTATGCGCCTACCCTGGGCGTACATTATCAGCCCTCACCAGAGCCTGAAATTTTTGTGGATGAACCCGATCTGGTGCGTTTTGGCAATACTGAACTGAAAGTGTTTTTTACGCCGGGACATTCGCCGGCAAGTATTTGTTTCTATAACGAAAAGGACAAGTTCTTGGTGGGAGGCGATGTGTTGTTTTATGATTCTATCGGCCGCACCGATCTGCCCGGCGGCGATTATGAGACCCTGATCAGCTCCATTAAAACAAAACTGCTGGTATTACCCGACGATGTAAAAGTATATGCCGGGCATATGCAGGCAACTACCATCGGAAGAGAAAGGAAATTCAATCCCTTCCTCAACGGAACATTTGTTTAAGGTTATATATTTTCTGCTACCAGTGCCTGTAGGCCCACCTGGTTCTTCAACAGGTCGTCGAGGGTTTCTCTTTTCCTGATGAGATGTGCTTTACCATCTACAATAAAAACTTCCGGTGGCCGCATCCGGCTATTATAATTATTGCTCATCGAATAACCATAAGCGCCGGCATTTTTAAATGCAAGGATATCGCCTTCATGTATCTCATTGATTTTTCTGTCGCGGCCGAATGTATCCGTTTCGCAGATATAACCCACAACGGTATATATTCTTTGTGTGCCTGAAGGATTGGAGATATTAATGATATGATGGTAAGCATCGTAGAACATGGGGCGGATGAGATGATTTTGTCCGGAATCAACACCGGCAAATACGGTTGCCATGGTTGGTTTCAATACGTTCACCCGCACGAGGAGCACACCGGCTTCGCTCACCAAAAATTTCCCCGGCTCAAACCAGAGTTGCAGTTGCCTGCCGTATTCGGTGCAAAATTCGTTGAAACGTTTGCCGAGTATGCTGCCGAGTTCGTCAATATCTGTGGTAACGTCTTCTTCTTTATAGGCAACTTTAAATCCGCTGCCGAAATCAATAAATTCCAGGTCAGGAAAATGTACGGCTGCATCAAATAATAATTCGGCGCCCTGCAAAAAAACACTGCTGTCGAGAATATCGGAACCGGTATGCATATGCAACCCGATAATGCGCATATGGTTGGCTTTGATCACCCGATGTACGTGGCGCATCTGGTAGATGGAAATCCCGAATTTGCTGTCGATATGCCCGGTTTGAATATGCTGGTGTCCTCCTGCTTCGATATGCGGATTGATACGGATACAACAGGGCATCGCATCGCCATAAAAATGCCCAAATTGTTCAAGCATGGAGATATTGTCGATATTGATCGTTACACCCAGATCAGCAGCCTGCCTGATCTCATCAAATGAAACGCAGTTGGGCGTGAACAGGATCTGTTCAGGTGAAAATCCCGCATGTAAGCCCAATTGTACTTCTTCAATGGAAACAGCATCGAGGCCTGCGCCCAGCTGTTTAAAATGATGCATCACAGAAATATTTGTAAGTGCCTTACAGGCATATTTTACATTGAGATCCACACCGGCAAATGCCTTTTGCAGCCTGTTGTACTGGCGGGTCATGATTGCGGCATCGTATACATATACCGGCGTACCGAATTCGTTTGCAATGTCGAGGAGTTTTACACCTCCGGAATAATAGTCATTGTTTTGCAGGATCATATAGATTGTGATTTGAAATTGAATATTACGGACAATAATTCCATCAATAAAAAAAGGCTTACGTTTTACGGTAAGCCTTAGATATCTTTTGCACAAATCCTCTGGCTCACCTGTATGTCAGGCTGCGTTTAGAAGATTTATGTTTTAAATTGAATTTCATCCGAGGTACAAATATATAAAGATTCGCTCATGATTGAAAAATCCATTTCACCCTGATTGAAACTTTTTGATGTTGAGGAGGCTTAGTAATTCATTGACAATCAAATCATGCACAATGGAAGAACATATTGTAAAACTCATCAGCAAAACCCCGGTAACACATGATACCCATCTGTATAAAGTTGAAAAACCTGCCGGTTATACTTTTATACCGGGTCAGGCCACCGAAGTAGCTATTCGCAAACCGGGCTGGGAAGAGGAGCGGAGGCCATTTACCTTCACGGGTCTCAACGAATGGGATCATCTCGAATTCACCATCAAATCTTATTACGACCGCAACGGAGTAACAAAAGAACTCGCCACCTTAAACCCCGGCGACGAGCTCCTGCTTCATGATGTTTGGGGTGCTATCCATTACGACGGGCCGGGCGTATTTATAGCCGGCGGCGCAGGCATCACACCTTTCATCGCTATTTTCCGTGACCTTGAAAAAAGAAAATTACTCCCAGGAAATAAACTCCTGTTTGCCAACAAAAGAGAAAGTGATATCATCCTCAAAGATCAGTTCCATGGCTGGCTCGGCGACAGGTTCATCAATATCCTTTCTGATGAGATGAGCAATACATATGCTCATGGATTTATCACCAAAGATTTTCTGCTTGAACATATCAGCGACCTCTCGCAAAAATTTTATATCTGTGGCCCGCCGCCAATGATGGATGCCGTGCAAAATATTTTAAAAGAACTGGGAGTGGGCGACCAGGCCGTTATTGTTGAGCTGTAACCGGATTAAATTGTTCCTTACAGTTTTCTTTTTAATACCATCCTCACGTTGGCGAGTAGACAAAGCAACTGGTGATGGAAGTATCAAAAGCCAAATAAGATTTCCGGCTAATTTATTTTACGGGCTCAACGGTTATTCTTATCCGGTGCCAGGCATTGTTCATATACCCTTTGAAATTCCAAACGGTTTTTACTTCTTCGGGTTGTGTGCGATTATCTGAATCAATGGCATAAGCGAGCAGTTCATGTTCGCCCGGTTCGAGTGATAACGTTGTTTCCCAAAATGCCCATGCCCATTTATTATCGCCTTCGGTAATTACTGTCTCTGTCCATGTATAACCACCGTCGGCAGAAACAAAAACCTGTTTTATTGTTCTGCCGCCGCCGCTCATGGCATAACCTTTTATTTGTATCGCACCTGCTTTTATTTTATCGCCGGCATGTGGTGAAGTGATCACACAATTTACGTCAAGTTCACTCAGTTGAATTCCCGAATCCCAGTCTACCGTTTCGGCGCTTTCATGCGGTGGAAAAAGCTGGTAGGCATGACTTTGAAAATAATTTTTAGAAGGATGTGTGATCAGTGTTACCCGGGTGAGCCATTTTACGCTGCGTGCCCCGATATATCCCGGCACCACCACACGCAAAGGAAATCCATGTGTGGGTTCGAGGGGTTTACCATTCATTTCATAGGCAAGCAATACATCGTTGGTGAGTGCTTTTGTAATGGGGATGGATGCGCCAAAACCTACATTTTCATTATGCCTGATCACATCTTCCGCCCCCATGAATTCGGCGTATAATGCATCCGCATGTACACCCGCCATCATCAACACATCTTTTAATCTTGCTCCGCTCCAGGTGGCGTTGCCGATGGCACCTTCCTGCCATGGTACTTCTCCCGGTACAGGTGCATATTCAATTAACTGTACACGGCGGTTGCCGGCACATTGCAACGTGGCCATCACGGTGTATTTGGGGAAATCGTTTTTGATCACGGCCATCGATAATTCCATCTCCTGTTCCACCAGTCCATTAATTTTCAGTCGATAATCCGCTTCATTTATGTCGGGCACATCGCCATGGTTGCGGATATAAAAAAGTGGCTGCGGGGTGATATAGTTTTCCCGCAACTCATCCAAAGGTGGTTCTGCATTTACCGGATCGGTCGTGTGGATGATAAGTTTTGGATCTTTATCCATACGACAAAGTTAAATGAAATAAAATTTTTGCAGACAACCGCTATCTTGCAAAAAAATTAAATGTGAAGGCTGCGGATCAACAATTATACTACCGGCTGATCGCCTTATGGGCGGTTTGTGAAGGGATGCTCGGCGGTATTATTCACGGTTTCCAGTTGCCCATATCGGGATTGATCATAGGTGGCAGTGCGGTGATCATTATTTGTTTGATCGCATATTATGTTCCGGTGAAGGGCGCCATTTTACGTGCGACATTGCTGGTGGCCATATTTAAAATGATGCTCAGCCCTCATAGCCCGTTGCCGGCATATTTTGCTGTTTTCTTCCAGGGCGTTACGGGTGAATTATTTTTCCTCAATAAAAAATATTATAAGATCAGTTGTGTGTTGTTTGCAACGCTGGCATTATTTGAATCAGGAATACAACGCATTATTACCACCACGCTGATCTATGGCAAAGAATTCTGGAAGGCAGTAAATGAATTCATCAATGGGATTACCGGGCAGGACACCGTAACGAATTACAGTTTATACATCGCAGGCGGATATGTGGTACTGCATATCATTGCAGGCATCATCATCGGTTTTGTTGCGGCTGGCATTCCTTATAAAGTAAAACGCTGGCAGGCAGAATTACCTGTTGCGGCGTCTCCCGATCAGGGTCAGATAAATGAACCCGCACAGATAGAAAATAAAAAACGACGTCGCAGATTTTTAAAACGCAGCATATTTATTATCTGGGTGATATTAGGATTATTATTCCTGCAGTCGGAGTTGAAGATCGGAACCCCGCTGCTTTCGTCGGATGATATATTGCGTATTATTGTTCGGTCGGTGCTCATCCTGCTCACATGGTATTTCCTGGTAAGTCCGTTGCTCACCTTGTTGCTGAAAAAATGGTTGGCCAAGCAACAACAAAAATCAAAGGTCGCTGTACAGGAAATCCTTACACTCATCCCTTCCACCCGTTTATTGATGGAATTATGCTGGCAGGATGCAGGAGATAAAAAAGGTTTGGGCCGGCTGAATAAATTTTTAAAACTTGTTATCGCCCGTTCGTTTGATGACCATCATGACTGAAAGCAATATCTATATTTTTTCTGCACCGAAACATTCCGGTAAAACAACCCGGCTCATGCAGCAAATGCAGGAGGAAAAAAATGTATATGGTATTTTTTCTCCCGTGATCAATGGCCGCCGATATTTTATGGATGCAGCAACAAAAGAAATGTTTCCGATGGAAGCGGATGCTGATGAAAAAGAAATTCTTTCCATCGGCCGGTTTCAATTCAGCGCTGCAGGATTTCAAAAAGCGACCACAATTTTGCATAACGCCATACAACAAAACGAAGGGTGGCTGATCATCGACGAGGTGGGGCCACTGGAACTGAAGGGTGAAGGGTTTTGTGATGTGATCTTCGAAATACTTGAGTCTGCTTCAAAACAATTGAAGATCGTGCTGGTGGTGCGGGAAGAATTGCTGAATGAGGTCACTGCTTTCTTTCGTATACCGCATTTCCATAATCTTGATCATATTACATAGGGCCTGTATACGATTCGGCAATTATGGTCGTTATGTATGGGTACTAACCTCTGCACCATGACCACCATACTCCTTTGCCTTGCACTGGGAATGAACCCTAGCCTGCCTTTAGTTAAAGACGAATGTAATTTCATGGTCACACCTGATGATACAAGTGATGCATACGTATATACTGGTTACACATATAGTGAATATATAATTCATCATTATAATCTCGTGGAAGGAGGCTCACTTATTTTAAATTCATGGTCTTATGGGATGGGATGTCCTGGCCTTGGATCCGATGTATATTCTTATATGTATTTCAACGGTGTAAAGGTTGATAGTGGTTACACATATACAATCGATAAACCTGGGCAATATCTTTTTGAAAATGTAAACATTTCTCCCGGGAAATTGATGATAGAAGTTTTGATGTTTCCCAAACCCTGTTTTGCAATCAACCAGTTTCAGCTCAATGCCGGCGCTGATATCCTTTCTGTAGATATTTTCAGTTCGTCGGAACCTGCAATATTTAATTATGAAGTTTACAATATTACAGGTGTGCGGGTGATGGCCGGCAATGGCGAGATCGTACGAGGATCAAATTCATTTACTTTCGATATGACACATTTACCTGCCGGTCAATATATTTTCAGGGCATTTAATGAGCGTGAGCAACATACCATGAAATTCTTTTTAGCACCCTGATACATTATTTTACCAGCAGAATATTTCCCTGCATCATTTTTCGTTCATCATCTTCTAAATAATCCAAAATATAAACGTAGGTGCCGATGGGCATTTCTTTATTGTTAAAATTACCATCCCACGAATAGTTGCTGCTGTTGCCATCATACACAAGGTCTCCCCATCGATCAAAAATGCGGAAGGAAATAATTCGTGATGCATCGTATACCAAAACGGTGAGTGCATCATTGATACCATCGCCATTCGGGCTGAAGGCGTTCGGTACACCGATCTCGTTACAAGATGTAATACGAATGGTGTCGGATGGTGTGCTGCATAATAATTCAGCGCTCACCCAATAGATGCCGGGTTCTGTGATCGTGATCGACTCTGTGGTTTCACCGGTGCTCCAGTTATAATTGGGCAGGTCGACACCAGCAGAAACAACGAAATGATCGATGCCGATCGGTGGACATAATTCCAGGTCGCCGCCCAATTCAATTACAGCATTTAAATATGGGTCCTCAATAATGGTGATCTCATCACTAATTGTTTCGCAGGTGCTTTCAACGGTAACAGTGTATGTGCCTTCTTCCGAAACGGTAATATCCTGTGTGGTTTCGCCGGTGCTCCATGCATACGTCGTAAATCCATCGGGTGTATGCAGATCGAGTTCCCATATTTCAGCACATATGAGTGTATCGTTGCCGAGTTCCGGTACTTCACCAACAGGATCTGTTACGGTAATAATGAACGTATCAACAAATGTGGCGCAGCCGGCATAACCTGTTACAAAATAAATTCCTTCTGCATCGATCACTGCAGTATCACCATGAGCGCCGTCATACCAGGTATAATATTCATAAGCCGGCGATGCGGTAAGTGTGTATGGTAATTCCGATACGCATATTTCAGATGCGGTAGCGGAGGTATAAAATGAATCGGTAGCAAAAATGATATCTGCATCATACACGATGGCACCACATGGTGTCTCGATGGTTACCGTATATAATCCGGTAGCTGTGATAATAATGCTTGAAGTGGTATCACCCGTGTTCCATAAATAATTATCGGCACCACCCGGCGCTATTAATTCAAATGGTTCGCATACGACAGTATCGGGCATATGATAAGTGAAAAATGAATCGATGGGTGTTACAAGTACATCATCCAGAAAAAAATAAACAAACGGCTGGTCGGTCAATTCACCGCCACCGGTATATGGTACAACTGTCACGTCATCGTCGTGATGAAAATTGCCGAAACATGCCCATGCTTCATCACCTTCCGCTTCAAAAAATCCGGCCACTTTCGTCCACCCACCCAGCTCCGGCGGGTTGATATAATTACCTGTTGCATTATTGTCGACCTGTGGTTCGTACGGTAATATTTCACTGATCATGGGGCTGCCTGTTTTTATTTCTGAGAAATAGGCCCCCACGGCGTCGCTGGTTACAAAACCTGTCGCATATTCAACAGGCGGGTTGGCGGGTGCACACCAGAATTCTACATAATAACATTGTCCTGCTATGAGTGTATCCGTTAGCTGCACCTGGAGATATTCACGGTATAACCAACCCCCATTATCCCAAAGGCTGATATAAAAACCACCATAGGCATCACCTGAATGGGCGGGCTGATAAACGGAAAATGAACTGCCGGGAACGCCAACGAGTGTACCGTCGCCGGCACAGGAATGAAAATAATCTGAAGTGCTGGCCGAACCATTCATCCAATTTGCGGCATTGGTCTCGTAAAACCAACTGAATGACGACAAGCCGCCGGGGCAGCCCGAATATATCTCGAACCCCGGATTGGGTACATAATTGATCTGCCCAACAGCCAGGAGAGAGAGAAACACAAGCGGGATGAGGAGTGTTTTTTTCAAAACTATTCAGCTGAAAGAATATATAAATATAGACAGATATTTCCATTTGACTTGCGCAGGATGCCATATGCCCCTGTTGAACCATTCAGAAAATGGATAATAAGATGGAAGGAAAATGGTATTATTTCATCGGTGTGATGATGTTGTTGCTGCTGAGTTCGTATTTTTCTATCCGAATTTCGCCGGTGAGCGAATCGACACCGGGCCGGAACCAACCGAATAAAACAGCATCTGTCGTAACAGTTTTGAAAATGATATAAACGGGCTCTTCAAGTATCTCCCATGCTGTGTGATGTGTGCCATATCCCCAGGCAATCATATTGATCATGTCGTTGTTTTGCCATACCATTTTATATTGCTGAACAGACAGTTCAATTTCGGGTATATGCAACGTATCCCCCGGTTGTGCATACTCCAGCGAAGGTGAGTTCCTATAATCCAGCGTATTTAAAAAATAAGTGTCCTGCGCCGTACGGATCTGCCTGAAACAATTACCTCCGGAAGAGGGCACATCATCAGTGCCCCACGAATTGCTGCCGATAATGAGATCGGCGATGCCGTCACCATTGAGGTCAATAGATGAGTCGGGAGGAAAATGGCAGGGGTCATCAAGATAAAAATCAGGATCAGTTGGTTGTGCTGTGCAGTACAGCCATAAAAACAGGATCGGGAGTAAACAGAGTTTCGTCATAATTACCAGATGAGTTCTCATACAAATTTTCACAAATGTTTTGATTGTTTAAAGGGATAAACTTTCACAGCATTTAAAATTCACCCATGATTGGGCAAATATTTACTCGCCAATTTAGTTTTTTGATCTTCATGTATCGCAGGGACATGGCCTGTCAGTGAGCCTACTACAGGATGGCATTATTTTTTTATGAATAATGATAACGAAAGACACTGCATCGGAAAATAAATAAAATGAGAAACATATTCAGAACATTGATCGCCGGTTATGGCGCATGGAGATGGGGAGGGGGATGCGTGGGAACCATACTGCTCTTCCTTTTAATATACTGGTTGCTGGGTGCATGCTGAAGGTTGCCCGGCAACGATCCCCGAAAAGATACACAATGGTATAAGGTGCTAAAAAAATAAAGCAGGGTGTTCGCCCTGCTTTATTTTTATTTGATGCATTTCAGCGCTCCAATGCTTTCACCGCTTTGTCAAGAACCGGCTTATCTTTTTCAATTTCCGATGTATCACTTTCATATTTGTATGATTGAATAATGATAAATAATTAATATCGGGCGATTAACCTGCCAGCCAAATACATTTTCACCACGGCGTTTACCGGGTTACCAAAATGGAACTGATGATTAAAGCAGGATGATGAGTAAGATGATGATGAGCACCAGTACTACACCGCTGGATACATAGATCACAACCGGATCTTTGGATGTGTTAGCGGCTTTTAATTCTTTTTCAATTTCGGCCTGTTCCTGTTTCAGTTCCCGTTTTTCTTTGTTGCTCATACCGCTCTTGTCGAGATTGGATATCTCAGCATAACGTTCTGCCGGGGTTGACTGAGATGGTGTGGAGGTACCTTCAGACATGTTTTGTTGTGCGATGGCTGTTCCGCCAAAGCCCATTGTCAGAACAAGCAGTAATGGAAGTAACTTTTTCATAATGAATGGTTTTTCTTTTTTATGTCGAAAATTATTCCGTAGCGCTTCCGGTAGGGGATGCCTTAGCAATTGCGGCGTTTCAGGTGAAAATTACGCATATTGCTGTGGGGAACCAAATTGGTTTTTACCGGCAAAGTGTTGAAAAAAATCATCATGTTGGGGAATGCCAAAGGGGTTTTTGTTTTGCTGTGTATAAAAAAAGAACGATTCGCCCAAAGGGCGGATCGTTCATATAAATAGCTAACTGAAGGAAATTAACGCTGTATCACCATTTGTCTGCTCAATACATTTTCCCCAGAAATAAAATACATCAGGTAAACGCCTGAAGCAAGATCTTCAACAGATATTGCTTTGGTTATCTCTGCACCGGAAAGGAAACTTTCGCCGTACACCAATTCGCCATAGCTGTTATACATCTTTACTTCAACAGCATCAGATGACAATGCACTTGTCAGGTGTAAGTTGAAATGCCCGTCAGAAGGAACAGGATATATTTCCACCACGATTTGTGCTAACGGATCTGATATGCCTACAATATCTTCATCGATCAATTCATCACAGTCGTCGTCGAGATTATTATCAACCTCAGTGGCGCCCGGATAAATATTTTCATTGGTATCATCGCAGTCGGTATTATCGGCTACATAACCTGCAGGTGCAGCACCTAATGCAACAATATAAACATCGGCATTACCGAAATCATCACCGTCGGCATCTTCATAATACATGTTTAATGCAATTTCATTTTCGATCAACAGGATATCATCGAGATAATACCTGTTTAAACCATCGATGGAATAAAAGTCAATACCACCCAGTTGGCCGGCATAAGCGCCGCCATGTACAGGTACACCATTGATAAATACTACAATGAGGTTAGCATCGAGGTCGATATAATGCTGCACAAGGAACCAGCCGTCTTCAGGATAACTGAACGTAGGGCCGTCGGCAGGAACAGTGAATACACCTTCGCCACCTGTTTCAGTACCGAATGAAAGTTCAAGGTTCCATGCTACACCAGGCACTTCTGTTTCCTGGATATTATAATAAGCATGTGCATCAGCAGGAACATACATCTGCCATTCAAGTTTATAATTACCGCTGTTGAGGTTGCCGAGTTTCAGGATCACATCAGTAGTTCCGCCTTCGGGGATCAACACTGAGTTTGTACCTGAAAAAGCATGATCATCACTTACGGTTCCATCTTCAGCACCACCTTCGGTACCACTCCATGTTGTCCACCAGTCAGCAAACGGTCCTAACGGATCGCCGGCATTATATGTGTCGATATTATCGCAGAGGTCGGCACCGGGAATTGCACAAGGTGCAGCTGCTAATTCTTCAATTAATAAAATATCATCCAGGTAACAACGATTATCTGCACTGATGGAATAAAAATCCACGCCACCTAAATTGCCTTCATATACATCACTTAATGCCAGCACACCATTAATAAGTACTTCAATGGTGTTAGCATCTAGATCAACAATATGTTCTACACGGAACCAGGCATCTACCGGATAGGTAAATGTAGGTCCGCCGGCAGGAACGGTAAATACACCTTCTCCCTCAACTGTTTGCCCAAAATATAATTCCAGGTTCCAGGCCACACCGGGTACTTCTGTTTCCTGGATATTATAGTAAGCTTCCTTGGCGCTGGGCACATACATTTGCCATTCGAGGCGGTATTTGCCTGAGCTCAGGTCGCCGAGTTTCAGGATCACATCGGTAGAGCCACCTTCGGGAATGAGCACAGAGTTTTCGTTGGAATATGCCTGATCGTCACTTACGAGACCATCTTCTGCACCACCTTCAACACCGCTCCAGGTGCTCCACCAGTCGGCATAAGGGCCAACGGCATCGCCGGCAGTATACGTGTCGATATTATCACAGAAAACAGCATCGGGAATGTCGCAGGGTTCAGCAGGGAGTATTTCTTCGAACAGCACATCATCGAGGAAATAACGGTTGTCGACACTCACAGAATAGAAATCGATGGCTCCGATACTTCCCCCATAGGCATCATCCAGTGTCAATATACCGTCGATATAAACCTGGATGGTATTGGCATCGAGATCGATGATATGCTCAACGAGGAACCATGCGCCGATAGGGTAAGTAAAACTTGGTCCTACAGGGACGGTAAATTCACCGGTACCAGAAACTGTCTGGCCGAAATACACTTCCATATTCCAGGCAACGCCGGGCGTTTCCGATTCCTGGATATTGTAGTAGGCTTCTTTGGCGTCGGGCACAAACATCTGCCATTGGAGGCGCCATTTGCCTGCGGACTGGTTGCCGAGTTTCAGGATCACGTCAGTGGTTCCGCCTTCGGGAATGAGTGCAGAGTTTGCTCCTGAATAAGCATATTCGTCGGTTACTGTACCGTCTTCGGCACCACCTTCAGCGCCGCTCCATGTGGTCCACCACGAAGCGCCGGGGCCAAGTGGATCGTCTGCCACGTAGGCATCCATATTATCACATAATGTGGCCCCGAGTATCAGGCAGGGGGGGTCGACCTGGCCATATATTTTACTCCACGAAAGGAGGAGGACCAGGCAAAATAAAATTGAGTATTTACTTTTCATATCGATATATTTTAACTAAAAATAAACAGATATGTTAAAAAGCGCAAATTAATTGTTAAGTTTTGTTACAATAAATTTCTCCACAGCAAAACAGTAAATGTTAAGGCGGTAAGCAGTTCCTGACTTTCATCCCATCCGGGCATTTTCAGGAAAATTTCAAAACCGAGAGCCATAGCTGGAAGGTATGCATGTCGCTGAGTGTTCGTTTCTGTAATTTTTTTTGATTTGGGATGTCTCTAAATTAGCCCGAAAATTTAGGGGCCGATTATGAAAAAACTTCTCACGATCATTTTTTGTTCAATTTCATTGGTTGCCGGTGCGCAGCAATTCAGGTATGGATTTCATGTGTCGCCAGTTGCGAATCTTTGGGATACGCCGCCGGACCTTTACGAACGTTACGGTCCCACATCGGGTATCCAGTACGGGATCTTATTTGATCAAACCTTTGGTGCAGGTGAACATATCGCCCTTACAGGTGGTATTACACTGGATTATACGCAAGGCGGTATGGCATCGGTTGAGTCGACAAAAAACTGGATGGTGCGTGCGCAATATATCGAGATACCTGTATCGGCAAGGATCCGTACCGGGCAAATGGGCGTTGCCACATTATATGCACAGGGCGGTGCCACTTTTGGAAAATGTTTGCGTGCACGAGGTGATTATACCGAAAATGGATTCAGGCATGATACAGATATTAATTATTTAAACAATGAGAACCCCGGCGGAATGAATTATCTCCATACCAATTTAGGTATCGACCTGGGTATCGGTTCTGAATTTGCGATTACAGAAACAGCATCGGTATTGATCGGCGTTTTTTATCAGAAAGGATTGTCTGATGTATTTCAGGATAATAACGTAAAAACCGATGTGAAACTTAACCAGATGGGTGTGCGTATTGCCGGATTGTTCTGAAAAAATATATTTATCATTAAGCAATTTTTATAGTATGAAAAAAATTATTCTCCTTATTTCTATCTCTGCTGTTTGTTTATCATGTTACGCACAACAATTTCGTTATGGTGCACATGTATCACCCGCTATCGGCTGGTGGCGCATAGAAGGTGACCTTTATCAAAGTGTCGGGACAAAATTTGGTGTACAGGCCGGAGCCATCATCGATCTTACACTGGGATCATCAGAACGTTTTGCATTGACCTCAGGCCTCAACTGGAATATGGCGCCGGGTGGATTTGAAGAAGCAAACCCCAACACAAACAATAACGCTGTCAAAGAATGGAACTTCGGCGTGCATTCACTCGATGTGCCAATCACAGTGCGGTTGCGTTCCGACCAGTTGAATAAATCCGTATTATATGTGCAGTATGGTATTACACTCGGATTTACACTCGCTTCATCCATCACCAACGAAGGTGGCAAACAGGCAGGCACCGGGTTCGATTATGAAAGTATGAACCCCAGCCTGACGATGGGCGCAGGTATTGAACAATCACTTAGCGAAGACAAGGCATTGATCATCGGGATATTTTTTCAGAACGGTATCAGGAATGTGGTGATCGATAATGCCAACGATGATAATATGTTCCCGCAACAGGTGGGTTTGAAAGCGGGTATACTGCTTTAATAATATCTGCATAAGCGATTTCCCAAAATAATTTACGATACACTTAATTAAGCGATTGGTACGGGTGATTTTTTGAAATACATAAAATCACCAAAAATGGTGAAGGTATATTCAGGATCAAACATGTAATATTGTTTGGTCAATACCCTCCATGCGATATCCTGCAGAAAACAAAACCAATAAAAAACATATACCACCCGTTTTTTTCGGAAATCCGGTACAGGTCACCCCTTTTTTTGCACCGGTTGTGCAACGTCAACCAGCATCGCCTGTTACGAAAGAGCAATCTGCAGATGAACTGATGACGGATGCCAGGGAAGCACTTGCAGACCTGGAAAAAATTAAGCAGGCGTTGCAGCAGGGCAAAAAGGACCTTTGCACCTTATCATTCGACATTTTCAAAGGAACAGTGAATACTTCCTCGAGGATCGATAAGTACACACCGGTTTTACTAGATTCTTTTTCACGCATCGCTGCCAACTGCAGCAGCCTTAGTCCTTATATCACCCTTAAATCAAAACAAATTGAAGGCACCGGTGTATATGTAACACATGATCATAATTACAGAGACGATTTTATCGACTCGCAATCGGGCCGCGACAGGTTTGATGCAAACGACTGGCACCAAGCTGTAAAAAATAATACTGGTGCAAAAACCCGTGAAGAAATATTGGGTGTTGGCGGATTTTATAACCGTAGCAAAGACACGATCAATTTACCGGAAGATGGTACTATCGGCAGTGCATTACATGAAGCTATGCACCGCATGTCGGGGAGATACCTGCGTGGCAGGACCAGCGACTTTCTCAGTGAAGGCGCTACCCAATATTTTACTGACTTTGTGTTAAACCAAATGGGACTGCCAAAAATAACCGGCCATAAATACAACGACCAGGTATCAACGATAGAAAAATTGGTAAGAAAGCTGGGGAGTATCGACCTGCTCGCCAAAGTATATTTCCAGGATAATGCTACTGCCTTTCAGGAGATACTCGTCAAATTAAATATTGTACCTGATATGAAGACAATTATTGTCGGTGCCGGGCAGAAAATCATCGATGCGGTGAAATAAACATTATGCAGTAAAAAATCTTGTCGTCAAAAAACGATCAGGATTATCACATGCAATACGTTCGAAATCTGCTTCCGACAGCCGCCCTTTTAAATTCAGGTATAACTCTTTATCCGAGCCATGGTTGCGTACCACATAAAAATCGGTGCCGAAAAGCACACGATCCCTTACTTTTTCTACCCTTAATGTTTCTTTCAGCAATGAGATGATCTCGATATCGTGGAGGATGAAACTGATATCGGCATATACATTTTCATATTGATACATCATCGACCTGATGATCGTATACCACGACGTGCCGAAATAATGTGTGAGTATTTTTTCCGTATCCAGAAAATCGATCCCGGAATCGGGGTGTTGCATAAAACGCTGATCGGCCATGGTCCTGTCGTGTTCAAGATAATTGCGCCATTCATCTTCGCCACCAAAATGGCCGAAACAGAGTTTGAGTTTTTTCAGGTCTTTGCCTAAAATGCGAGTTTGTTTATTATACTCAAAAAGTGCATCCAGTTGCGGATCGTTGTAGCTGTCGAGCAATTGCATCAGGTAATAGGGTTCAAGCAGGAACAGGTAATTCAGTGGATGCGTAAAATGTGTGGCGAATTTTGAATTGTTGAATGAATACAACTCCAGCGCACTGCCATCCCTATTTTTAATCAATGGATGCGTATACCATGCTTTTTTTCTTTTACCGCGGTAATAGATCACACCCCTGATACAATGGGTGATGATGGGTATGCCATTTTCTGCGGCAAATAAATACGTGGGCAATAATTCTTTTTCAAAAGGGAAATAACCCAGTGCGGGATATAACTTGATCCCTGCAAAGGTGCCTTTCGTCAGGCCCGTTTTTATTTCATCTGCATAACCTGGTGTTTTGCTGATGCGTTCAGGATGTGCGAAGATGAAGGGGAATAAAATGTCCTTCCATTTAGGCTCATCCTTGAGTGCGGCAAGCTCCTTCAATTGCATCGGGTAACTGTCGCGGCATTTTCCGGCTTGCATATAATCCATATCCATGGGTAATACGATAAATCTCGTGCGGTCGGGGAAATTATGTGTCAATGCATCGAGTACCCCATTTTGTGTTTCGTATTTGGCAAATTGGGCGATATTGATATACCGCATATATAAAGCACGAGTTTCCTTGCCTGGCAAAAATTTCAGCCTCGACAATAAAAATGCGACCAGGTTGCGCCCCGATTGAAATAATACCAGCCCGATCAATAACACCAATAATTTAAATGTCCAGTGCTGATCATGCACAAATTCTACAAAAGCAGGCAGCCGCTCTTTTAAAAACGGAATATCCGAATGGGTGTTGATGTAGTTAATGCCCAGATCAACAAAATCTTTTCCAATAAATAAACCGATCATATCACTCAGCACAATTACAGCCGGTAAAAAGATCACGATCCATATCAGGGGGCAAATGATATAATAGGTCAAGAAATTGGCGTGGTAAAATTTATTATACATAAAACGGATGCGGTAAAACACCTTTCTTACCTTTTCGTAAGTGAGCGCATTTTTCTGTTTCACTTTTCCATAACTAAAGAACCGCACGATGCTAACGATCATGCTCATAGGCACGAGGTAATACAATGGCCAGGGGATTATTTTTTTGGCGAGATACGGCGGCACATGTTTATGTGTGAAGGTGTGGGTATGTGCATTGGTCATTCGTTTTGCCATAGGTGAGGGTTTTGGGCCGTGATGATTTATTTCAGCACACAACAAATTTACAGGGATGGATTGAATTTTGTTGTCACCCTTAATGGTGAATTATAGGGTATGGCAATCACAACGCTTGATTTATCAAGCACTTTCCCTTAGTGATCTTTGTTCCCGATAGCTATCGGGATTTGTGGGAAACTGATCCATTACCAATTCATCGACAGACATGGGAATTAACCGATAATTCCTGAAATTTGCCTTAAGACATCAATACTATGAGAAAATATATCGCTTTGATCCTTTGCACATGTTTCGCTTTTTGCAACACCATATCGTATGCACAACATACCACATTGGTGGCGTCGCCTCAAAAAACAGATACCAAGTTCGTATGGCAGACCGAACAATTTGCTGATCTGGGCATCGTGCGTTATGTTGTCGACGGGTGGGACAACCTCACGCTCAACCAGAAACTGCTCGTTTATTATTTATCTGAAGCGGGGTATTCGGGCAGGGATATTATTTACGACCAGAACTATCGCCTCAATATTCCCATCCGCAAAACACTGGAGCGTATTGTGGAGATGTACCAGGGCAATAAAGAAACAACCAACTGGCAGAACTTTATGGTCTATACCAAACGCATCTGGTTCAGCAATGGCATTTACCATCATTACTCATCCGATAAGATCATGCCCGCATTCAGCGAGGAATATTTCCGTGAGCTGATGAAATCAACAGATACCGAAGTGGATGAAGAAATGATCAAGATCATGTTCGACCCCACCATCGATGCAAAAAAAGTAAGCCTCGACCCTGCACTGGA
>Ga0315912_10002480_pt1 | contig 19569 bp, 16 predicted proteins | sample VfabasoilMG_FD_204469 | JGI IMG/M metagenome (GOLD analysis project Ga0315912, IMG submission 204469) | Garden soil microbial communities collected in Santa Monica, California, United States - V. faba soil | ecosystem: Environmental > Terrestrial > Soil > Garden | place: USA: California...
GTGCCCTCTTGCGAACGAGTGCGCGGCGGCACGCGCCGGCACACAAGCGCTGTTCCCGGCGCCGCGGCCGAAGCGCGAGCGCGCGCAGCGGCACGTCGCCGTGCTCGTCGTGCGCGCGCCCGACGGCCGCGTGCTGCTCGAGCGCCGCCCCGCGCACGGCATCTGGGGCGGGCTCTACAGCTTGCCCGAGCTGCCGGCGGAGGACTCGGCGCGCGACTGGTGCGCGCGCATGCTCGGCGCGGCCGTCGCAGCGGAACGCGAGCTCGCGACGATCGAGCACGCGTTCACGCATTTCGATCTCGATCTGAACCCGCGCTTGCTCGATCTTGCTGCCGAGCCGGCGGCGGTCGCGGACCGCGACGATTGGCGTTGGTGTCGGCCCGGTGCCGAGCTCGAGGTCGGCGTGCCGGCGCCCGTCGCGGCGCTTCTCGATAGCGGCCTATAGGCCTGCTGCCGGTTCGAACGTACCGATCAGGACGCCCATGCCTCGAATCGCGGCGTATAGTCGCCGGGGTCGGTTCCTGGCCGTACGAGAGGAGCGAAGCCATGAGCGGATCACCGCGAGCAGTGCTCGGAGCCGTTGCGCTCGTCGCAGCAGCGCTGTCGCTGAACCTCGACGCCAACCGCGCCTCCGCGCAGAGCGGCGAACCGACGCCGCTCGTTCGGGTCGCGCCGCAGTACCCGCCGCGCGCGCTCCAACGCGGCAGGAGCGGGCACGTGACGCTTCGATTCACGATCGCCGCCGACGGCAGGACGAAGGACATCGAGGTCGTCGAATCGTCGTCGAGTGTGTTCGAGGACGCCGCCGTCGCGGCGCTCAGCCAGTGGCGCTATGCGCCGCACATCGCGAACGGCACCGCGGTCGAGCGGCCGGGAGTGCAGACGACGATCCAGTTCGCAGTGAACCGATAGTGAATGCACTTCTCAGCGGCGGCATTGAGCCGGCATAGTGCGCGTATGGGAAGAAAAATCACGTGTGTTCTGCTCGGCCCCGACTCTGAGGGGCTCGACCGCGCGCCGTACCCGGGCGCGCTCGGCCAACGCATCTACGAGAACGTGTCGAAGCTCGCGTGGCAGCGTTGGCTCAAGCATCAGACGATGCTGATCAACGAGTACAGGCTCACGCCGATCGAGCCGAAGGCGCGCAAGTTCCTCGAGGACGAGATGCAGAAGTTCTTCTTCGGCGAGGGCTCGGCCGCGCCGCCGGACTATCAGCCGAAGCAATAGCGCGCGTTCCGCAACTGACTCAGGAGCGTGGCTTGAATGTGCGCGGGAAGTAGACCGGCGCACGTTCCTTCAGTCGATAGAGTTGCGCCGGACGGTTGCTGGAGCGGCGTTTCCGGCGGAGTTTCTCGACCAGGCCCGCGCCGCTCACGCGCGTGCGGAAGGCACTCTTTTCCAACGGACGGCCCAATACGATTTCATAGGCGCGCTGCAGGTCGGACAGAGTAAATTCTTCCGGCAAGAGGAAGGCAGGGAGGGAGGTGTACTCAACCTTGCTGCGCAGCCGCTCGATCGCTGCTCCTAACAGTTCTGTGTGATCGAACGCTAGCCGCTCGCCCACACCTTCAGCGCCGTCCTCGATGCGCGCCCAACGCACGGCGGCGGCATTCGCGCCCGCGCGCAGCTCCGCGTGGTCGCTTGGCATGAGCGCAAAGTACACCTGTGTGACCGACCAGCCGCGCGGGTCGCGCTTGCGATTGCCCCAGGCACCGAGCTGCTCGAGGTAGGGCGTAACGACGCCGGTCTTCTCCTTGAGCTTGCGCCGCGCGCACGCGAGCAGGTCCATATCGCGCTCCACGTCGATGAAGCCCCCCGGCAGGGCCCATTCGCCGGGGTGAGGGTCGTCGGCCGATTCCGGTCGCTGCACCAGCAGTACGGCGAGCGCGTCGTCGCGTACTGTAAAAATCACGATATCCACCGTCACAAGGGGAGTTTTGAAGGCTGTAGTCACGTTGACACTGTAGTCTTATAAGTGCTACTGTGCAACTAAGTAAGTGGTATAGACACACTAAGTAGGTTGGCAGCGTGAAGATCATCGACAGCGACCGTTATGGCGATGCCGGGATCGAGGTCATGGTCTTCCCGGGTGGGGAGCCGCACGTCAAGGTTCCCAGGATCGAGGAAGACGTCACCCTGTTTCTGAAGCTTCGAACCTGGGCAGACGTGGGCTTTGCGGTGCTGGTCATCGACGCCTTGGAGCGGCAGGGCCGGCTCGGGCACGTCTTCATTCCGTACTTTCCGGCGGCGCGTCAGGATAAGACCGACGGTCGGGCGGCGCTCTCTCTCGCAGTGATGGGGCGCCTGTTCGGCGCGGCGCCCGTGTGTGTCTTCGATCCGCATTCCGCAAAGCTGATGCAGCACGTGAGGGTGGCGCGCGCGTACATGCCGACGGATCTTGAAGTTCCGGTCAAATCGGATGTGGTCGGCATCCTCGCGCCGGACGACGGTGCGAAAGGCCGCGCCGTTCAGTTTCGCGATCGCTTTTATCCAGCCGTCCCGGTGGAGCTCGCCACCAAGCGCCGCGATCCGCAGACCGGGAAGCTCTCAAACTACCAGCTGCCGGCGCTCACTCGCGCCGGCCGATACATCATCGTCGACGATATCTGCGATGGCGGCGGAACCTTCAACCTGCTCGCCGAAGCGTTCACGCAGCGCACCGCCGGGCTCGCAGACAAATGCACGCTCGAGTTGTTCGTTTCGCACGGCATCTTTTCGAAGGGCCTGGACAATATCTCGCCGGCAATCGGAAGCATCACCACCACGGACAGCTGGTGCCGGCTCCCCGAGAGCGCGCGTCTTCGCGTGCTGCCGCTGAAGCCCATCGTCGAAGCGCTGAGCAAAGAGGCCACTAGAGGAAAACAGAATGCTTGATTTCATCACCCTCTGTGACGGTTACAAGCTCGACCATCGCCGCCAGTTTCCGGTCGGCACACAGCGCATCTACTCCAATTTCACGCCGCGCGGGAGCCGCGTGGCGGGGCAGGAGAAGGTGGTGTTCTTCGGGTTGCAGTACTTCCTGAACGAGTACCTCGGCCGGCTGGCCAACGAGACGTTTTTCGCGCAACCGAAAGCGCAGGTGCTCGCCAAGTACCAGCGCCTGGTCGACAGTTACTTCGGTCCCAATGACATCGGCGTGCGGCACATTGCCGATCTACACGACTACGGTCGGATTCCACTGGAGTTCTTCGCGTTGCCGGAGGGCACACACGTGCCGCTGCGCTGCCCCATGTTTACGCTGATGAACACGCATGACGACTTCTTTTGGATGACCAACTACATCGAGACGATTCTCTCTTCCGTGATCTGGCACGCGTGCACGTCCGCAACCACCGCCTACCGATATCGCAAACTGCTCGACCGCTTCGCCGAGCGCACCGGTGGTGCGAAGGCATTCGTGCAATGGCAGGCGCACGACTTCAGCTTTCGCGGGTTGTCTGGCCCCGAAGCCGCGGCCATGTCCGGCGCGGGGCACCTACTGTCCTTCACCGGCACGGACACCGTGCCCGCCATTCAGTTGCTCGAAGAACACTACGATGCCACCGGTCTCATCGGTGGCAGCGTTCCGGCCACAGAGCATGCGGTCATGTGCGCCGGCAGTCGTGAGAGCGAGATGCATACGTTCGATCGGCTGCTGAAGCTGTATCCCAACGGCATCGTGAGCGTCGTATCCGACACTTGGGACCTCTGGAATGTCGTCGAACACACGTTGCCGGCGCTCAAGGAGCGCATCATGGCCCGCAACGGCAAGCTTGTGGTCCGGCCCGACAGTGGTGTTCCCGAAGATATTCTGGCCGGCGATCCTGCGGCCCCTGTGGGCACGGCTGCGCGCGAAGGCCTCATCGGCTGTTTGTGGAAGATCTTCGGCGGGACTGTGAACGCGAAAGGCTTTCGGGAGCTCGACCCGCATATCGGCGCGATCTACGGCGACTCCATCACCGAGCAGCGCGCGAAGGAAATCTGCGAGCGCCTCGAGGCGAAGGGCTTTGCCTCGACGAACGTCGTGCTCGGCATCGGCTCATTTACATACCAGTACGTCACCCGCGATACCTTTGGCTTTGCGATCAAGGCGACGTGGGCCAGGGTGAATGGCGAAGGTCGCGAGCTCTACAAAGATCCGGCCACCGACAGCGGTGTGAAGAAATCTGCGCGCGGCATGCTGGTAATCGTCAGGAACAAGGGCGCCCTCGAAATGCGTGATGGCCTGAACGAAACACAGCGCCGCGCCGAAAGCCAGGATCTGCTGGTGCCGGTGTGGCGCGAAGGCAAACTGTTGCAGCGTCAGACGCTCGAGCAGATCCGTGCACGGGTGAGCGCGGGTTGACACACCGCCACGGGCTAAGCGCCCGCGCGGTTCTTGACGAGGTCGTCGACGACGGTGGGATCGGCGAGCGTCGACGTGTCGCCGAGCTCGTTGAAGTCGTTCGCTGCAATCTTGCGCAAGATGCGCCGCATGATCTTGCCCGAGCGCGTCTTCGGCAGGCTCGGCGCCCACTGAATCACGTCCGGCTGCGCGATCGCGCCGATCTCTTTGCGCACGCACGCGACGAGCTCCTTGCGCAGCGCGTCGCTCGGCGCTTCGCCGGCTTTCAGCGTCACGTACGCGTAGATGCCTTGGCCTTTGAGATCGTGCGGGAAGCCGACGACGGCGGCTTCGGCCACCTTAGTGTGGCCCACGAGCGCGCTCTCGACCTCGGCCGTGCCGAGCCGGTGGCCCGAGACGTTGATGACGTCGTCGACGCGGCCCGTGATCCAGTAATACCCGTCCTCGTCGCGGCGCGCGCCGTCGCCCGTGAAGTACATGCCGGGGAACTGCCGGAAATACGTGTCGACGAAGCGCTGGTGATCGCCGTACACCGTGCGCATCTGGCCCGGCCAGCTGTCGAGCAGCACGAGGTTGCCCGAGCACACGCCCTCGAGAATCTTGCCGTTCTGGTCCACGATCGCGGGCTTCACGCCGAAGAACGGCAGCGTCGCGGAGCCAGGTTTCAGCTTCGTCGCGCCGGGGAACGGCGTGATCAGCATGCCGCCCGTCTCGGTCTGCCACCACGTGTCGACGATCGGGCAGCGCCCATCGCCGACGACGTGGTAATACCACTCCCACGCCTCGGGGTTGATCGGCTCGCCGACCGTGCCGAGCATCTTCAAGCTGCGCCGCGAGTGCTTCTTGACCGGGCCGTCGCCCTCGCGCATCAGCGCGCGGATCGCGGTCGGCGCCATGTACAGGATGTCGATGCGGTGCTTCTCGATGATCTGCCAGAGCCGGCTCGCGTCGGGGTACGTCGGGATGCCTTCGTACATGACGGTCGTCGCGCCGTTCGCGAGCGCGCCGTAGACGATGTACGTGTGGCCCGTGACCCAGCCGACGTCGGCTGCGCACCAGAAGAGCTCGCCGTCGCGATAGTCGAACACGTATTGATGCGTGATCGACGCGTGCAGCAAGTACCCGGCGCTCGTGTGCAGCACGCCTTTCGGCTTACCCGTCGAACCGCTCGTATAGAGAATGAATAGCGGGTCTTCCGCATTCATCGGCTCGGGCGGGCAGACGTCCGACGCGCCGTCCTGAACGTCGTCGTACCACTTGTCGCGCGCTGCATTCCACGCGACGTTGCCGCCCGTGTGCTTCACGACGACGACGTGCTCGACGGTCGAGTGCACCGTCTTCAATGCTTCGTCGACGTTGGCTTTGAGCGGAATCTTCTTCCCGCCGCGCACGCCTTCGTCGGCCGTGACGATCACGCGCGACGCGCAATCTTCGATTCGGCCCTTCAAAGCCTCCGGCGAGAAGCCGCCGAAGACGACCGAGTGCACGGCGCCGATGCGCGCACACGCCAGCATCGCGACGACCGTCTCGGGGATCATCGGCATGTAGATCGTGACGCGGTCGCCTTTCTTGACGCCGAGGCGCTTCAACGCGTTCGAGAACTTGCACACGCTCTCGTGCAGCTCGCGATAGCTGACGAGGCGAGTCGAGCCGTTCGGGTCGTCGGGCTCCCAGAGGATCGCCGTTTGCTCGGGCCGTTTCGCGAGGTGCCGATCGAGGCAGTTGGCCGCGACGTTGAGCTCGCCGTCGGCGAACCAGCGAACGTGCAGGTCGTTAGCGTCGAAGCTCGTGTCTTTGACCTGCGTGAACGGCTTGATCCAGCTCAAGCGCTCGCGCGCCTGCTTCGCCCAGAAGGCTTCCGTGTTCGTGACGGACTCGCGGTAGAGGGCTGCGTAGGACGAGGCGTTGATCAGCGCCCGTGCGGCGAACGCGGGCGGAGGCGGGTAGATCTTGGTTTCGGTCATGGAGCCCGATCATAAAGAGCCGCCTACTGGTTTGGCAGCCCGCGCGTCATAACCTTGACGCGCCGTTAGCCAGGCCGGTCTAATACCGGTCCCGCAAGCGCCGCAACGGCGCATCAGCGCACGGCCAGGTAGCTCAGTTGGTAGAGCAGCGGACTGAAAATCCGCGTGTCGATGGTTCGATTCCGTCCCTGGCCACCATCTTCTGAGCGCTCGTAACGCTACTCCCCGAATGGACCGCGACGGTCCCAAAACGTACCCTGGTAGTGCGAACCAGTTTCTATGGACCTGGCGTGGCAAGGCGAGAGCACCCGTTCACGGCCGTCATATTCGCGGTCGCCGCGTCCGTGGCTTCGGCCGCCGCTTCCTCGCAATCAGCGCTCGATGCGGCCGTGAACCGTGAAAGACAGCTCGTCGACAGCATCGAGCAAGAAGTCTCCCGCGGCGGTGTCTATTCCGAAGAGCTGATCGCGCCATTGTCTGAGCTCGCCCTGCTCTATCAAGAAGCCGATGACCGCGCTCTGGCGAGCGCCACCATCGACAGGGCGCTCCAGGTGGTGCGGGCCAACTACGGACTCTATTCCCTTGCTCAAGCGCCCCTGATCTCGCGCTTGGTGGCCAACGAAGCGGCGGCTGGCAACCACGAGACGGCGTGGGAGGTCGAGGACGAGTTGTTGACGCTGGCGAAACGCCACCCCGAGGATCTGCGGACGGTGGCCATCTTCCGGGAGATTGGCGATAGGCGCGTGCGCTTGTCTCACGCCGAGCTCCCGTTGTCAGTGGTGTGCCGCGGCCATTGGAATGCAGCCGGATGTCACGAGGTGAGCGACGAAGTCGGGAGCGACGAATTCGCCGTCGGGTCGGTCAGAGGCCTGGTCAACGCGGGGGCGATGACCAACTGGGGGGATGCGATCAACGTGTTTCTTCAGAACCGGCTCTACGACAGCCAGGAGCTTCGCGAGCTAGAGCAAAAGCTCATCGCTTTGGGAAACTGCGACGTGGCGCGCGAGAGCTATCGCCGTCTCATGTATTACGACGAGGCGAGTGCGGAGACCTGGCTCAACCGAGCGGCGACGATCGTTCGAGCAGCCGACTCCGAGCTCGTCTGCTCGCAAAACCAGCCGCCTGCTGCCAAGAGAGCTGCGCTGGAGCTCTACCAGGAAGCGTACGAGCTTCTCGAACGAAACGCCGTAGCTCGCGCCTCGATCGACGAGCTGTTCGCGCCGGAAGTCCCGATCAGACTCACGGAGTCGGTGCCCGCTAGAGTGTATCCCATACCGTCCGTCGCCCCTTCGGATTCGTTCGGGCACATCGAGATCGCCTTCGAGATAACGAAAGAAGGGCGCGCTCAAGGGGTCGAGATCATCGATGCGACGCCAAACTGCTCGGACGAAGAAAAGCAGAACTTCGTCCGGTGGTTCAGGGACGGGCTATACCGACCGAGGGCGGCGAACGGCGCGATCGCCGATGGATCGCGAGTCGTGTGGCGGTACTACAGCTTTTATTGCGCACGTTGACCGCGTGGCGCCATCGCGCAAAGGGAACACCGTCGCTACCGGAGGCCCTTCGACTCCACGGTCCAGTTCGGGTTCTTGCAGAGCCCGCAGTCCTTGCCGCTGAACATCTTGCCCGCCGTCGCGTCGCCCTTGAGCTGCCAGGCCGCCCAGCTCCACGCGACGTTCGCGAACTCGCCGCCGCCCGGGTGGAAGAACGTCGCGCTGTGCCCTGCACCTTTGCGCGCGCCGTAGAACGCGGGTTTGTTCTCGAGCCACGCATAGGTGGCCTTCGACGTTTCCAGCATGAAGTCTTCCTTGTCGCCGTTCACGAGCAGCACCGGGCCGTGCAGCTTCGTGAGCGTCGCGACGTCCGGAATCGGAAACACCGGCGGAAGCGCAGGATCGATTTTCGTGACGCCCGAGTTGAACACGCCGATCGTCTTCACGCGCGGATCCGCTCCGACCTCGATCGACATGAAGCCACCGCACGAGCTGCCCATCGCGGCGACCTTGTCCATTGCGATCTTGCCCTCGAGCGGTGAACCGGCGCGCTTGTTTTCCTTCTCCGCCCAATCGATCGCGCCGCGCATGTCGGCGGCATTCGCCTGCCGGCGCGCCTCGCCTTCGACAGGCGCCGTGCCGATCACGAGGAAGCCGTGCGAGGCCACCGTTTCCATGAAACCGAGAAATGCTTTGCTGTCGATTGCGCAGCCGCCGTTGCCCCACGCGATCACGGGCAGCGTGCCGCTCTTCGGGAACGCATCGAGGTTCGCAGGCCGCACGAGCACGTGGCCCGGCGCGCCGAAGGTGGGCTCGGAGACAACTGCGTAAGCGCCTTTCTCCGCGAGCGGCGCGCCTTCGACGGGCAACGACGTGCGGACCTGGTCCATGGTTACTTCTTTGAACTGTTGCGCGCGGCCGGGTGCGGCAGTGGCAAGCATCACCAGCGCGCTGGCGGTGATTACGATCGGCTTGAGCATGGTGTTCCCCTTCGAATCAAATCTCGACTTCCAGCGCTATTCGACGCGGCGGCTCTGCGGCGTTTCGGTGAAGTAGTTCGTGATGCCGTCCGGGTCGCTGATCCACAGCGTCCGAAGCGGCGCACCGACCGGCGCTGCCAACGGCCGGTCGATCTTGAGCGCGCGTTCCTTCGCGATCGCCTCGACGCGCTCGATGTTCGTGACGAGATACTGGATGAGCCCGCTGCTCGTGTCGGCCGGCAAGCTGCCGCCGAAGCTGCGTAGAGCGATCAGCGTGCTCCCGTGTCGAAAGAGATGCTTAGTGGTGCCGAGTAGTGGGTCCTGCACCGACGCCATCTCTTCGAGGCCCACGAACTCGCGATAGAACGCGCGGCTGCGCTCGACGTCTTGCACCGTCAGGCCGATCTCGATCTGTTGCAGCGTCTCGGTCGCAGCACTCGGCACGACGATGAGCTCGACGGGTTGGCCGTCGGGATCCGTCACGAGGGCCACTCTCGTTGCGCTGCTGCCGACCGAGCGAAACTCGGGCGCGGCGAGGCCGTGCTGCTTGAAGCGCGCTACGAGCGCCGCTTCATCGTTGAAGTACAAGCCGAGCAGTCGGAAGCCCGTTGCTGCCTGCGGGCCGCCACCGAGATACTGCTGGTCGGCACCGCGCCGTTGGAACTTCAGCTCCGATGCGCCGGCCTGCACACGCGCCGTTTGGCCGATGTTCGGCATTCGTGCGAAGCCGAGCACGTCGCCGTAGAACTCGAGCATGCGCTCCGGCTCGACGGAGTGGCGCCGAAACACGTGCATCGCGGGGAGATATTGCAGCGGCTCCACGGTCGCCTCGTCCGCGGCGCGAGCGGTTGCGGTCGCGAGCAGTGCTAGGCAGAACGTCAGGACCGCCGTCGGCAGCGACACCCTTTTGTACGAGCTCGACATCGATCCCCCCGTGTCGCGATCAGTTGCGTGCGTAGTAATGCGGCGGAGACTAGCACCCGCAACGGCGGCCATCGAGCCGTACCGCGCGGTCTTGTCAATGTGCGGAGCGCGGTGCTTAACTCCGCCGGCATGAAGAAGGCGCGCACGGCAATGCTGATCGTCGCGGTGGCGTGCACGGCCGGTACGCTCGCGGCGCAGCAGCCCAAAGAACCGTCGTCGCTAGCAGATTGCGCAGCGATCGAATCCGCCGTCGCGAGGCTCGACTGCTTCGATGCCCTCGCGCGCAAGGAGCGCGGTGTGCAAGCTTCGGCGCCGCAAGAGCCGAGCACCGCTCGTCAGTCGAGCGAGAGCAGTGCGCCGAAGCCGGAAGATGCTGTGCCGGACGACGCACAAGCCTCGCGGCGTGATGACCGCGCCGCTGATCGCGAGCAGCGCGAGGTGACGAGCCAAGTGTCGGCGCTTCGCGAGATTCAGCCGGGACGCCTCGAGGTGACGCTGGCCAACGGGCAAGTCTGGCGGCAGACCAGCTCCGATCGTTACAACTTGCTCGTCGGACACGAGGTCCGTGTCTACCCGTCCGGCTTCGGCGAGTCTTTCCGATTGACGGCGACGAAGGTGCGCGGCTACATCCAAGTCCAGCGCGTGCGCTAGCGCTCCTGCGGAGTTCCGGGAGCCGAGCCGCCCACGAACAGCCGGCGGCCGTCGGTGAACGTGATCGAGAAGCCGTTGGCGCGCTTTGCGCCGTCTTTCGACAAGAAGCCTTGCACGACGATCTCGGTGCCGGCTTTCAGAGAGTCTCGCGTGAAGCCGCGGCGCACCATCGTGTTCGGCGTGCCTGCCTCGACCATCCACGCAACCACGGTGCCGTCCTCGCCCGTCACATCCATGTGAATCCAAGAGTGCGGGTTGATCCACTCCATCTTGGTGACTTTGCCTTGCAGCGTGACGGGTTTCGCTTCGTCGAACTCGGCGGAGAACGAGTGGTGCGCGCGCGCCGGGACGGCGATCGCTGCCGTCAGCGCGAAAGCAAGGACAGGAAAGATGACGGTTTTCATCGGTGCGTACCTCAGCGGGCGCCGCTCGCGCCCGCAGCTTCGGCTACGCGTGCGGCGCGCAGAATGTTGGACATCGCGTAGTTGCCTTCATGGCAGGCGTATTCGATCAACGGATAGTCGGGGTCTTCGCCCAAGTCGAACGACACGGTCCACGGTTGCACCCACGTCTGCGGATCGTCGACGGTCATCTCGTAGCGCAGCGTGTGAGCGTCGACTCGCGTGAAGCGCTCGATGAGGCGCAACGCGTCGCTGACGGGCGTGCCGCTGACCGCGGTCTTGTCCGTGAGGAAGTTGGTGCTCTCGACGACGAGCGTATCGCCTTCCCAACGCCCGCGAGCCTCGCCCATGTACGTGCGGATGTTCGAGAACGGCTTGTCGGTGATCGGCACGATGCGCGTCTCGTTGATCATCTCGTGCCGGATCACGACGAAGCCCTTGCTCTGCAGGATCTCGTTGCCGTTGTTGTAGAGCGTCGGCAAGAAGCTCGTCATGCCGCGAGAGATGCAGCGCTCGTAGAGGCTGCGGTCTTCCCATGAATCCGCCGGGCCGCGGCCTTGGCGCGCGGCGGCACGTGCGGCGACTCGCTGCTCGACTTGCGGTACGCGAGCCGGCAGCCGGCCGTTCGGCGGGTCGACGATCAGCGACGCTTGCAGCTTCGCCGAGCCGCGATCCTGCCAGTACGACGGCGGCGTATTGCTGACCTCCGCTGCCGGCGCGGCAAACTCCGCGGAGTCCGCGGCCGCGTCGGTCGCGGCTTGCCTCTCTCGCTCGTCGAATTCCTCGGGCGTCAGCGTGCTGCGGGTGCCGAGCGCCTCAGGCCGCTGCAACGGTACGCGCCGCCAGTCGCCGCTCGGCCACAGGCCCTGCAGATCGGGCTCGCCCCACGGCGTTTTCGGCGCGACCCACGTCTGCGCCGTGGCGGCCGCGTCGCCTTGCTGATCGGGGGCGTCCGACGGCGCGCATCCTGTTGCGCCGACGGTAATCGCCACGATCGACAAAATGAGGCGTGCGCTCATGTGATGCTCCTTATCGGTCACCGGGCGACTTCTTTTCGAGTTCGCCGTACAAGAGCCGCTCCGTGAACTCGACGCAGCGGAATTCGACGAGCTGCGCGTTCTCGTCGATACGGCGATACAACGGCATGCTGAGCGACCAGGGCTGCGTGAACACGGTCGAGTCTTCGATCGTGACGTCGTAACGCATGTGATCGCGGTCGAGCAGCGTGTAACGCTCGACGACGTGCGCGTTCTCGCTCACGAAGTTGCCCGCGCGATCGAGCCAGGTCATGCCGTTCAATCCGGTGACGTCGATCACGAGCGTATCGCCGTCCCAGCGGCCGTTCGACCAGCCCATCCACGTGCCGTACGGGAATTCCGCCGCCTCGCCCATGTTCACCTTGCGATCGGCGTTCGCGAATTCGTACGCGAAGAAGATGTCGCGCGGCGTCTGCACGATTTGGAACGGAAAGGGCAGCTCGCCTGGCGCAACGGTCGCGACTTCTTCGACGCGCAGCTCTCCGATCCCTCGTCGCCGGCGACCAACACCACGTTCTTGGGGCTGACTCAGTACACGCCGGCTGCGGCCAATCTTCCGGACATCAACGCCGTCCGGGCCATCTTCACCGGTGGTCCCGTGGCGGTACCGGCCAACGCCAACGCGCAGTCCTTCTTCGTCAATAAATCGGACGACACACTGTGGACGAACGGAGCTGCCGGCACGGGCGCAGCCGCCCAGACGTGGGGCACCTACCGTTACACGGACGGTTTCCCAGCGATGCAGGGGTGGGGCGAGGACCAGCCGCTGCGCAAGGTCATTCAGAACGGCGGCCAACCGAACGGCACGATCTTGGAGAACCAGCCGTTCGCGTTGCTCTCGACACCGCTCGAGCGGCAGTCGATCTTCGGCCGCGGCCGTTACGAAGTGTCGGACGGCCTCGAGGTCTACTCTCAGGCTAACTTCGTCAAGACCGTGACCCGCACGATCATGACGTGGTCGCCGGCCTCGGGCGCGTGGAACGCGTCGATCCCGTTCGGCGACGGTATTTTTGCGCCGTCGCTGTGCACGGCAGCCAACTCCGCGCTCGGTTGCCCCGGCGCCGGTTTCACTCAAATCGACCACTTGGCGGGCGGCAGCAAGGGCGTGGCGTGCGCGCCGATGGGCGGCTGCACGAACTCCCAAGCGTTTCCGGTCCCGGCGGAGCTCGCCGCACTGCTCGTTTCGCGGCGCCTCGACCCCGACGGCACAGGGCCACTGCCGGTGGGCGCCATAGGCTCGGGGCGCAACGAGCCCTGGACGCTCGGCCGAGTCATGGATTACATGCCCGAGCCGCGTTCCACCCACAACGACAGCAAGGTCTACCAGCTCATGGTCGGAATAACTGGCGACGTCGAGGCGATCGACGGCTCGTGGGACGTCTACTTCTCGACCGGCAATACGGAAACCCAGAACGAAGCGCGTGGCTTCGGTGACTTGCAGCAGTACCGCAACATCGTCTCGGGGTCCGCCAATTACGGTAAGGCTGCTGCGGTCATGGGCCCCGGCACCACTACACCGTTCCAGGGCACCGCCGGCACGGCCGGGTGCACGAGCGGTATCCCGATCTTCGACGACTTCGAGTTGTCGGCGGATTGCGCCGATGCGCTCATGGGCGGCGCGACCAACGTGCTCAACATCGACCAGAAGATCGTGGAAGGCACCGTCCAAGGCCTAATCACCGAGCTGTGGGCGGGCGAGCTTCGCTTCGCCGGCGGCGCTTCCTACCGCACGAACGAGATCGATTACGATCAGGCGGCCCTGAACAGCCGCAACAACAGCACGAGCGCGCTGATCGGCTTGGCCTCAGGCTCCGATACCAGCGGCGAAACCGAGGCCACGGACGTCTTCGGCGAGATCTTGTTGCCGCTCGTCTCCCGTGACGGTGTCGTCGAATCGTTCGCTCTGGAGCTCGGCTCGCGCTACTCGGACTACGGCCTGCAGGGCACCTCGAACACGTACAAGGCGCTGTTCACCCTCGGGTTCGGAGCTCCGGTGCGGTTGCGCGGCGGCTGGCAGCGCGCCAACCGCGCGCCGAACGTCGGCGAGCTGTACGCGCCGGAGAACACCGCGATCGTGAACTCGGCTTATAACGGCGACGCGTGCGCTTCGAATTCGTTTGCGCCGTGGGGCGCGAACCCTGATCCGGCCAATCGGGGCAACGTGAATGGCGCCGCGGGTGCGCAACGCACGATTGACCTGTGCCGACAGCTGATGGGGGCGGGCGGCGATATCTTCTACGCGCAGCCGCAAACCGGCGTGTTCCCCACGGTCACGGTCGTCGAACAAGGCAATCCGGAAGTGAAATCGGAGCAGGCGGACACGACGACTTTCGGTGCCGTGTTCACGTTCGAAACCATCGAGGTGGCCGTCGACTGGTACCAGATCGAGATCGAGGACGTGATCGGGGTGATCGGCTACGACTCCGTGTACGAGCAGTGCCTGAGCCCGCAGTACAACGCGACCAACACGCCGGACGGTAATCCTTATTGCGCCTACATCACGCGCAACCAAGAGACCGGCGCTCAGTTGCGGGTCAGTGCCCCGCGAGCCAATCTCGGCCATTACGAGACGTCGGGTGTGGACGTGCAATTCAACTGGCGCAAGCAGATGGGCGAGGGCAGCTTGGGTGTGAACGTGCTCTCCACGTTCCTGGACACCTACGTGCTCCAAGACGCACCGAGCGCGGCTCCCGTGGACATCGTCGGCACGAACGGCGCGCCGGGTGGCGCCCAGTTCGACTATCGAATGTTCTCGACGCTCAACTACTTTCGAGGGCCGTTCAGCACCTCGCTGCGCTGGCGTCACTACCCGGACATCAAGCACTCGACGTATCGCTCGGATGTGAACACGACGACCGAAGGAGCGGCGAAGTACGACATCTTCGATTTCAACGGCCGATGGGCGTTCAGCGAGAAGTACAACGTCCGTTTCGGCATCGACAACTTGCTCGACGAGGAGCCGCCGATCTACGGCCGACAGGTGACCACGTTCCCCTTCAACAGCGGCGTGGGCCAGACGATCAATTCCGTTTACGACGTGCTCGGCCGTCGCGCGTATGTGGGCTTCACCGCAGAGTTCTGACGGGTCGCGGTCCGGCGTTCAGGCACCTTGGACGGCAGCCGAGGTGGCGCAGGCCGATGCGCGCGGGGACCACGTGCGCGCCGTGACTTTGCTGGCCGAGGGCGCCCGACAGGGCAACGTCGACGCGATGACGTACCTCGGCAAACGGTTTCTCTCCGGCTTCCAGGCGCCGTTTGAGCCCCAGCAAGGCACCGAGCTCATCATCAAAGCCGCCAACCTGGGCGGAGCCACGGCCGCGGGGCAACTCGCGGTGCTCGCGGCGATGGGCATGCACATTCCGCAGAGCTGGCAGACGGCTCTGGCCGCCATAGTCTTCTCGGCTGAGCTCGGCGGGCCCGAGGCGCGCGGGCAGCTGCGCGTCTTGTCCGGCGACCGAGAGCTGGCGGTGCACGATCTCAACGCCGCCAATCCCGATCCGAAGCTTTGGCGGCGGCTGGCAGACACGATCGACTTGAATCGCTGGCACCAACCGTCGCCTGCCGTGACGTTGTGCGAATCCCCGCTCGTACGTCAGATCCCGGGCCTCATACCCAAGCACGTGTGTCAGTGGATGATCGAGCACGCGCGCCCGCGCCTGACGCGCGCGCTCGTCTACGACGCGGTCGAAGACAAATCGCTGGCCAACCAAACGAGGACGAATACCGTCGCGCTGTTCAACGTCACGAACGCCGACCTCGTCAGCGTGCTGATTCAAGTGCAGATGTGCGCCAATACCGGCGTGTCGTTCCGGCAGCTCGAGCCGTTGTCGGTGCTGCACTACGACGTAGGCGAGCAAATCATCGAGCACTTCGACTTCGTCGATCCGGATGCACCAACGTTCGACCAACAAGTCGCCGAGTACGGCCAGCGCAAAGTCACGTTTCTCTTGTACTTGAACGAGGACTACACGGGAGGCGAGACCGAGATGCCGAAGATCGGCATCTCGCACAAAGGCCAGCTCGGCGGGGGATTCTTCTTCGTCAACATCCAGGGGAACGACGAGCCGGATCTTCGAACCCTGCACGCCGGACGCCCCCCGATCCGCGGAGAGAAATGGGTCATCTCGCAATGGGTGCGCAGCCGCGCCACGTTCTGATTGAACGACCCCGTTTTGTGCGGCTTTTCCTGATCTTTCTTATGGGCGGCCGCGCGCCTTTTTCGGGGGGCACGGGCTAAGATTTGCAGGATTGCGCCCCCGGCGTTGGGGAGAGGGGATTATGTCGCTCCTACGGTTGGGCTTGCTGAGTCTGGCCGCGTTGGTCGCCTCGCACGCGTCCGCGACCGAGGTCGATGATGCGTTGCGCGAAGCAGCAAAACGTGGTGACCGAATTGCCGCCGCGCGGCTGCTCGATGGCGGCGCCGACGTCGACGCTCGCGGCGCCGACGGCGCGAGCGCCTTGCACTGGGCGGTGCGCGCGGACAGCGTCGAGACGGTGGAGCTTCTACTCGAAGCGGGCGCGGATGCGCGCGCGCCGACTCTCTACGATGTCACGCCCCTGTACCTGGCCGCCGAGAACGGCAGCGCGGCGGTGATTGCCGCGCTGCTCGCGGCGGGGGCCGATCCGAACACCGCGGCACCGACGGGCCAGACCGCCCTGATGACGGCCGTGCGCAACGGCCGGATCGACGCAATTACACTTTTGCTCGACCGCGGTGCCGTGCTCGATGCGCGCGATCCGGAGTTCGAGCAGACCGCCTTGATGATCGCCGTGCGCGAAGGCTATGCGGACGTCGTCGCGCTGCTGATCGAGCGCGGCGCCGACGTCGATGCGCACACGCTCGTCGGCGCGACGCCGGCGTTCATCCCCCCCTGCAAACGCACGGGCTGCTTCTCCGAAGGGGCCGGCATCAATCGTGGCGGCATACCCGATCGCGGCTGGCGCCCGGCCGCGAAAGGCGGCCTGACACCGCTTCTTTACGCGGCGCGCGACGGTCGTGCCGTCGAGGCCGAGAAGCTGCTCGCGGCCGGGGCCGATGTCGAGCTCGCCGAGGCGAACGGCATACGGCCACTGCTGATGGCGCTGTTGAACAATCAGCTCGACGTCGTGGACTTGTTGTTGAAGCACGGCGCCGACGTCAATGCCGACGACTTCTGGGGCCGCTCGCCGCTGTTCGCCGCCGTCGAGTACCGCAACCGCGACTTGCGCCATCGCGATCTCGTCGACGAGCCGGTTGACCGTGCGGCGTTGCTTGGCGTGATCACGCAGTTGATCGAGAAAGGTGCGGACGTCAACGCGCGCACACGCGAGTGGCCGTTCAGCCGCACCAGCTTCACGAGCGACCTGTCGTGGGTGGACATGACGGGTCAAACGCCGTTCGTGCGCGCAGCGCTGGCGGGCGACACGACGACGATGAAGCTTCTGCTCGCGCACGGCGCCGATCCCGACATCGCGACGTTCGAAGGGACCACGGCGCTCATGGCTGCGTCCGGCGTCAACTGGACCGTCGCGCAAACCTACACCGAATCGCCGCAGGCGTTGATCGACGCCATCAACATGTGCCTCGAGCTCGGCGCCGACGTCAACGCCGTGAACTCGATGGGCGTGACCGCGATGATCGGTGCTGCCAACCGCGGTTCCAACGACATCATTCGGCTGCTGCATTCGAAGGGTGCGCGGCTCGACGTCGTCGACAAGCAAGGCCGTTCGCCGCTGCGTTGGGCCGAGGGCGTGTTCCTCGCCACCACGGGCGCCGAGGTCAAGCCGGAGACGCTCGCGGTTCTGCGAGAGCTCGGGGCACGCTAACCGATGCCGCGCGTTGCATTACTCGGTCTCGGTGCTGGCGGCCTCGCGGCGCTGGCCGTCGCGTCGTATGCGTACTATCAACATCGCGCTGCGAGCGTGAACGCGTCCGAGCAGTGGGCGTTGGTCGACCGCTACTGCGAGGGCTGCCACAACGATGCCGAGCTCGCCGGCGATCTCGCCTTCACTCGGCTCGAGCCGAGCCGCATGCACGCGGACGCCGCGATCTGGGAAGCTGTGATCCGCAAGCTGCGCGGCGGGCTCATGCCGCCGCCCGGCGAGCCGCGGCCGGATGCGGAGCGCCTCGATGCCTTCGTCGGCTTTCTCGAGCAGTCGCTCGATGCCGCGGCACGCGCTGCGCCCAACCCCGGTGTGCCGGCTTTGCGCCGTTTGAACCGTACCGAGTACGCCAACGCCGTGCGTGATCTCATCGAGCTGCCCGTCGATGTCGAGGCATTGCTGCCCGGTGACGATTCGGTCGGCGGCTTCGACAACATCGGCAGCGCGCTCAGCATTTCTCCGACGTTACTGCAGGCGTACGTGGGCGCCGCAGCCACGCTGAGCAGACTAGCCGTCGGCGACCCGAATGCGAGCGCCACTCTCGCGACTTACCGTGCGCCGCGCGACTGGCAGAGCGGCAACCATGTCGACGGCCAACCGCTCGGCACGCGCGGCGGCTGGCAAGTCGAGCACGTGTTCCCGCTCGATGGCGAGTACGAATTCAAAGTCTCGGCGCGGAGCAACGACGACGTGGATCTCACGCTCGACGGCCGGCGCGTTGCGTCGCTGCCGACCGCGGGGCGCGGTGCCCGCGCGGCCGCGCTCACCGTACCGGCCGGACCCCACACGATCGGTGTGGCGCTGATGCGCCGCCACGACACCGAAGGTGTGGAAGACCTGTTCGCCGTGCATGCGGAAAGCACGAGTATCGCGAGCTTCACGGTCAACGGACCGCTGCAGCCGACCGGTACCGGCGACACACCGAGCCGGCGGCGGATTTTCACGTGCACGCCGGAGAACGCCGCGCAAGAGGCGGCGTGCGCGACCGAGATACTTCAGGGCATTGCGACGCGTGCCTACCGGCGGCCCATCGCGGCCGACGATCCTGCGCTCGCGACGTTGCTGGGCTTCTATGAAGCGGGCCGCACGGATGGCTCGTTCGATGCGGGCATCCAGCGCGCCTTGTCGCGTTTGCTCGTCGATCCGGAGTTCATCTTCCGTATCGAATCCGAGCCGGATGAGTTGGCGGCCGGGTCCGTCTATCGCGTCAGCGACGTCGATCTCGCGTCGCGCCTGTCGTTTTTCCTCTGGAGCAGCATCCCCGACGACGAGTTGCTGGCCACCGCGGCCGCCGGCGAGCTCAGCAAGCCCGCCGTGCTCGAGCGGGAAGTGCAACGCATGCTGGCCGATGGCAAGGCCAATGCGCTCGTCGAGAGCTTCGCGGCGCAGTGGCTCCAGCTGCAGATGTTGGACGCCGTGTTGCCGGAGAACAGGAAGTTCGACGGCAATCTGCGCCAGGCTCTGCGGACCGAGACCGAGATGTTGTTCTCGAGCGTGCTTCGCGAGGATCGCAGCGTCGTGGACCTGCTCGACGCCAACTACACGTTCGTCGACGAGCGGCTCGCGCAGCACTACGGCTTGCCGTACATCCGCGGTAGCCGCTTTCGCCGCGTGGAGCTGCCGGAGTCGTCGCCGCGGCGCGGTCTGCTCGGCAAAGGCAGCCTGCTCACCTTGACCTCGGCGCCGAACCGCACCTCGCCCGTGAAGCGCGGCCAGTGGGTACTGAGCAACCTGCTCGGCACCCCCGCGCCGCAGCCGCCCGCCAACGTCGAGACCAACCTCGAGGAGACGGCGCCTGCCGGCGACGCGACCACGATGCGGGAACGCCTCGTGCAGCATCAGGCGAACCCGAGTTGTGCGATGTGTCACAGCCTGATCGATCCGCTCGGGTTTGCGCTCGAGAATTTTGATTCCATTGGCGAGTGGCGAGACA